>Ga0209795_10000296_pt1 | contig 43262 bp, 41 predicted proteins | sample AgamicOrMarz_FD_187166 | JGI IMG/M metagenome (GOLD analysis project Ga0209795, IMG submission 187166) | Agave microbial communities from Guanajuato, Mexico - Or.Ma.rz (SPAdes) (version 2) | ecosystem: Host-associated > Plants > Phyllosphere > Phylloplane/Leaf | place: Guanajuato, Mexico...
GACACCGACCGTGAGAAGTCGTGTGTGCCGAACGCCGTTTCCGGCAGCCCGGAAACCGACGGTACTACATGAAAAGAATGCTGATTAACGCAACTCAACCCGAAGAGTTGCGTGTTGCACTGGTAGACGGCCAGCGCCTCTACGACCTGGATATCGAATCCGGTGCACGCGAGCAGAAGAAGGCCAACATCTATAAAGGCCGGATTACTCGCATCGAACCAAGCCTTGAGGCTGCCTTTGTCGATTTCGGCTCCGAGCGCCACGGCTTCCTGCCCCTCAAAGAAATCTCCCGCGAATACTTCAAGAAAACCCCTGAAGGCCGCGTCAACATCAAGGACGTCCTGAGCGAAGGCCAGGAAGTCATCGTTCAGGTCGAAAAAGAAGAGCGTGGCAACAAGGGCGCCGCCCTGACAACCTTCATCAGCCTGGCCGGCCGTTACCTGGTCCTGATGCCGAACAACCCGCGTGCCGGTGGCATCTCCCGCCGTATCGAAGGCGAAGAGCGCAACGAACTGCGTGAAGCCCTCAACGGCCTGGTTGCCCCTGCCGACATGGGCCTGATCGTTCGCACTGCCGGCCTTGGCCGCAGCAGCGAAGAAATGCAGTGGGACCTCGATTACCTACTGCAACTGTGGACCGCCATCAAAGAAGCCTCGCTGGATCGCTCCGCGCCGTTCCTGATCTACCAGGAAAGCAACGTGATCATCCGCGCCATTCGCGATTACCTGCGCCAGGACATCGGCGAAGTGCTGATCGACAGCGTCGAAGCCCAGGACGAAGCCCTGACCTTCATTCGCCAGGTGATGCCGCAGTACGCCAGCAAGATCAAGCTCTACGAAGACAGCGTCCCGCTGTTCAACCGCTTCCAGATCGAAAGCCAGATCGAGACCGCGTTCCAACGCGTCGTCGAGCTGCCGTCCGGTGGTTCCATCGTCATCGATCCGACCGAAGCCCTGGTGTCCATCGACATCAACTCGGCCCGCGCCACCAAAGGCAGCGACATCGAAGAAACCGCCCTGCAGACCAACCTGGAAGCGGCCGAGGAAATTGCTCGTCAGCTGCGCCTGCGTGACATCGGCGGCCTGATCGTCATCGACTTCATCGACATGACGCCGGCCAAGAACCAGCGCGCCGTGGAAGAAAAAGTCCGCGAATGCCTGGAAGCCGACCGCGCCCGTGTACAGGTCGGTCGCATCTCGCGCTTCGGCCTGCTGGAAATGTCCCGTCAGCGCCTGCGTCCATCCCTGGGCGAAAGCAGCGGCATCGTCTGCCCACGCTGCAACGGCACCGGCATCATCCGTGACGTCGAGTCGCTGTCCCTGGCGATCCTGCGCCTGATCGAAGAAGAAGCCCTGAAAGACCGCACCGCCGAAGTGCGTGCCCAGGTACCGATCCCGGTCGCCGCATTCCTGCTCAACGAAAAACGCAACTCGATCACCAAGATCGAACTGCGCACTCGCGCCCGTATCGTCATCCTGCCGAACGATCACCTCGAGACGCCGCACTTCGAAGTGCAGCGCCTGCGCGATGACAGCCCGGAAGCGCACACCAACCAGTCCAGCTACGAAATCGCCGCAGCTGCCGCCGAAGCCGAAGACGTCCAACCGGCTGCCGCCACCCGCACCCTGGTTCGCCAGGAAGCGGCGGTCAAGACTGCCCCGGCCCGCGCCAACGCTCCGGTCCCGACCGAAGTGGCCGCTCCGGTTGCCGCACCGGCCGCCGCCCCAGAGCCAAGCCTGTTCAAGGGCCTGGTGAAGTCGCTGGTCAGCCTGTTCGCCACCAAGGAAGAACCCGCTGCGCCGGCCGTCGTAGCCAAGCCTGCCGCCCCTGAGCGTCCAGCCCGCAACGAGGAGCGCCGCAACGGTCGCCAGCAGACCCGCAACCGCAACGGTCGCCGCGACGAAGAGCGCAAGCCTCGCGAAGAACGTGCGCCACGTGAAGAGCGTGCACCGCGTGAAGAACGTGCCCCACGCGAGCCACGTGAAGAACGCCAGCCTCGTGAAGTCCGTGAAGACGCGCCAGCCGTAGCCCGCGAAGAGCGTGCACCGCGTCCACCGCGTGAAGAGCGTCAACCGCGCGCACCGCGTGAAGAGCGCAAGCCGCGTGGCGAGCGTGAAGAACGTGTCCGCGAACTGCGCGAGCCACTGGATGCCGCTCCGGCCGTTGCAACCGCCGTCGCTGACGAGCGTCCGGCTCGCCAGCCACGTGAAGAACGCGCACCGCGTCCGCCGCGTGAAGAGCGTCAACCACGGGCCGAACAGGCCGCCGCTGCAAGCGAAGAAGAAGTGCTGAACGCCGCAGAACAACTGTCGGAAGACGGCCAGGACACCGCCGAAGGCGATCGTCCACGCCGCCGCTCCCGTGGCCAGCGTCGTCGCAGCAACCGTCGTGAGCGTCAGCGCGACGCCAATGGCAATGTGATCGAAGGTTCGGAAGAATCCGAATCCGCCGAGAACGCTGAAGCGCCAAGCGCCGCCGACCTGGCTGCCGGTCTGGCCGTGACTGCGGCAGTCGCCAGCAGCGCAATCAGCGCGCCGGCCGAAGCCCAGGCCAACGAGCAAGCCGAACGCGCCACCGCCGCTGTGGAACATGCGCCAGTTGTCGAAGCTCCAGTGGTCGAAGCGTCCACCCCAGTCGAAGTGACTGCTTCGCCGGAAGTGGAAGTCGCCCCGGTTCGTGAAGCCCAGCCTGAAGTCGAAGCTGTTGTCGAGCCTGCCCCGGTCGTCGAACAGCCAGTGGTTGCCGCAGAGCCAGCCGTCGAAGCTGCCGCACCGGTACAGGCTCCAGAGCCGGTCCGTGAAGAGCAGACTGCGTTCAACTGGCACGCCGAGCCGGCCGAGCCTGCTCCGGTCGCTGAACCTGAGCCGACCCCAGAGCCGGTGAAAGCAGCCGAGCCACAAGTGGTCGAGGCTGCGCCAGTGGTGGAAGCCCCTGTGGTTGCCGAAGCGCCAGCCCCTGTGCAAGAGCCGGCACCCGCCAGCGCCCTGACCGCAAACGGCCGCGCACCAAACGACCCGCGTGAAGTACGTCGTCGCAAGCGTGAAGCCGAGCGTCTGCAGAAGGAAGCCGAAGCGGCCGCTGCTGCACAAGCACAAGCACCAGCCGAGCCGGCCCCGGCAGTGGAAGTGGTCGAGGCAGCCCCTGCCCCGGCCGCTGAAACGGCTGCTGAGCCAGCTCCGGCTGAATCGGCTCCGGTGATCGACGAACCTCAACCGTTCGCCGAAGAAATCACACCGCGCCACACTGAAGCCTTGGAAAAAGAGCACGAGCCTAAGCCTCACGCCTGATTCCACCGCCCAGTAAAAAGCCCCGCCTGGTACTGCCAGGCGGGTTTTTTTTATGGATGGCATATAAGCACCTAGCACCCAATCCCCTGTGGAAGCGAGCCTGCTCGCGATGCGGTGGATCAGCTTGCATCAAGGGTGAATGTCAGACCGCTATCGCGAGCAGGCTCGCTCCCACAGGAGATTGGCGGCGTTAGCAAAATTGATGTTCACCACAGATCAAACTGTGGGAGCGAGCCTGCTCGCGATGGCGGTGGATCTGCTTGTATCGATGGGAAATGCTAGACCGCTATCGCGAGCAGGCTCGCTCCCACAGGGGATTGGCGGTGGTCACATGATCACTGCCTTTGTTATTTGAAGACCAACGCCTCAGGTACGTCGACGTCCCAGGTTACGCCGGGATCGTCCACGCTCACCTCGACCACTTGCGCCCCGGCAAACAATACCTTGGCGCCGCGGTCGCCGGTCAGGGCCATCAATTTTGGGCCAAAGACACGGCCAAACCCCACAGGATGCCCGTACTCACCCCCAAGAACCGGCACACAGATACCGTCTTCGCGAACCCCGGCGGCGACCTGCTCATAGCTCGACGTCAGGATGAACGGCATGTCGCCCAGCACGATCAGCCAGCCATCAACGTCCGGACAGGCCCGGACACCGGCAGCAATGCTGTCACCCAGGCCCGGCGAGTCCATTTCCACGAAATCGCAGCCATAAGCCTGGGCCATGCGTATGACCTGTGGCCGCTCGCTGCTCGTCACCAACACGCGCTTTTCCAGCGATGCAGGCAGGTTCACCAGCACCTGCTCGATCACCGAACGAACAGCACCGTCGCGTCCCGTGCAGTCGGCCAGCAACTTATCCTTGTCAGGACCTGCCACCTGCCGGAAACGACTGCCCGATCCAGCGGCGAGAATGATCACGCCAATCGATCCGTCCATGTCCCCTCCTTGCTCGTGAGTTACAGCGGCTTTTTCTGGCGCAGCTCCACGCCATTCTTGATGGCGACGATTTCAGCCAGCAACGACAAGGCGATTTCCGCCGGGGTGTGGCTGCCGATGTGCAGGCCTATCGGCCCATGCAGGCGTTCGATGGCCTCTGCCGACAAGCCTAGCTGAGCCAGGTTATCCCGGCGCTTCTGGTTGTTGACCCGCGAGCCCAGCGCCCCGACATAAAACGCCTTGGAGTCCAGCGCCGTGAGCAGCGCCATGTCGTCCAGGCGCGGATCGTGGGTCAAGGCAACGATGGCCGTGCGTTCGTCGGTCTGGATATTCAGCACGGCCTCATCGGGCATGCCCGGGACGAAACGGCCATGTTGCTCTTCCCAACCGTAGACAAACTCCTTGCGTGGATCGCAGATCAGTACCTCGAAGTCCAGCAACCGGGCCATTTCCGCCACGTAACGCGACAGTTGCCCGGCGCCGATCAGCAACAGCCGCCAACGTGGGCCGTAGATCGCCCGCAAGACTCGCCCATCGAACGCCAAGACATCCGTCTTGCTGGCAGTTGTCAGCACGACATCACCATTGGCGACCGTCAGCTCACGGGCGACGATCTCATGGGCTTCACAGCGCTCCAGCAGTTCAGCCACCCATTGCGGATCGCCGACCCGCTCTTCGGTCAGGCGCAAGGTCCCGCCGCAGGGCAGGCCGAAACGCGCCGCTTCCTCGCGAGTCACGCCATAGGTGATCATCTGCACCGGCGGCCCCTCTGCCGGAATGCGGCCGTCGTGCAGCCGGGCGATCAAGTCATCCTCCACACAACCGCCCGATACCGAACCAATCACCACGCCGTCTTCACGCAAGGCCAGCATTGCCCCCGGAGGCCTTGGCGCGGTCCCCCAGGTCTGGACCACCGTGAACAACACCACCCGCTGTCCAGCGCGGCGCCATTCCAGCACGCTGCGCAGGACGTTCAGATCAACGCTGTCCATCAGGCCTGGGCCTGTTGCCAGCCTTGTAGCTGGTAGCGTACGGGAAGATTGCGGATGCGCTTGCCGGTGGCGGCAAAAATCGCATTGCACAGCGCTGGCGCAATCGGCGGCACGCCCGGTTCACCAACCCCGCCCAATGGCACCTCGCCTGGTGGCGTGACCAGATGCACTGCTACTTCCTTCGGCGCCAGCGACATGCGCGCCACTTCGTACATGTGGAAGTTGTCCTGCTGGACCTTACCGTCCTTGAAACTGATCTCGCCCACCATCGCATTGCCCAGGCCCATGACGCAGGCGCCTTCGAACTGCGAACGGATGCGCTCCGGGTTGATCTGCGGGCCGCAATCCACGGCGATATCGGCCTTGTGCACGATCACCGTGCCATCGTCCTTGACCTCCACCTCGATCACCGCCGCGACATACGTGACGAAACTGTAGTGCACCGCCAACCCCAGGCCACGGCCCTTGGGCAGTTGACGCCCCCAACCGGCGGCTTTCGCAGCGGTTTCCAGCACCGTGCGGATCCGCGCCGTATCGATGGGATAACGCTCGGGGGATTCGCCGTAGTTCCATTCCTCGCTCAACGTACGAGGATCGATCCTGCGGTCCGGGCCGAGCAATTTAATCTGATAATTCAGCGGATCCTGACCGGCCTTGTGGGCCAATTCGTCGATAAAACTCTGGATTGCGAAACCATGGGGAATGTTCGACACCGAGCGGTACCAACCCACCCGGGTGTGCGCCACTGCCTCAGGATTTTCCAGACGCAGGTTGGGAATGGCATAGGCCAGGTTGGTCAGTCCCATGCCCACTTCGAACGGTGCTTCGTGGGTCATGCCCGGCGCAAACAGCGCGGTGATGCTCGGCGCCACGGTGCGGTGCAACCAACCGGACGGCATACCATCCTGGTTCAACCCGGCCTTGAGATATTCGACCGATACGGTGTGGAAGTACGAGTGGTGGATGTCGTCTTCGCGGGTCCACTGCACGCGGATTGGCTGGCCTGGAAACTCCTTGGCCAAGACCGCCGCCTCGACGACGAAATCCGGCTTGGACTTGCGCCCGAAACCACCGCCCAGCAGCGTGATGTTCACCGTGACCTTCTCGAAGGGAATGCCCAGCCGTTCAGCGAGACGCTCGCGGGTGACCTGCGGGGCCTGGCTCGGCGCCCAGGCTTCGAGCTGGCCGTCCTTGAACCGGGCGACAGCGACCATGGGCTCCATCGGCGATTGGGACAGGTGCGGCAGGTAATACGTCGCCTCCAGGGCGGAGTCGGCCTTGCTCAGCGCTTCGTCCAGGTCGCCAGTGCTGCGCACGACTTTCCCGGGCTTGAGGGCCGCTGCCTCCAGCTCCTTGCGATAGGCAACGGAGTCATAGCCGGCATTCGGGCCGTCGTCCCACTCGATTTTCAGCGCTTCGCGGCCCTTGATCGCCGCCCAGGTGTTCGTCGCCACCACCGCTACGCCGCCCAGGGGCTGGAACTCCGAGGGCAACGGCCGCCCTTCGATCTGCACCACCTTGACCACGCCCGGTACCTTCAGCGCGGCGCCGCTGTCCACGGTCTTGACCTTGCCGCCATAGACTGGCGGGCGAGCCACCACGGCATAAAGCATGCCGTCCAGGCGCACGTCGGCCCCAAACACAGCACGACCGTTGACGATATCCGCGCCGTCGATGGCCCGGGTCGCTTCCTTGCCAATGTAGCGAAACTCCGAAGGCTGCTTGAGGCGCAAGCTGTCGCGGGCCGGCACCGGCAGCGCACTGGCTGCAGCAGCCAAGGCGCCATAACCCAGTTCACGACCGGAAGGCTGGTGCACCACTTTGTGCAGTTGTGCCCGGCATTCAGTCGCCGGGACGTTCCACTGTGCGGCAGCGGCTTGTTCCAGCATGGTCCGGGCGGCGGCACCACAGCGACGCATCGGTTCGTACCAGTGACGCATGCTGCGCGAGCCGTCGGTGTCCTGGTTGCCGAAGCGAGCCTCATCGGCCGGCGCCTGCTGCACCTTGACCTGGGCCCAATCAGCGTCCAGTTCATCGGCCACCACCATGCTCAGGCTGGTGCGGATGCCCTGGCCCATTTCCGAGCGGTTGCAGATCACCGTCACGCGGCCGTCGGCAGCGATGCTCACATAGACCTTCGGATCGTCGACCGCGCCGTGGGGCATGCCCTCGGCACCGTATTTTTTCTCTTCGGCGAAGGCGTCCGGCAGGCCCCAACTGGCGGCCAGCACCAGTACCCCGGTGGCGCTGGCGCCTTTGAGAAAGCCGCGACGGCTGAGGTTGCTCAGCACGAAATCAGTGGGCAAACGGCTCATGCCTTGGCCTCCTTCAGATGAGTGGAAGCCTGGCGAATAGCGGTCTTGATCCGGTTGTAGGTGCCGCAGCGGCAGAGGTTGCCGACCATGGCTTCTTCGATCTGCTCATCGCTCGGGTTGGGGTTGGTCTTGAGCAAGGCAGTCGCGGACATGATCTGCCCGCCCTGGCAGTAACCGCACTGGGCCACGGCGGTATCGAGCCAGGCCTTCTGGACAATCTGCCCGACCGGATCGGCGTGAAGCTCGTCGATGGTGCTGATGTCCTGCCCTTTCACCGAACCGATCGGTGTAATGCAACTGCGTGCCGGGGCGCCGTCGATGTGAATGGTGCACGCCCCGCACAGGCCCATGCCGCAGCCGAACTTGGTGCCGTTGTAACCGGCGACGTCGCGAATCGCCCACAGCAGCGGCATGTCCTCCGTCACATCCAGTTGATGGTCTTTTCCATTGAGTTTCAGGGTAATCATGGGCACGCCCGCATAGTATTGGAGTTATGGGGTCGAGCAATCTGCCGCTTGGGTAACGGTTCGGTTGTCGCAGACTGGCTCAGGCTGATCGGGCTCTCTTGTGCAGACACGCAGGGCGTCTGCACCGGGCCTTCTATGATGCGATGCTGGCATCTTCAGCTGGCTAAATTAACCCAGGATGACGCAAAACGCCCTGCACAATCCTGCACAAATGATCGTGTGCGGGACAATGCAGGGCGTTTTTCCGGAGCCGTTGCACAGGCGCGACTCAGTACCGGTTGGGCTCCATTTCCAGACCGACCTGGAAACGTTCGGCAATGTCTTTCTGAATGCGCTGGGCCAGATCCAATAGTTGCGAGCCCGTGGCGCCACCGTAGTTGACCAGCACCAACGCCTGCAACTTGTGCACCCCGGCATCGCCTTCGCGAAAGCCCTTCCACCCGGCCCGCTCGATCAACCAGCCGGCGGCGATTTTCATCTGGCCTTCAGGCTGTGGATAAGCCACCAGGTCCGGGTACTGCTCCTTGAGCCGGGCCACGTGCGTGGCCGGCACCAGCGGATTCTTGAAAAAGCTGCCAGCATTGCCCAGCACGGCCGGGTCCGGGAGTTTTTCGCTGCGGATGCTGCAAATGGCCCGGCTGACATCGCTGGGCGTCGGCTGGTCGACACCTTGCTCGGTCAAGCGTTGGCGGACCGGGCCGTATTCCAGATGCAGGTGCGCGGCGCGACTGAGTGCAAAACGTACCCGCAGGATCAACCAGCGACCGGCCTGCTGTTTGAACACGCTGTCGCGATAGGCAAAACGGCACTCGTCGAGACTGAACTCGCGTAGCTCACCGGTCTGGCGGTCCAGAGCGGTGAGGCCGGCGAAGACGTCCTTGATCTCCACGCCGTAGGCTCCGATGTTTTGCATCGGTGCCGCGCCTACGGTGCCGGGAATCAGACTGAGGTTTTCCAGGCCCGACCAGCCTTGGGCCAGCGTGTACTGGACAAACGGATGCCACGGTTCTCCGGCTTCGGCCTCGACCACCACTCGCTCGCCGTCATCGCTGAGCAAACGAATCCCCTGGCTTGCCATGCGCAACACCAGGGCATCGATGTCACCGGTCAGCAGCAGGTTGCTACCACCGCCGATCACCAGCAGCGGCACTTCATGCCCGACGGCATAGGCCAGCGCCTGACGAACGTCGTCATCATGATGGGCTTCGGCGAACAGCCGGGCGCTGACATCCACGCCGAAACTGTTGAAAGGCTTGAGGCTGACGCCGGCCTGTAGCTGCAAGGTCATAACCGCCCCTTCAATTCAATCACCAGGCGATCCGTGGCGCGCTCGATCAGGTCCAGTACCTGTTCGAAACCCTGCTCACCGTCGTAGTACGGGTCCGGCACGTCATCGAGTTCAGCCTCGTAGCGCCGCAGGAACAGGTCCAGCTCGGCCCTGCCGTTGGCCGGTTGCAGCGCCTTGAGGTTGCGCAGGTTGCTGCTGTCCATCGCCAGGATCAGGTCGTAGGTGGCGAAGTCCGCGCGGCTGACCTGACGCGCCCGCTGGGCCGACAGATCGTAGCCACGCCTCAGGGCCGCCGCCAGGCTACGCTTGTCCGGGGCTTTTCCCACGTGCCAGTCGCCGGTGCCGGCGGAGGCAACTTCCACCTGCTCCGCCAACCCGGCCTCGCGCAGCTTGTGCCGCAGGATGCCTTCGGCGGTTGGCGAACGGCAGATGTTGCCGAGGCAGACGAACAGGACCCGCATCAGGCCTCCAGCAGGCGACGAACGCGTTCGAGATCTTCAGGGGTGTCGACGCCGGTGGGTGGGGCGATCAAGGCATCGGCGACATGAATCCGCACGCCGTGCCAGAGCGCACGCAGTTGTTCCAGGGACTCGGTGTTTTCCAGCCAGCACGGCCCCCAGGCAACAAAGTCCTGAAGGAAACCGGCGCGGTAGGCATAGATGCCAATGTGGCGGCGATACGGCACGCCGTCGGGCATCACATCGCGGCTTTGAGCGAATGCGTCCCGGGCCCAGGGCAACGTGGCGCGGCTGAAGGTCAAGGCCAGGCCGTTGAGGTCGCTGACCACCTTGACCACGTTAGGATTGAACAGGGTTTGTACATCCTCGATCGGCTCGGCCAGGGTGGCCATGCGCGCCTCGGTGTGGGCGGCGAGGTTCTCTGCTACCTGGTCGATCACGCTGGGCGGAATCAACGGTTCGTCGCCCTGCACGTTGACGACGATGGCGTCTGGCGCCAGGCCCAGCTTGGCCGCGACTTCCGCCAGGCGATCGGTGCCGGAGTTATGGTCCTCTCGGGTCATGACCACTTCGGCACCGAACCCCTTGCAGGCCTCGACGATACGCGCGTCATCGGTCGCCACCACCACGCGCTGGGCGTTGCTCTTGCAGGCCTGTTCCCATACGTGCTGGATCATCGGCTTGCCGGCGATCGACAACAGCGGTTTACCCGGCAGGCGCGTCGAAGCGAAGCGCGACGGAATCACAACGGTGAAGGCTACGCTCATTTATCCAGGCGCTCGTCGGCGGTCAGGGTACGGGCTTCGCTTTCCAGCATCACCGGGATGCCGTCGCGAATCGGATAGGCCAGGCCGGCGCCCTTGCTGATCAGCTCAGTCTTGTCGGCGCTGAGCTTGAGTGGGCCTTTGCAGACCGGGCAGGCCAGAATGTCGAGCAATTTGGTGTCCATGAGATTCCCTTGTAATGAAGGTTTAAGGCAGAAGTCGATCCGGCAACAGGCGCATCAGCTGCGTATCGAACCAGGCCGCGAAGGCCGGCGAAGGCACAGCATCCACCGCCAGGTACCACCAGTCGGGCGCGGCGAAGGCACGGCATTTGACCGCGTCCTTTTCCGTCATGACCACGGGCAGCGGCGGCGTGAAGCTCAAGGCCTGGGCACTGTATTGAGCGTGGTCAGCGAACCCGTGCGGTATTGGCCGCCAGTGTAGCGTTTCGAGGGTGTTGAAGAAACGCTGGGGATTGCCGATGCCAGCTACGGCGTGCAGGACCTGGCCGGCTGGAAAGTGGTCGAGGGGACGCCGTTCGCCGCTGATCAGGTTGACCAGGGCCGTGGGCCGCAACTGGAAGGCAAAACCGTCTTCGCGATCCGCGCTGGCACCGTTGAACAGCACGGCATCGACCGATTGCAGGCGTTCCACGGGTTCGCGCAACGGACCGGCGGGCAGGCAGCGCCGATTGCCCAGGCCGCGGGCGTTGTCGATCAGCACCAGCTCAAGGTCCCGGGCCATGCGGTAATGCTGCATGCCATCGTCAGAGAGCATCAGGTCCAGCGGTTCAGCCTCCGCCAACGCTCGGATCGCGCGGCTGCGGTCGGGGTCGATCATCAACGGGACGCCGGTGCGCTGGACGATAAGCAGCGGCTCATCGCCTGCGACCTCAGCCCCCTGCTCGGCTTCGACGCGCCATGGCAGTTGTGGCGGCTTGGCGCCATAACCCCGGCTGACCACGCCGACTCGCAGGCCACGGCGTTGGCAATGCTCGATCATCCACAGGATCAACGGCGTCTTGCCAGTGCCACCGACCGTGATGTTGCCGACCACCACCAACGGCACCGGGGGCTGGTAGATCTGGCCGTCACCGGCCAGGAAACGCTCGCGCTTGCCCACCACCACGCGCCGGTACAACCACTCCAGCGGCCGCAGCAGGGCCAGGGCCGGGTGACCCTGGTACCACGCGGCGAGCAATCGATCGGACATGGCCATCAGGATGCAGGCGCCGCCTCGACCGTGGTCATGCGCAGATGACTGAAACCGAGCTTGCCGGCTGCGTCCATGGCGGTGATCACCGATTGATGGGGGGTCTTGCCATCGGCACTGATGGACAACGGCAGGTTGGTGTCGCCGCCAGACTCTTTCTGCAAAGCGTCGATCAGGCTCGCCAGGTCACTCTTGGGCAGCAACTGGTTGTTCACCGAGAACGCCCCTTCGGCACTGATGGTGATCTCCAGGCTCTTGAGCTGCTGGTCTTCGGCCGGCGAGCCACTGACCGCTTGAGGCAATTCGACCTTGAGCTGGGTTTCCCGGGTGAACGTGGTGGTCACGACGAAAAACAACAGCAGGATGAACACCACGTCGATCAGCGACGCGAGGTTGATATCGATGGTTTCCCGTGGCTTGCGGCGGAATTTCACTTCTTGCCCCCGGCCAGGTCCACGTCACGATCGCCCTGCACCACCTCGACCAACTTGATGGCTTCCTGCTCCATGCCCACCACCAGTTCGTCGACACGCCGTTGCAGGAAGCGGTGAAAGAACACTGCCGGGATACCCACCATCAGGCCGGAGGCCGTGGTGATCAGCGCCTTGGAAATACCGCCCGCCAGCACCGCGGCGTTGGTGGTCATGCCGGAGGTGGTGAACGCACTGAAAATGTCGATCATGCCCAGCACGGTACCCAGCAGGCCCAGCAGCGGTGACATCGCGGCGATGGTGCCCAGGGCGTTGATGTAGCGCTCCAGTTCATGGATGACCCGCGCGGCGGCTTCCTCGATGCACTCCTTCATGATCTCGCGACCATGCTTGGAGTTCGCCAGGCCGGCGGCGAGGATTTCCCCCAGGGGCGAACTGGCACGCAGTTCCTTGAGCTTGTCCTTGTTCAGTTGCTTGTCCTTGATCCAGACCCAGACCTGGCCGACCAGATGGTCCGGAGCCACTCGGCTGGCCCGCAGGGTCCACAGGCGTTCGGCAACGATACCCAGTGCCGCGATGGAACTCAGAATGATCGGCAACATCATCCAGCCGCCGGATTTGACCAATTCCCACACAGTGACTGCCCCCTCGAAAAAGTGCGCCACTTTATCACACAGACTCGCCTTGCAGACCCGCCCCGCCGATAAGGTCCTGGCCCCATTGAGTTGAATCAACGGGCGCCCGATAGCCCGGCCGGCGGCGGGTCGCGCCAGTAACGCCGCAATCCGGCCTGGATGCGCGGCGGCTCGAAAGCGCCCAGTTGCAGACGAATGGCGCCCTGCTCGGCACTGTCATGGATCGCCATGCCTGAACGTCGATAGCGCGCCACGACCTGAGGATGAGGATGGCCGAACGAGTTGCCGTGGCCTCGGGAAATCAGCACCGAGTGCGGCTTGAGGCGCGACAACAGTGCCATCGATGAAGAACTGCGACTGCCGTGATGAGGCGCCGCCAGCCAGTGGATCGGCAGGGCCAGGGGCCCGTCGAGCAAGGCACGCTCGGCATGGCTGTCGATATCGCCCGTCAGCAGCAGCCGCTCGCCAGCCGCCTCCACCAGCAAAACGCAGGACTTCTGGTTACTCTCGACGGCTGATGACCAGCGCCACAGCTCGAACCGCACGCCATCCCATTCCCAAGTAGTGCCGCTGTCGCATGACGCGGCCTGTAATTCGTCAGGTAATGCGGCGGGATCTCCGCTGATCACCCGCAGCGTCGGCAGCCCGTTGCGCACGGCCTGGGCACCGCCGGCGTGGTCGGCGTCGGCATGGCTGAGCAGCATCAGGTCCAACCCGCGCACCCCCAGCTTGCGCAAGGTCGGCAACACCACGCGTTCGCCCGCGTCGGAATCGCCGAAGCGAGGCCCTGCATCGTACAGCAGCGTATGCCCACGGGTGCGGACCAGCACGGCCAGCCCTTGGCCCACGTCCAAATGCCAGATCTCGGCTTGCGCTGGCGGCAGGGTTTCCCTGGGCGGGAACACCATCAGCAGCACCATCGGCCACCCGAGTACGCGCAACGGCACACCTTTGGGCAACAGCAGTAGAAATGCACCGAGGGCTGCAACGCACCAGGCCCATAGCGGCACGGAAACGGGGATCCAGGCGGGCAGGTGTCCGGCGATCAACGCCAATCCGTTGAACAGCAGATCGAGCAACCCGCCGGCGATCCAGAGCAACCCTTCGCCGATCAAAGGCACGGGCAGCAGTGCCGTGCCGAGTAACGCCGACGGCAAGACCAACAGACTGATCCAAGGCACCGCCAACAGGTTCACCAGCGGCCCGCTGAGGCTGACCGGCAGCCCCAATAGCAACAACAGCGGGCACAAGCCGATTGCGACCAGCCATTGGGCGCGGGTCCAGGTTTGCCACCAGCGCCAAGGGCCCAGGCGTGCGCCGAAGGTAAACATCAGCACGGCAACCGCGGCAAACGACAACCAGAACCCCGGTCGCAGGCTGACCAGCGGATCGAACACCAGCACCCCATTGAAGGCCAGCAGCCACGCCCACCACGGGTCTGGATGCTTGAAGCGCCAGCGCCACAAAAGCACCAGGCCGATCATTGCGCACGCCCGTCGTACTGGCACCTCGAAACCGGCGAGCAAGCCGTAGCCCAGGCCTGCGCTGAAGGCTAATGCGCAGGCCCAAGGCAACCAGGGCAGCCTCGCCGGCCACACACCATAACGCGCCGCGCCCGCTACCGACAGATACACCAGGCCGGCGAGCAGGCCGATGTGTTGGCCCGATATCACCAGTAGATGCACGGTGCCGGTGTCTTGCAGTACCTGCCAGTCCTCGCGGCTCAAGCCGGCACCGTCGCCCAGGACCAACGCAGCCAGCGCACCGGAGCGACCCTGGGCATCGACCTGCGCCAGTGCCCGGCGTATGCCATCGCGCCAGGCGCCCTGAGCCGGTTGCAGGCGATGGCCGTCCTTGACCGTGCCGGTCGCGCCGATGCCGCGGCTCAATAGCCAGGCCTGATAGTCGAAACCGTGCGGGTTCAGCAGCCCGGCGGGCCGTTTGAGCTTCACCGCCAGGCGCCAACGCTCGCCGCTGCTGACCGGCGCGCCGCCGAACCAGGCAAGGCGCATCAACTTTGGCAGGCGAGTTCGTCGCGACTGCCCTTCAGCCAGTTCGAAGCGCACCCCATGGTCACCGTACTGCGGCAAACCGACCACGCGCCCTTCGACCCAGCGGGTTTCCCCGTCCAACGCGACAGGCAGCCGGTCGTTCAGGGCCAACTGCGCCGACAGGCAGGCCCAGGCCAACCCCAGCAGGAAAAAACCCAGCGGGTAAGTGCGAAATGGCAACACCATCAATGCCAGTACCGCCATGACAGCCATCAGCCACAGCGGCGGCAGCGCCGGTAAAAAAATCGGGGCCACCAGCCCCAATGCAAGCGCGACCAACCCTATGCGCATAACCCGTCCTTGAAGGTCCCCTCTACAGGCTTAGCCGGCCTGGGGCACCGTGGACGTTATCAATTGTCACAAAGTCTGAATCTGCCGAACGTAGAATCCAGACATACTTGCCGCCTATTGCTTTGCACCGACCGAGAAGCCTTATGCCCCGGCGCTTATTCAAACGTTACATGCCAGACCCAGAGAGCATTCGGGAACACAAATCCTTACGCTTTCTCGGCACCTTGTTGCACGATCCCAACCTGTGGCACCTCAATCGGCACTCGGTGGCCCGGGCGATGGCCGTTGGCCTGTTTGCCGCTTTCCTGCCAATCCCGTTGCAGATGTTGCTGGCCGCCGCGCTGGCCGTCGCGGTGCGGGGCAATATGCCGATTGCCGTAAGCCTGGTGTGGCTGACCAATCCAATCACCATGCCGGCGGTGTTCTTTTGCACTTACCAGACCGGCGCCTGGCTGATGGACGTGCCCGCCCGCACACTTCCGGACGAACTGACCTGGGAATGGATCAGCGGGCAGTTGTCCACCTTGTGGCAGCCGTTCCTGCTGGGTTCGGTGGTGACGGGCCTGGTGCTGGGCGCCCTGGCCTACTTCGTCACAATGAGTTATTGGCGCTGGTGGGTGACCCGGCAATGGAGACGGCGCAAGAAAAGCCGGATGTGAGATGCAAAAAAAGGCCTCCAGGGAATGGAGGCCTTTTTTTGTGGTGCTGACGCCATCGCGAGCAGGCTCGCTCCCACAATGGAACGCATTTCAATGTGGGAGCGAGCCTGCTCGCGATGGCGATATATCAGTCAACACACAGGTAGGATCAGGTACGCATCCCCCGCCCACTGACCAACAACCGCGCACAACCGATATAAAGCACCACGGTCGCCACCAGCATGAACGTAATCGCGACGCTGATCTTGATGTCCGAAACCCCGAGGATGCCGAAGCGGAAAGCGTTGACCATGTGCAGCACCGGGTTGGCCAGGGACACGGTCTGCCAGAACGGCGGTAGCAGGGAGATCGAGTAGAACACCCCGCCCAGGTAGGTCAGCGGCGTGAGCACGAAGGTCGGGATGATGGAGATGTCATCGAAGTTGCGCGCAAACACCGCATTGATGAACCCCAGCAGCGAAAAAATCGTGGCCGTGAGCACCACCACCAGCACCGTCACGCCCAGGTGATGCACCTGCAAGTGGGTGAAGAACAACGACAGCAGCGTCACGATCAGGCCCACCGCGAGGCCGCGCAACACACCGCCCAGGGTATAGCCGATAAGGATCGTATGGGGCGAAACCGGCGAGACCATCAACTCTTCGATGGAGCGCTGGAACTTGCTGCCGAAGAAACTCGAGACCACGTTGCCGTAGGAGTTGGTGATCACCGACATCATGATCAGCCCCGGCACGATGTAGTCCATGTAGGTAAAGCCGCCCATGTCACCGATCTGCCGACCGATCAAGTTGCCGAAGATCACGAAGTACAGAACCATGGTGATGGCCGGCGGTAGCAGAGTCTGCGGCCAGATCCGCATGAAGCGCCGGACTTCACGGTAAACGATGGTGTTGAGGGCGATCAGGTTGGGGCGTAGTTCGGAACTCATACCGCCACCTTCGCCAGGTTTTTCTCCACCAGGGACACGAACAACTCCTCGAGACGATTGGTTTTATTGCGCAGGCTCTGCACTTCAATGTTCTGCAAGGCCAGTTGAGCGAACAGTCCGGTGATACCGACGGATTTATCCACCTGGACTTCCAGGGTGTGGCTGTCCACCAGGCGGGCCGGATAACCGCTGATCTGCGGCGCCACTTTCAGGTCGTTCTTGAGGTCTAGCAGGAAGGTCTCGACATGCAGTTGGCTGAGCAACTGACGCATGCTGGTGTTTTCGACAATGGTGCCGTGGTCGATGATGCCGATGTTGCGGCACAACTGTTCGGCCTCTTCCAAGTAATGCGTGGTGAGGATGATGGTGATGCCCTTCTGGTTCAGCTCGGTCAGGAAGGCCCACATCGAACGGCGCAACTCGATGTCCACACCTGCGGTCGGTTCGTCGAGGATCAGCAAGCGTGGTTCGTGCACCAGCGCACGGGCGATCATCAATCGCCGCTTCATGCCGCCGGACAACGAACGGGACGGCACGTCGCGCTTGTCCCACAGCCCCAACTGCGTCAGGTACTGCTCGGCACGCTCGTTGGCGACTTTCGGCGGGATGCCGTAGTAACCGGCCTGGGTCACGACAATGTCGAAAGTCTTTTCGAACTGGTTGAAGTTGAATTCCTGGGGCACCACGCCAATGCTCCGCTTGAGGGCGGCGGGCTGGCGATCCAGGTCATGGCCGAAGACATTCACCGTACCGCTGGTTTTGTTCACCAGGGTGGAGAGTATGCCAATCGTGGTGGATTTGCCGGCACCGTTGGGGCCGAGCAAAGCGAAGAAGTCACCTTCAGCGACGTCCAGATCGATACCACTCAAGGCCTGGAAACCGTTGCCGTAGGTTTTGGTTAGCTGCCGGATGGACAGAGCGGAACTCATATCGGATTACGTACCAAGAAGGGAAGAAAAAATTAGATAAGGGCGCGCGGCGAGCAATACAACCATGGCGCATGGAAGCCATGGTGCGTGGCGTCGCCGCACAAGTACAGTCATGCGTGTCGATAGTAAGTATTAAGTCAACGCGGTCATGACGGCCTTGCGATAAGCCGGTCGCTGTTGCAACCGGACATACCAGGCCTCTATATGAGGCAGTGGGACGCGTTGGATGGGCATTTCCAACCAGGCATAAATAAAACAGCCCAGGGGGATATCGCCCATGCCGATTTCATCGCCCGAAAGGTACGGCTGCTGGCTCAACGTTTGGTCTGCCATGGCCAGCAACTCTTCGCAAACCTTGATCGCCTCGTTGATGGCCGCCCAGTCCTGTTGCTCCGCCGGAGTGCGCAGCACGCCCCAGAACACCGTGCGAAACGGCGCGGCGAACGTTGAAGTGGTCCAGTCCATCCATTTTTCAGCGCTGGCCCGCGCCTGCAGGTCGGCGGGGTACCAGGCCGTTCCCGACGCGTGGCGCGCCGCCAGGTAACGCACGATGGTGTTGGATTCCCAGAGCACGAAGCCGTCGTCTTCGATCATCGGTACCCGGCCGTTAGGGTTCTTCGCCCGGTACTCGGGCGTGTCCACTACACCGAACGCGCCCCCTGCATCGATGGCCTCGTATTCCAGCCCCAGCTCCTCGGCACACCACAGCGCCTTGCGCACGTTCGATGAGTTTTTCCGGCCCCAGATCTTCAGCATCACGGCTTCCTCTATGGATGAATGCCGCAGCAGCATACGCCGGATCAGGCGCGGCTCAAATCGCTGCGCATGGCGCCGGGTAACAAATAGGATTCAGCTATTGGGATGCTTCTTGAACAGCACCTGCATTGGTGCCCTTGGCGCGACCGTTGTGGCAAGGGAGCTTGCTCCCGCTCGGTTGCGCAGCGACCGCAAAAGCCGGGGGCCGCTGCGCAGCCCAGCGGGAGCAAGCTCCCTCGCCACAAAAGCGGGCCTGTGCTGACCTGCACCCATGCAGCTTGAGTCCATCCCAGCCCTGCCCCCTGCAACAACGACATTTCAGCCAAACAATGGCGTTTTCTCACATCAACGACGAACGATTTCCCACGCTTGTTGCCAACCAGACTGGCGCGATCCATCCACGGTTTCCCACGAATTCAATCACATCGCGCCTACCGCCAGCCTTGCAGATGCCGTCTAAGCTCTGAAGGTCGGTTTGCCCTGGTTCACGGAGGATTTCTTATGCTGTTGTTGTGGATACTGGTCCTGATCATCGGGATCGCCTGGCTGGCGCATCGGCGCACCGATCCGCTGCCCGCGCTGGGCATCGTCGCGGCCTATCTGCTGGCCATGGGTATTTTCAGCCATGCGCCGGGTTGGCTGATGCTGATCCTCTGGGTTGTGCTCGGCGCCGTGGCGGCCCCACTGCTGCTGCCGGACCTGCGCCGCAAATACTTCAGTGCGCCGATGTTCGACTGGTTCCAGAAAACCCTGCCGCCCATGTCCCAGACCGAACGCGATGCCATCGACGCCGGTACCGTGTGGTGGGACGGCGAACTGTTCAGCGGTCGTCCGAACTGGGACACGCTGCTTTCTTATCCCAAGGTGCAACTGACCGAAGAGGAACAGGCATTTCTCGACGGGCCGACGGAAGAACTTTGCGCCATGGTCAGCGACTGGCAGATCGGCCAGGCCATGGACCTGCCACCCGAAGCCTGGGCGCACATCAAGGAACATGGCTTCTTCGCCCTGATCATTCCCAAGGAGTATGGCGGCAAGGGCTTCTCCGCCTACGCCCATTCCCAGGTGGCGATGAAACTGGCGACCCGCAGCGGCGACCTCGCGTCCACCGTGATGGTCCCTAATTCCCTCGGCCCGGCGGAACTGCTGCTGCACTACGGCACCGATGAGCAACGCGACCACTATTTGCCGCGACTGGCCCGAGGCGACGATATCCCCTGCTTCGCCCTGACCGGGCCACTGGCCGGCTCCGATGCCGGGGCGATGCCCGACACCGGCGTCATCTGCAAAGGTGAGTGGCAAGGCCAGGAAACCCTGGGGCTGCGCCTGAACTGGGAAAAACGCTACATCACCCTCGGCCCGGTCGCCACTCTGCTGGGCCTGGCCTTCAAGGCGTATGACCCGGACCATCTGCTGGGCGATGAAGAAGACCTGGGCATCAGTCTCGCGTTGATCCCCACCGACACCCCCGGGGTGCACATCGGTCGCCGCCACCTGCCGCTTGGCGCGGCGTTCATGAATGGGCCGAACTGGGGCAAGGATGTGTTCATTCCCCTGGACTTCCTCATCGGCGGCCAGGACATGCTCGGCAAGGGTTGGATGATGCTGATGAACTGCCTGTCGGTGGGGCGCTCGATTTCCCTGCCGGCGGTGGGCACCGGCGCGGCGAAATTCACCAGCCTGGTGACCGGCCAGTACACCCAGGTGCGCGAACAGTTCAACGTTCCGCTGTCAGCCTTCGAAGGTATCCAGGAGGCCATGGCGCGTATCGGCGGCAATGCCTGGATGATGGACGCCGCGCGCATGCTGACCGCCAATGCAGTCGACCTGGGAGAAAAACCCTCGGTGCTGTCCGCCATCCTCAAGTACCACCTGACCGAACGCGGACGCGAGTGCATCAGCCACGCGATGGACGTGCACGGCGGCAAGGGCATCATCATGGGCCCGAACAATTACCTGGGACGCAGTTGGCAGGGTGCGCCGATCTTCATCACCGTTGAAGGCGCGAACATCCTGTCGCGCAACTTGATGATCTTCGGCCAGGGCGCGATCCGCTGCCATCCGTTCGTGCTCAAGGAAATGGCCCTGGCCACCCGCGAGGACAAGGACCAGGCGCTGGTCGAATTCGATGGTCTGCTGCTCAAGCACATCGGCTTTGCCGTCAGCAACGCTGCCAGCACCCTGGTGCTGAACCTGGGCCTGGGGCACTTCGAGCGGGCGCCCGGCAATAGTTTGAGCCAGCGCTATTTCCGCGCGCTCAACCGGCAAGCGGCTGCATTCGCGCTGCTGGCGGACCTGAGCATGATGCTGCTGGGGGGCGAGCTCAAGCGCCGGGAACGGCTATCAGCACGCCTGGGGGACGTGTTGAGCAACCTGTACCTCGCCTCCGCCGCGCTCAAGCGTTACCACGACCTGGATTCACCGGAGCACATGACACCGCTGTTCACCTGGGCCATGGAGGAAAGCCTGGGCCAGGCCGAGCGGGCGCTGGACGAACTGCTGAGCAACTTCCCCAGCCGTGTGCTTGGCTGCCTGTTGCGCGTGCTGGTCTTCCCATTCGGTCGTCGCCACAAAGGCCCGAGCGACCGATTGGATGCCGAAGTGGCGGCAGTCATCGGTCGTTCCAAAGGTGACCCGACCCTGGAAGAGTTGCTGCAGGGCTGCTATCGCCCGCAATCGGCTGACGACCCGGTGGGTGCTTTGCAACACGCCTGCGACCTGCTGGCAGCCGCCCGGCCCTTGCACAAGAAACTGCACGAGGCGTTCAAGCACGGCCAGCTCAACCCGGCCCCCGGCGAACCGCTCATCGACACCGCGCTTGAGGCAGGTGTCTTGCAGGCGGGCGAAGCCCAGACCCTGCGCACGGCCGAAGCGGCGCGGCGCAAGGTCATTGACGTGGACGATTTTGAGAAAGAGCAGCTGACACCCGCCGAGGCCAAAGTGCGCTGACGTCGGTGGCGTTCTCCCTGTGGCAGGGGTACGTTTCCGCGGCAGAGCACTTTCCTGTGGCGATGGAGCTTGCTCCCGCTGGGGCGCATAGCGGCCCCCGCTTTTGCGGTTGCTACGCACTTGAGCGCCAGCCCGACCCAGCGGGAGCAAGCTCCCTCGCCACATTCTCCTTGCGTCAGGAGCTAACACATGACTCTCATCAGCCCAATCCGCCCAACCCTGTAAAACCGCGCGCAGGCCCCTTATACTCCTGCGCCCGTTTTGCTCTTGAGGACTTATCTCGTGTCCAATGTCGTTGCCGATCACCTTGTCTTGCTTGACCACTTGCGCAGCATCCTGGTCGCCGTAGGTGAGGCCGAACAGGTTCCCGAAGAAAGCCATGCCCTGTTCCTGGAGCGTTTCGACGAATTGCGTGCGCAACTGCCCGTCGACCCGATCGAAAGCCAGTACCTGGGGCAAGACCTCCTGTGCCAGGTGATCGTGCGCTATCCACAGATCGCCCACCTGGTGCCTCGCGACCTGCTCTGGTATTTCGGCGGTGATTGCCTGCACTACATGCCCGATGAAGAAATCGCCCTGTACCAGGCCCTGGAGGAGCGTCGCTTCGAAGCCGAACAAAACGACGAACCCTTCGACTGGAACCAGGAAAAGCAATTGCTGGCGATGTCGGACCAGGACAGCAAACACTGATTCTAGTAAGCGCTGTTCAAAAAGCCCGCACGGTGACCCGGCGGGCTTTTTTTTGCCTGGTCGAAGGGGGTCGCTCATGAACCCGATCGCGAGCAGGCTCGCTCCCACAGGAGGACGGCTGCGAATGCAAAATGAATATCCACCACCGGCCCAATGTGGGAGCGAGCCTGCTCGCGATGAGGCCAGAAAAAACAGCCCCGCTCTGCCGCTGGTTGCGCCATGAATTCAAGGCCAAAAACGTAGAAGCCAATTTTCTGGCGCCCTGTGAGTCAGCCCCCACCTGCACCGCCACTTTTCAGACAGTTTTTTTGCTTAAGACGTGGCGCTTCGCCATGGTTGAACTACCGTCAGAAGGAAGCGAGCAACGGGTGAGAAAAACCACGCACAAGCGTCCTGTTTTGCGCGTGTCATCCAGCTCGACGACCCGGACTTTCTCCGGGTCCCGTGGACGTTTTTCGCAAGACGCCTGCCATTCGGTCAGGCCGGTGCGATGAGCCCGACTGCACACAGCGAAGGGGCACATCGCCGCGGCCACTGACAGTCGGGTGAGATGGACGGGGCAGCCCGGGCTCCGCAAGTGATCCGAGGCAATTGGTTAGCAGTCAGCAAGACCATTCCGTGGAGGATCACTTTATGAGCTACCGTACCGTGCCCGCGTTAAAACACCTTATCCATGGCTTGTTCTGGATGAGTCTTGGCCTGGAGGCGGCTCAGGCCGCTGCGGCCAACTGCTCCCAGCTGGATAGCCTGCCCGCCACTTTCGAGGTCGGCCAGGGCCTGCAGAATGAGCTGCGCATCCTCGCCCCCGTGACGAAGCTTGCGGTAGGCGATCCGAAAATTGCCGACGTGCAGCCCAGTGGCAGCGACTCGTTCATCCTGACCGGGATAACGCCGGGCGCCACCAGCCTGATGGTCTGGACGGAGTGTTCCAAGACTCCGCGCCAGAGCATGGTCTTCGTCCAGGGCAGGGCCACCGCAGCGCTGACCAGCGTCGCGAGCGTGCCTTCGGAAGACCCGATGCTGCTCGCCCAGGTGCAGACCGATATCCGTTTCGTGGAGGTCAGCCGGACCAAACTCAAGGAAGCGTCCACCTCGATTTTCGGCACTCGCGGTAACTTTCTGTTCGGTGCGCCACGGACCTTGCCCACCGTCGGCGGTATTGTCCGGCCCTCGTTGCCGGTCAATAACGACATGTTCAACCTGTCCTTCGCCACGGGCAAAACACTGCTGATGATCAATGCCCTGGAAGGCAGTGGCTTCGCCTACACCCTGGCGCGGCCGAGCCTGGTGGCCCTCAGCGGGCAAAGCGCGAGTTTCCTGGCCGGCGGCGAGGTGCCGATTCCAGTGCCCAGTGCCGGCAGCGACAATGTGTCTATCGAGTACAAGGAGTTCGGTATCCGCCTGACGCTGACCCCCACCGTCATCGGGCAAAACCGCATCGCCCTGAAAGTCGCGCCGGAAGTCAGCGAGCTCGACTTCAACAACGCCGTGAACATCGCCGGGACCTTGGTGCCGGCGCTCACCGTACGCCGCACCGATACCAGCATTGCCCTGGCCGATGGCGAGAGTTTCGTCATCAGCGGCCTGATCAGTACCCGTAACAGCTCCCAAGTGAACAAGTTTCCCGGGCTGGGTGACATCCCGGTTCTGGGCGCGTTCTTTCGCGACCATTCGATCGACCGGGAAGAACGGGAGCTGCTGATGATCGTCACGCCGCACCTGGTCCAACCGCTGGCTGCCAATGCACAACTGCCGACACTGCCGGGCGAGCAACTGCGCAACTACGACCCGAACTTCTATCGCATGTATTTCCTTGAACACGGCGAGTTCGACAACCGCGATGGGCTTTCCAAATGAGCCGGTGCCTGAGGTCGAGTGTTTCATCCGCAGCCAGGGGGTCCTCAATGAAAGCAGTGATCGCGATAACGGCGACCTTGATGCTCGCCGGGTGTGCCAGCCAGAGCGTAGTGGCCTCACGTCCGGCCAGTTGCGCCAAGCCCAGTTCCGACCAGGAACTGGCGCTGAACCTGGCGGATGACATGGCCAACGAGGGTCGGCTGTATGCCAGCCTGGCGAACCTCGAAACCTTGCCCGAGGACCTGGTCCAGGTGCGCTTGCGCAAGGCCAAGGTGATGCGGCTACTGGGGCGCAACGAGGCCGAACCCTTATACAAGAGCCTCTTGGGGAGTTGCCTGGCTGCCGACGGCGAGCATGGCCTCGGCCAGTTGGCCGCCGCGAAGAATGACAACGACAAGGCGATCGAACACCTTGAGCGTGCAGCCAGAATGGCGCCCACCGAGGGGAAAATCCGTAATGACCTGGGGGTTGTCTACCTCAATCAGCGGCGCATCCCACAAGCCCGTTTCGAGTTCATGACCGCCATGGAGCTGCAGCAGTCCGACTCGCTGTCGGCGCTCAACATGGTGACGCTGCTGATTTACCAGGACAACTGGAAGCAGGCCGCCGAGCTCGCCAGCATGGCCAAGCTCAGCCCCCAACAGATCGCTGATGCCAGGGGCCGTGCGGAAAAAATCAGGGGTACGGCCAATAACGCAGTGACGTCCCAAGCTAACCGCCTGACCGAGGTAGTCGATGCCTCCTCCGGCGCGGTCAAGTAGAGCGCTACGAGGAGTCCATGATATGAAAACCAAACAGCTGATGATCCTGTGCATGACCTGCCTGTCCGCCACTGCCTGGGCAATTGAACCAGGCCCTGCCTCGCCAGCGCAGCAAGGCACCGAGAGCTGGATGCAGCTACAGATACGCGGCGTAGTGGCTTCCACCAACCTGCAAACCGCCTCTGCCGCCGAACGCGAACTGGCCATGCAACGCTGGCTCAATAGCTTCACCTACCCGATCCCGGAATACTTCAACCAGGATACGGGTGGGGAAATCACTAACAGCAAATAAGACCTCCCGTGTAAAAAAGATCGTCCGAGAGCCCTGGTGCTTTCGGACGATTTTTTTGTCTGTCACCAGTCAAAACACCTGCCTGTGGCGAGAAGATTTAGCGAGACGTCGCACCGCCCCGCTGGGTTGCGCAGTAATCCCAATGGATGCTCCACCCTCAGCTCTCTGGGGACCGCTGCGCGGTCCAACGGGGATAAATCCCCTCGCCACAGGGCTGGCTGGTGCCCTGAGAAGTGTTGGCAAGGCATCGGCCATGGCAGTGAGAGAACTTGGGGTTCGCAGCGCTCCAACTGATTGACCGCAAACAACGTGGCGAGGGAGCTTGCTCCCGCTCGGCTGCGCAGCAGCCGCAAAAAACGGACCGCTACGCTACCGAGCGGGAGCAAGCTCTCTCGCCACTGTTGAAAAGCCTTTCGTTCACATATTCCCAAACGCCCGGAACACACCAATCATGGCCGGGCCGATGGCGACCAGGAAGAAGCTCGGCCACAGGCAGAAGATCAGCGGGAAGATCAGTTTGGTGCCGATTTTCGCACCCATTTCCTCGGCCGCCTGGGTACGCCGGTCACGAAACTCGTCGGCATAGATACGCAGCGTGTCGGCCACGCTGGTGCCGAAGCGGATGCTCTGGGCCAACAGGCTGACCAGGCCCTGGATATCCTCCAGCCCGGTGCGCACGGCCAGTTGCCGAAGGGCATCGGTGCTGGTGATGCCCGCGCGGATCTGTGCATTGACCAATGCCAGTTCCTCGGCCAACTCCACCTGGCTGACCGACATTTCTTCAGCCACCCGTTCAATCGTAGTGGGCAGCGCCAGGCCCGATTCAACGCACACCACCATCAGGTCCAGCGCATCGGGAAACGCCGCCCGCAACCGGCCTTGGCGTGCCTGTTTGCGCTTGCCGACATAGAGCGCCGGCAGCAGCCAGCCGATGCCCGCGACCATGGTCACGGCCAGCAGCACGATGATCCCGGAGACCTTGATCATGGGCAGCAGCAACACCGAAACGCCGAGCAACGACAGCGGCAGCATCAGGCGCACCGCCCAGTAAATCTGCACCGCCGAGGGGGAACGGTAGCCGGCATGCATCAACAGGGTCTGAGTGGCCGATGTCCGACTCGGGTCGGCGGAGGCAAAGCGCTGGCCGACCCGCTCCAGCAACAGTTGCAGGTTACCCGGCGCCTCCTGCCCCGCCGAACTGCCGGAATAACCCCGTTTGATCAACGCCAGGCGCCGCTGCACCGGGTCCTGCAAGCCCATCATCAACAACAGCACGGCGACTGCTGCCAGTACGGTACTCAAACCGATCGCGGCGATGAACAACAGCCGTGCCAGCTCCTCGTTCCCGGTAAAGCGACTGAATAACCCGAGCAAAAAGTCCATGATCGATACCTCGCGGCAGGACAGCGTTCAGACCTGGATCCGGATAATCCGGCGTATCCAGAAAATCCCGATCAGCATGGCGCAGAAGGCGCCGATGATCAGCTTGTGGCCGATGGGGTCGTTGATCAGCACCGGCATATAGCTGGGGCTGGTCAGGACAATGGCAATCGCCAGCACGAAGGGAATCGCCACCAGTACCCAGGCCGACATCCGCCCCTCGGCCGAGAGCGTGCGGACCTTGCGCTGGAAGCGGAAGCGCCCGCGGATCAAGCGGCTCAGGCGCTCCAATACTTCCGTCAGGTTGCCGCCGGTTTCGCGGTGGATGAGGATCGACGTCACCAACATCATCACCGTCATGCTCGGCATGCGCTCCAGCAGGCCGAGCATGGCCCGGCGCACGTCGTTGCCATAGTTGATGTCGGCGAAGGTCAGGCCGAACTCGTGGGCCACCGGGCCTTTGTGTTCATCGGCCACCAGGCGCAGGGTTTCATTGAACGGGTGACCGGCGCGCAACGCCCGGCACATGGCATCCAACGCATCGGGAAGGCCTTCCTCGAACGCGGCGAAACGCTTGCTACGGTCACGCACGATTTTCAGCAATGGCGCCCAGAACAAGGCAAATGCCACGAGCAAGGCCATCCACCACACCGGGGAAATCATCAGGACCAAGGCGCCACCCGCCGCGCCCAGGACCAGACCGAGCAGCATCACCCGGTAGGCGCGGTATTCGTGACCGGCCTGCTCGATGAGCTGGTTCAGGCTGGCCATGAACGGCAACTGTTCCAGGCGCGCTTCCAACGGCGACAGACGCGTCAGGTACTTCTGGCGCAACACCGTCTGCATGTTGGGCAGATGGTTGGCCCGTTCCAGCACATGCAGGCGTCCGCGGATCCGCTTGCGCATCTTGCCGGCCTCGCCGAACACCGGCACCACCACGCCCTGGGACAACAGGAAAACGGCGATGAACACCATGCCCAGGAAAATCAGGATGAACTCTGCGGGAATATTGTTCATGACTGCTTGGCCTCCATCCATTCAGGGCGGAACAGGCTCAGCGGCAGCTCGATCCCACGCTTGGCCAGCACATCGCGAAACGCCGGGATCATGCCACTGGGCCGATAGTCCCCGAGCACCTCACCGTGCTCGCCGATACCACAGCGCACGAATGAGAAAATCTCAGTCATGGTGATGACCTCCCCTTCCATGCCATTGATCTCCTGCATGCTCACCACGCGCCGCTTGCCGTCTTCTTGACGCTCGAGCTGGATCACCACATCGATGGCTGAGGCAATTTGTTGACGCATGGCCTTGATCGGAAAAGTCGCCCCGGTCATCGACACCATGTTCTCGATTCGCCCCAGGGCATCGCGTGCGGTATTGGCGTGGATGGTGGTCAGGGAACCGTCGTGCCCGGTGTTCATCGCGGTGAGCATGTCCAGCGCCTCGGCGCCACGGACTTCGCCGATGACGATACGATCCGGGCGCATCCTCAAGCTGTTGCGCACCAGTTCGCGCTGGCTGACCTCACCGCGCCCCTCGATGTTCGACGGCCGGGTTTCCAGGCGCACCACGTGGGGTTGCTGCAATTGCAGCTCGGCCGAGTCTTCGATGGTGACGATGCGTTCGTTATGGGGAATGAAGCTCGACAGCACATTGAGCATGGTGGTCTTGCCGCTGCCGGTCCCGCCGGAAATCAGCACGTTCAAGCGGCCACGGACGATGGCCTTGAGCAGCAAGGCAATGGCCGGGGTCATCGTGCCGACCTCGATCAGGCTGTCGGTGTTGAGCAGGTCCACGGCGAAACGACGGATCGACATGCTCGGGCCGTCGATGGCCAGCGGCGGGATGATCGCGTTGACCCGCGACCCATCCTTGAGCCGGGCGTCCACCAGCGGCGAAGACTCATCGATGCGCCGCCCCAGGCTGGAGACGATGCGGTCGATGATGTTCAGCAGGTGCTGGTCGTCGCGAAAACGCACATCGGTGCGTTGCAGTTTGCCGAAACGCTCGACGTACACCGAGGCAAACCCGTTGACCAGGATGTCGGACACGCTGTGGTCGGCCAGCAACGGTTCCAGTGGGCCCAGGCCGAGCACCTCGTCGGTGATCTGCTTGATGATCAACTGGCGACTGGCGGAGCTCACCGGCGCCGAATGCTCATCGAGCAGGCGCTGGCAGATGTCGCGAATCTGCCGCGCAGCGTCGACGGGTTCGAGGGAATCGAGCAGCGACAGGTCCATGACCTTGAGCAACTGCTGGTAGATTTTTTCCCGCCACTCGGCTTCCACCGGGGTGACCTGGGTCCGGGTTTCGTAGAGCACGTCCGGGACGGCCTGCTCCCAGGCCATCAAGGCTTCAGACGAGTCCGCCAGGCTGTCGCCGTGTTGGCCGGCTCCTGGAGTGCCGGGTTTGGCGGGCTGTTTGCGCAAGCGGTTGCGGAAGTCGCTGATCATGGGTCATCCCCCGAAGAAACGGTTGAAGGTGCGTTTGAGCAAGCCTTTCTCGGCCATCCGGTGACCGACCAGGTCTTCGGTCAAATTGCGCAGCGCGGCGGTGATTGCCGCCTTCGGCGCATGCAGCCCCAACGGCACGCCAGTGTTCTGACTCTGGCTGACCAGGTTGAAGTCATTGGGTAGTTTCAACAGATTCGGGCAACGCAGCGCCTCACCGATGTCCTTGAGGCTGATGGTGGCCGACTTGTCGTAGCGGTTGACCACGATCTGCAACTGATCACCGCGTACGCCCAGGTCTTCGCGCAGGATCCGCACCAGGGCGCAGGCATCGCGCAGGTGGCTGACGCTTTGCTGCACCACCACGTAGACCCTGTCCACCTGCTCCAGCACGGAGCCGGTGAGGTGGTCGATCTGCCGAGGCAGGTCCACCACCACCCAGTCGTAGCTGACCCGGGCCAGTTGCAACAGAGTGTCGAGTTGTTCGGGTTGGGCGTCCTGGGGCAGGCACAATTCACCGGCCCGCCCACCGAGCACATGCAGGGTCGGGCTGAAGTGGCTGCAGAAACCACGCAGGGCCATGCTGTCCATGTCCTCGACCTGTTGCAGCACTTCCAGATGGCTGTGGGTCTGGGCCACATCCAGGTAATGGGTCACACTGCCGAATTGCAGGTCCATGTCCAGCAACAGCGTATTGCCCGCCCGGGCGCTGAGTTGCTGGGCCAGATTGCATGCCACCAGGGTGCCGCCGGAACCGCCCTTGGCGCTGATCACGGCGATCAGCTTGCCTTCGGCGCCACTGCCAAGACGAACCTCGGCCACCAGGCGATTCAGGGCGGCGACCAATTCGGCCTCGGCGATGGGTTCGGGCAGCACGTCCCGGGCGCCGGCCTGCATCGCCAGGCGCATGCCGTCCAGCTCGCCCAGCGGACCGCACACCAACATCGGTGGACGCTCATGGGGCGGCCGCTGCAGCAACGCGGCCAACTCTTCGCGCCACAAGTGGCTGACCCGCAGCAACAACAGATCGGGCATCCGATCCAGGCCATAGAGTGGGTCGACATGCCCATTGCTCACCAGGCGTGTGCTGACTTCCAGGCACGGCATGCGCTGGCAGACGCATTGCAAGTCGCGCAGGGAGGCGGCATCGCGGCTGCTGATCAGTAACCGCAAGCCGCTTTTGCCGGTGGCGGTCGGAATTGGCGTTTCCCTGGTGTTCAGCATGGTGTGATCTCCGCGGAATCGGAATGACGCCCAAGGCTTTCGCGGGGCAAGGTTGCCCTGATGGTGGGCAAGGTGATGGGCACGCCCAGGCCTGGGATGAATAGATTGAAAACGTAGTTCTGCACGCTCAGCCGCACATACCGGATGGCCCGGAAGCCGTTGGCGCTCACCGTGTCGGCAGGATTGGCCACCACAGCACCGTTGACATCGAGATACGTCAGCGCCAGGTTCGAGGTCGCCAGGCTGCTGATCAACTGGCTGTTGCCGGCGTCAGTCGCCGCATTGAAGATGGCCCGGCGCAACACCACCGGATCATTGATGTTGCACACCGCCGCCAGGCGCGCACCGCGCCGTGCCGCCTCATCCAGGGCATTGGCGGTGAAATACAGCCGGCCCATTTCCACCACGCCGAACAGCAGGACGAACACCAGCAGCCCCACGAAGGAAAACTCGACGATATAGGTACCGCGCATGTGTTTATTGTTCATCACAGCGCCCTCATGACAGTGCTCGCCACCAGCTGGATGCCCAGCGGAATGGCATTGCCGAAAAATCCGGGAATCGAACCACTACAGTTGCCCGCGCCGATCACCGGGCAAAAGGTGTAAGTAATGGTCACCCGTACATGGTCGGTGCCTACTGCCGCGACCTGCACGTTCGCCGTCGTCAACCCTGAGATCACGGCGCTGCCGGTCTGGCTGGGCACGCCGTACACCGCGACGTTTTTGGTCTGGGTCTGCAGCGTGTTGCTCAGGGAAATGCCACCCAGGGTCGAATTCCAGGCCTGGCTGGCGACGTAGCGGTCGGCATCGCGGCTGGCCTGCAACAGCACGTTGTACTGATAGAGCATCCGGCCGAATTCGCCGAAGGCCAGCAGCAACAGCAGCAGCATCGGCAGCACCAGGGTGAACTCCACCAGCGCCACGCCGCGCTGGGCCTGGGGCGGATTGAACCGGACAGGTTTCATGACGCCTCCTACGAGTCGGTGCTCGGATTGCCGCCGCCGTTGATATAGGTTTTGTAGAGCTGGATGATCTCCGGACCGGAATCACTGGACGGCGTCGGGCCGGGTACGCCGTCGCCCTCGCATTCCTGGACGAACTGGCCGAAGACAAGCGAATCGGTCCCCCCGCCATTGACCGGTTGCACGACGAAATAGCAGCCGAAGCCCAGGACAGGAATCGAGGTGGAACCGCCCTGCTTGCCAGTGCAATTGCCGACCACGATCTTCAGCATCCGACGCTCGAAAACCCCGTTGCTCTGGCAGCCGCTGGCCCCTCCCGCCACACAGGCCGCGACCTTGGTCCGCCAGTCGTTGTAGTCCTGGATCGCCTCGCCGCCCGCTGAAAGATCGCCATGGTCCGAGATCACAGGCTTGTTTTTGTATTGCGCCTGGCCGAGCGTATCGTCATAGGTCATCGCTGGAGAGCTGGACGTCGTGACCAGGTCCGGTGGGTAGTTCGAAGCACTGACCGGTCCGTTGTAGATGCCGAAACGCGTGTTCAAGCCCTGGGAGGTCGGACCGGCCGTGTTGCCGGGCGACGTCTGGACGTTGTCTCCCACACTGCGACAGATCGAGCCGCCACCGGCCAGATCTTCCCGGACCGCGCTGCCACCCGAGCCAAAGTCGAGTAACTGGAAATTGCCCGGACCGATGGGCGATGAATTGCCTGCCGCAGTCTTCAGCACCTGCAGGTCACCGAAGCGGTAGCCCCAGAAAACGCCAGCACCGGGGTTGTATTGAGTGGGATCACCACAAACCATCAATGGCGACAAGTCACAAGGGGAAGTTGGACTAGGACCGGCAGTAGCCATCGCTGCCACCCGTTTTGCCCCCAGGCCGGCGCTGCCCATCGATTGAACGAAGCTCCAGAAAAAACCGTTCAATTGGTAACTCGAGACTGTCACCCGCACATATTTGGCATCGGTCGGGCCAGGATAGGAGAACGGCCCATAGACACTGTTGGACAGCTCCACCGTGGCAAACGCGCCCGGGTTGCCGGCAACGGCCGTGGACAGTTCCGTATTACCCGTGGCCTGGGCGTTCTTGGTCAGGGTATCCAGGGCCGCCGCCCGGGTCGTGCTCGCCATGTTGAGGCCGCCGCTGACCTGGCTCAAGGTCTTGGCACCGCTCAAGGCCGCAGCGTCCACCGCATTTTGCACGCGGGTCTTGTTCAACATCATGTGGCCGCCGTCCAGGGCCAGCGCCGCCATCATGGAGATCGCCACCAACGCGATCACCATCAACACACTCACCGCCCCTCCCTGGCGCTGAGGCGCCCCGAAGGGCTGCCGGATACTCGGGTTCATCATCACGTCCTCGTTGACTGACGTTGAGGATCGACTGCGTCATCGCCTGGGAGGCGAGGGATTTTTTCGGTGCTTAGCGAAGGTTGACCACGCTGCGTTCGATGCCACGGATGACGGTGACCGAACCACCGTCCTGCGCCTTGGCGATGCGTTGCACCACAGGGCGTGGCGTTGGCGCGGCGGCCATCGCGATCACCGGTGCGGGCGCTGCCGGTGTGGCGACCACGGCTTTCTTCTCCAGGTTCAGCGGGTTGCGCAACGCCAGTTGCAGCTTGCCTTCGGTCTGCGCGGTGACCAGTAACTCCGCCTCACTGGCCGACATCTCCAGGGTCACGGCCCGCACTACCACCGGCTGGGTCTTGTCGGTGCCCGCGGTCTGATCCACCGCCAGCACCCGCAGGTTTTCGAGAATGGTCCGGGAGGTGGCATTGTTACTGCCGGCGCTGGTGGTCTTGGTCGCCAGCACATCGACCCGGTTACCCGGCAACAGGAACCCGCCGACACCGACCACGTCATCCACGCGTACCGATATGGCACGCTTGTCGGGGGAAATCAGCGAGGCCAGGGTGCTGCCACCCAGATGTTCACTCAATCGCGCACTGCGCACGATGTCGCCGCGCAGGATGTCGAACGTGGCGATCTTGCCCACCGCCTGTTCAGTGGAATCGAAAGCATCATCCGGGATCGTGTCCATCGGCATGCGCACGGTCGCGACCTGCTGGGCCTCGACCATCTGCCCGAAGGGAATCTCCACCGTCGCGACCACCACGCTTCGAAGGTGATCGTCGGGGGTCGCGTTGAGTCGCGCGCTCAGCCAGGAGTCAGCCATCCATGCGGCACCAAGGCCCATTACCAGGGAAACGCCAATCAGCGAAAGCGTACGAGAGCTCATGTCGGTATCTCCGAATCAAAGAAAGTCGAGCTGAACGAAGTAGTTGTGCCAGGCCCATTCCAGCTCTTGCGGCAACAGAGGCCCGGATCCGCCCAGGTAACGCTGGCGATCGAGCGCCATGTTCAACAGGTCACGAGGATGGCAAGGCACCAACGGCATGCCTTCGCCGGCATACAAACGCTGCAATACGTAGCGCAACAGCAAAGGATCGAACGCAATGCCCAGGCGTTCGCACTCCTGGCGCCAGATGCGTTCGTATTCCTCGGGCTTGAGATAACCGAACTGCACCTTGTAGCCGATGCGCCGCAGGAACGCCTCGTCGGCCAATTCCAGAGGGTTGAGGTTGGTGGAAAACACCAGGATCAGGTCGAACGGCAGCTCGCAGTGCCGACCGCCCCCCAGGTTGATGAAGTCGCGCTTCTCCTCCATGGGCACGATCCAGCGATTGAGCAGCTCGGCCGGCGCCATGCGCTGGCGTCCCATGTCATCGATGATGAACAGGCCGTTGCTGGCCTTGAGCTGCAACGCGGCCTGGTATTGCCGGGTGAACGGGTCGTAGCGCACGTCCAGTTGTTCCATGTTCAGCTCACCGCCGGTGATGACGATGGGACGCTTGCAGCAGAGCAACCGGCGGTCGATGCCTTCATTGAGCATCAGGTTGTTTGCCTGACTGTTGTCATCCAGGCGCTGGTGGACCTGCGGGTCGTAGATCTCGATCACCGACTCGTTGATGACAATCGCGTGGGGCACCCAGATCGCCTCGGCAAACAGGCGGATCAACCGACTGCTGACGTAGGTCTTGCCGGTGCCCGCCGGGCCGTAAATCATGATCGCCCGACCGGAGTTCAGGGCCACGCCCAACTGGTCGAGCATGCCCTGGGTCAGTACGACACCGGCCAGGGCGCGGTTCATGTCAGTGGCGGTGATGCGGCCGTGGTGAATGGTCTGGATCTTGATCAGCGAGCGGTAGGTACTTACCGGAAACGGCGCGGCACCGATATAGCCGCTGCGGGCCAAGGCATCACGGGCAAAACTGCGACCGCGTTCGGTCAGGCCATAACGCAGCGCCTGGACACTGGCCTGACCGATCTGGCCGAGCACTTCGACGCGTCCGTCCTTGCGCAGGAACGCCAGGACTTCCTCCAGCACCGCGCCGGTCAGCGCCAGGCGATCCACCAGCCGGGGCATGTCCAGCACACCGGCATCGTGCAGATGCTTGCACACCAGTTCGCCGAGGAAACTGTCGGTCAGGCCGGTGTCGCGGATGGTGCACGGCTGCGGCGCCAGGCGTTGGACGGCTTCCCGTTCGCTGGGATAGGCATCGCTATCGTTGATGACGTGCATGACTAGCCTCCCAGGCCGCCGGCAACCAGCTGCCAGTAGACGCTGTTCAAGGTGCCGATCAGGATGGCAATCGAGTAAGGAAAAGGTTTACCGGCCACTTCATCCGAGGTGGGCGCCAGATAGGACTGGGCCCGCACGATCAGCCAGTAACGACCAAGGGTCTGGAGCAGTTGGCCACGGGCCAGGACGATCAGGAAACCGCACACGCCGCCAGCGATCAGGCTGAACAAGGCCGCCCACAGCGCGAAGTGAAACGGTAGGAAACTGCCGACCATGGTCATCAACTTGACGTCACCGGCTGCCATGCCGCCTACCGCATACATGGGCAGAAACAGCGCGAAGCAGATCAGCATGCCGGACAGGCTGTCGCCCAACCCGCTGACTCCGCCTGTATAGATCTGGCCGGCCAATCCCAGGGCCAGGCCCAGCAAGACCAAGCTGTTGGGGATGCGATGGCGAAGCAGATCGCTCACCACCGCCACACCCAGCAGTCCTAGCAGTAGCACGGTCGACACCAACAATTCCATGGACATGATGCGTCTCCCTAATTATGGTTTTTGTTAGCAGGCGACGTTGCTATTGACGACCTGGCACAGCGCCCGGATCTTGGTGTCCACGGCGCCGCCCAGCAGGACGAATGCCGCCGCTACCAACACCGTGATCAAGCCACCCGCCACCGCGTATTCAACGATGGTCAGGCCGTCTTCATCTTTGGCGAAGCGGCGAATGGAAGTGGTGATTGAGTGCAGAGTCATTTGGGTTACCTCACGCTCGGAAGTTGTACCGCCACACACTGAGTAGTTGGGGACAGCGCCAAATCCGTTTGAGGTATTCGTTGTACTCACAGCAAAAGAGTCGCAAGCGTTATTCCGTGAAAGTCTCCGTGTCCCCCTACCGCAAGGCTTTGCGATCAGCAGGCAACGTTGCCGTTGACGGCCTGGCACAGTGCACGGATCTTGGTGTTCACGGCACCGCCCAGCAGAACGAACGCGGCGGCCACCAACACGGTGATCAGCCCGCCGGCCACGGCGTATTCCACAATGGTCAGGCCGTCTTCATCTTTGGCGAACTTCAGTACCGAAGCCTTGATAGTTTGAAGAGTCATTTCGCACACCTCATTGGGTTGTTTGCTTGGAGGCAGTGCATTGCGAACTGCCTGATGCAACCCTAGTCAGGAGGCGATAGTTGTCGTTAGGAGGATTTTGCACATCGCTAGGATTTTTTTGCGCAGGAGCCTGTTTCTCGCTGGGCAATCGCTCGGTAGCGACGCCGGCGCTATCGCGCTAACAGGCCGACTTCTTATAAAAATTTATTCAGCGAACTGATAGCACATTGGCAATACTGCTAGCTAAAGGGCAGGAAGAACCGCTGGGTAGTCGTCCTATGACGCCAAATCTGACTGGCAAGCCAAAACTATTGTGGTTCGATCTGACTCATGATCAGTCCACCAAGGAACTCATCTCCCAGTTCGAGGAAACGTGCGACTGCACGCTGGCAAAGAACGCCATGCTGCCAGGAGGGCAGCAGGTCGACATGATCTGCATCCATTTCGATCGCCCGGATACCCCCGGCCTGCGGCGCTTGCTGGAAATCAAGCGGACCGTCCCCACCATTCCCATCACCATGTTTACCGTGCAGCACTCTGAAGAACTGGCAGTCTGGGCCATGCGTTCCAGTGTCTGGGAATACATGGTGCTGCCGCTGGCGGCCGCTGAACGCAAGCGTTACCTGACGGCGGTGGTGCAATTGTGCGAGCTGCGCCGCAATGCCAAGGGCCTGGGCAAGACCTCGCAAATCGACCACTCCCCGACCCTGCCCGACAGCATCCGCCTGACCTCCGGGCATCAGAAACACCAGGCCCTCAACCACATCATGCTGTACATCGACCAACACTTTCGCGACAGCATCGATCAGCGGGACCTGGCCAAGCGCTGCGGCATGACGACATTCCGCTTCAGCCGCCTGTTCAAGGAAGCCAATGGGCTCGGCTTCACCGATTACGTGTTGAATAAACGCATGAGCTTTGCCAAGGAACTGCTCGACAACAGCCAGATGCCCATCACCAGCATCGGCTACGAGGCAGGCTTCAAGGACCCGTCCTACTTCGCCCGCGCCTTCAAGCAATACGCCGGCTGCACCCCCAGCGACTACCGCTCGGCCCAGCAGATGCGCGTCGCGGTTCCTGCGCAAACGTTGCCGGATGCGGCGAGCATCGAAGCGATTGAAAACCTGGTGCACAGCCTGGAAGGTTGAGATGTTCTTTTCAGAAAATCCCGGGGGCAACGCAGAGGATCAAGGCACCAGATTTCTTCTTTCGATAGGGACCGACAGGACAATGCTGGTTCGCGTCTCACCATAGGCATTGATGCTCGCGATAATATTCTCGATCTCTGCCATCGACTTGGCGTAGATCCTGATCAGATAGGAATCATTCCCGGTGATGTGCAGGCACTCGACGACCTCGGGGATCTGGGTGAGCGTAGCGATCAGTTTGGCTTTGGCCGGCTTCAGAGTGGTGATGCCGACGACAGCCGATATGCCGTACCCCAGTTTGGTTGGATTCAACTGAGCGCTGTACCCCTTGATGACCCCGGAGTCCTCAAGTTTGCGCAACCTGTCCGTGGTAGCAGGAATAGAAAGACCTGCATGCCTGGAAAGCTCTGTAATGGAAATGCGGCCACAGTCCTGTACCTTTCCCAAGATTTTTACGTCTATACGATCCATGTGCGCTTTTTCCAGTCAGAAGTATAAATTTTAATGAAAAGCCCGCGTTTTTCATTAAAAAAATCATGCACCAAAATAAAGCAGAGTGCTAGTCTATTTCCTGCCTGAAAGCCTAAAAAGAATACGGGCAAGCAACGGCCCTCCTCTTTAGCGTTACGCACTGCATAATAAAATAATTTCTCTCCAGGGATGGTATTCGCATGGAAGATGAAAAGATAAAGTGTGAAAAAAAGTCTTACTTTTTCAGCCGATACATTGGAACGCAAGTACTAGAACTCCGTCGTTTCAAGAGCGACCAGATACTGATGTACCTGACCGGCGTCAGCCTTTTCTCGCTAGGTGCCAAGTGCTTCATCATCAGTCAACTGGGCACCGACCCGTTAGATGTCTTGATCATCTCCATAGATAAAATGCTGGCATTGGGCATGGGCATTTGCTCGGCTATCGTGTCACTATTTTTTCTGACGTGGTGGATGCTCTGGAATAAAAAATATCCGCCAATAAGTCCATTCATTACCACCACTCTGACAGGTCTGTTAATCGATCTCTGGTCGGTACTGGGACTTGGCGAGTATTTAACTGCCAGAATGAATGAGTACAGTTTATTGGCAATCGGGCTAATGCTGTGTGCTTATTCTTCTGCGCTGATCATCATGAGCGGCATTGGTATCAGGATCATGGACCTCGTGGTTTTGACCATGGTATCCAGATGGGGATGGTCATTTACCAAAGCGAAGATGATCATTGAAATCGGTATCTTTTCGGCCGGCTGGCTTCTAGGTGGACCCTTCGGCGTGGGGACGATTGCATTTCTCCTGGTGATCGGCCCCCTTATCCACCCCTTCATGAACCTGAATGCCAAGCGCTTTTCACTCAAGAATTATGGCTTGACCCGCGCCGCCTCCGCTTACTGATAACAATAAAGCTGGCTGCCATTGCTGGCGGCGGCACTGTTTCGCCTCGACTATTTTAACCGACGCTGTAGCTAGCAACTTCCGTGATGAGGAGTGATAGATGGACACTACAAAAAATAAAAACTGGACCTTGGAAAGCAGCCCGGCAAAACTGGAAGAGATTCTTCCAGGGGGTGCTGTAAAGTGCCATCTTTCCCCGCGAAACTGCGTCATACAAGAGGGCAAGGTTGGATTTTGCAAGGTGCGCGGAAATCGCGGTGGTCGCCTGGTCACGTTGAATTATGGCAAGGGTGTTCACAGCACCGAAGAAACAATCGAAACCGAGGCGGTCTTTCACTTTGCACCCGGAGAGCGAATTCTTTCCCTGGGCAACATTGGCTGCATGCTCAACTGTGGTTATTGCCACAACTGGAAAACGTCACAGGCCAAGTATGTCACCGACAAAGATGTCTATTACTACACCCCTGAGCAAGTGGTCGAGACGGCGCTCAAGCATGGGATACGCGTCATTTCCTGGACGTATAACGACCCAGTCGTTTGGCATGAGTTCATTCTTGATACTGCGAAGCTGGCCAAGGAAGCGGGCCTGATCAATCTTTATAAATCGGCCTTCTTTATCAGTGAAGAAGCGATTGATGAATTACTTCCGGTCATCGATATTTTTTCGATTTCGCTGAAATCCATTTCTCCGGAGTATTACCGGAAAGTCACCACAGGTTGGGTAGAACCCGTATTGGCTGGCATCAAGAAAGTCTACGACGCCGGTAAATATGTTGAAGTCAGTACCTTGATGGTCACCGACATCAGTGACGATGAGGACACGGCCAGGAAGATCAGCCAGTGGGTTTTGGATGAGCTGGGGCCGGAAGTCCCCCTGCACTTCGTACGTTTTCACCCTGACTACAAAATGAGCAACAGCATTCGAACGCCGGTGGACAGGCTCCTCAAGGCACGGGAGGTTGCGCGTGGCATGGGGGTTGAGCATGTCTATCTGGGCAATGTGAATGATGTCGAGGGCACCAATACCAGTTGCAATAACTGCAACGCACTGCTCGTCACTCGCTATGGTTTAAACGCAGAAATAATCGGCTTGGACAGCAAAGGATGCTGCTCCCAGTGCGGGCACGATGCGCATTTCAAATTACTGGGCGAATACGAAGCCAGCGCACCGGTCGAGGTTCTGGAAGATGGGCTCACCCCCTACCAGAAGCGAAAGTTCGAATGGCATGGGGACATCGTATCGCTGCATGCCCAAGTGCTGAACACCGAAGACTTTGAGCAAACCGTCTATCTGCGGCGCAATTACACGGACGGGCTCAACAGCCCTTGGAAATCACTGACGTTGCGGCCGCATGAAAGCTATCGCTTCATTATCGCCAAGGCGCGAATTGATGAGACGGGCCCTGAAGTCTGGCTGCCCGAAGGTGTGAACTCAAACCTCCATGAAGTATTCGACCGGGCTCACTTCCCCACCGAGTCGATTGAAGAGATTGGCATTTCACAAAATGACATCACCCCGACCATTGGCTATGAAGGCAAGCAGAACATGTATGAGCAGGTCATCAAACTGGTCAGCCAAGCATGAATGTCTCTACTGAAATACTTCATATCAAGGTTGATGACCGAGAGGCCCACCCCTCCGTAACGCCGATTTACCAGTGCAGTGCCTTCAGCGCCGACTCGGTATTCTTCTACTCCAGGAAGGCCAATCCCAATGTGACGGAGCTGGAACAGGTCGTCGCCTCGTTGGAGGGCAGCGAGTATGCACTGGCCTACAGCACAGGCATGAGCGCCATCTACATGGTGCTGGAGCTGCTGAAACCGGGGGCCTCGCTGGTGATCAACAAATACATCTACGGGTGTTCTTACAAGTTGTTCCAGCGTTATGCCGCACGTATCGGTGCACACCTGACGATTTTGGACCTGACCACAGAAAACGGCCTGAAAGCGTTGCCGGCACACGTCGATATGGTTATTTTCGAAACTCCCACCAATCCGTTCCTGAAAGACATCGACATCCACGCGGTCAGCAACGCGGTCAAGCAGAACAATCCACAAGCCCTCGTGGTGGTGGATAACACCTGGGCCACTCCGATATTTCAGAAACCGCTGAACTTTGGCGCCGATATTTCACTGTACAGCGCAACGAAGTACTTTTCCGGGCATAGCGACGTCATGGGCGGCCTGGTTCTGGTCAATGACGAGGTGATTTACAACCGGCTCCTCGAAGGACGGTTCTATTCAGGCTCGATATTGACCCCGAACAGCGCATGGTTGCTTCGCAGGAGCATGCAGACCTTCGATTTGCGTATGGAGCGACACAGCCGCACGACGTCCTGGATGCTGGACTACCTGCAAGAGTTACCGTTCGTTGAGCGGGTTTATTACCCGAGGATCGATGGCAAACAATTGACCGGCTACGGTGGCATCGTATTTGTGGATATCCGGCCCGACCTGATTCCCTTCTACAAAACCTTCACCGGCGCGCTCAAATGGTTTGGTACGGGCACCGGAATGGCCTGCGTTACATCGATGGTTGCACAGCCCTTTACTGGCAGCCATGCCTCAATGACGGATCAGGAAAAAGCCGACATGGGCATTGGGAAAGGGCTGGTTCGATTGTGCTTTGGCCTGGAGGATCTTGAGGACCTCAAGGAAGACCTGTTGCAGGCATTCCAATCCGCGGAAATAAGGGCTGGCCAACGTTCACTCGATCCTGCGTAACAGCGGTTAATCAGAAGCAGCGAGCCTTCAATGGCTTGCTGCTTTTTTTATGGAGAAGCGAGAATGTCCAGCGCATTCGAAAATAGGCTATTCGAAGACCCCGTCCTGAATGTCATCCATCTTCTGAATTCCGTTGCCCAGGAGAATCCGCAAGCGATTTCCCTGGCGTCGGGTCGACCCGATGACGAGCAGTGCGACCCCGCACTCATTGATAAGGGGTTGGCCCGTTACCGGCAGCACATCAGCAGTACAGGCCATTCATTCGCGACGCTGCTTTGCCAATATGGAAAAACCTCCGGAATTATCAATGAAATCATCGCCACGTATTTACAAGTGGACGAGGGAATCAACGTCCTGAACCCGGACAACATCGTGATGTGCATGGGCTTTCAAGAGGCCTGTGTCCTGACGCTCTTTTCCATCTTTGAAGGAGGCGGCATTCTATTGGTGCCGGACCCGGTGTTTTCCGGGATTACCGGGATCGCAAAGCTGCTGGGAATAAAAATAGCCCCTGTCCCCATGGCCACCTTTCTCGACCCCGACGCCCTACGCAAGGTAGCTGAGAACCTTGAATCCAGAGGAGAGAAAATAAAGGCCCTGTATGCCATTCCAGATTTCAGCAATCCCACCGCTGACACCCTTTCCTATCGCAGCAGTCAAGCAATGCTGTCCTTGGCCACCGAAATGGATTTTTTCATTCTGGAGGACACTGCTTACAGCTACTTCAGGTACGAGGGCGAGAAAATTCCATCGATGAAGTCAATCGACAGCAGTCGGGTATTTCTGCTCGGTTCATTTTCAAAGTCGATTTTTCCGGGTTTGCGCATGGGCTATGTGCTCGCTCCAGAGGGTCCTGGGGTCCGCCCCTTTAGCGCCAGGCTGTGCAAAGCCAAGAGCCTGGTCACGGTCAATACCCCTGCCCTGTGCCAAGCCGTTGTCGCAGGCCTCCTTATCGACAACCATTACTCGTTGAAAGGCCTTAACCACTCCAGGGTATCGTCTTACACCAGGAAAAGAGACCACATGATTGAATGCCTTGAGCAGGCGTTCACACTCAACGGGAGCACTCAAGGCGCAGTCACCTGGAACCGGCCGGCAGGAGGCTTCTTCATCAATATCCATCTGCCTTTTGTCTTTGGATATTCTGAAATGTGCGAGTGCGCCAAGAACTTCAAAGTGATTGTATTCCCCACGTCATTATTCTCGCTGACGAACGAAGCCGCTCACCAGGCGAGGCTGTCGTTCAGTAACGCGACAGCCCCGGAAGTCGAACAAGCAATCGACCGCTTCAAGGCATATGTAGAATTTAAAATGCGCTGGAAGCGCCCCGCTCAGGCTCCCGTTGCCAGCAAGACGCCGGTGGCGACCTGATAAGCCCCGAGGAGAGTGATGGTTGCCCCGGAAAAATAGTTGATCAGTCGCAGCTTTGACTGGGCGATCCGGGCCTTGAAAATGGAGGAGAAGCCACTCAACCCCAACCACCAGACAGCCGAGCCCAGAAATATGCCTGTCACCATGGGCAACACCGAGTATTGACCGCCTTGATCGCTGGCCAGTGCGGCAAATATCGCGATAAACGACAGGATGGTCATCGGATTCGACAGGGTCAGGAACAGGGTGGTCGAGTAGGCTTTGAACAGGTTGGCGCGCTCACCCGCCATGGCGGTCGTGCCGCCCTTCGAACGGATTGTCTGGTAACCAATGTAGGCGAGGAACACACCGCCGAAGATACACAGCCAGGGTTTGAAACTGATGAGCGTCGCAATAATGGCGGTGACTCCCAGGGCGCCGATAAATCCATAGATCGAATCGGCTGTGGCCGCCCCCAGCCCTGTGGCGAAACCCGCTCTCCAGCCGAGCATGAGGCTTCTCTGTATGCACAGCAGCCCAATGGGCCCCACCGGGGCCGCAATGCAGAGCCCGATGATCAATGATTTAAGGAAAATCAACATAGATACGTCTCCTGGATAAGTACAGAAAGGTTAGGAGACGCGCATTTTTTTAGAAATTAATTATTAATCTTCCTGGACTTTTTTCTGGAGGTTTTGCAGGAAGTCATTTCGCCTTCCCTTCATTATTAAGGCACAGCGAGGCCCTACCTCTAAGACAAAAGGCCATCCCGTATTGATTGACTTGCCCTCAAGGACAGATACATAACCCCGGGCGTTTAAATGGCTTTTCACAGGCATAAAAAAACGCCGCTCAATGAGCGGCGTTTTTTGAATTTGGAGCGGGAAACGAGACTCGAACTCGCGACCCCGACCTTGGCAAGGTCGTGCTCTACCAACTGAGCTATTCCCGCAAATGGCGTCCCCTAGGGGACTCGAACCCCTGGTACCGCCGTGAA
>Ga0209795_10000297_pt1 | contig 43157 bp, 31 predicted proteins | sample AgamicOrMarz_FD_187166 | JGI IMG/M metagenome (GOLD analysis project Ga0209795, IMG submission 187166) | Agave microbial communities from Guanajuato, Mexico - Or.Ma.rz (SPAdes) (version 2) | ecosystem: Host-associated > Plants > Phyllosphere > Phylloplane/Leaf | place: Guanajuato, Mexico...
ACCGGGCCGCGTCGGAAAACAGGTCGGGAACGAGCGTTCGACAATACGGATAATCGCCAGCGCAGAACAGCGCAGGGAACGAATGATACACGCCGGGACGGCGGACGTGGGAAAGCCGCCCGCAAGGGGCGGCCGGCCGGCGCTACTGTCAGAAACGTTCGCCGGGCGGTGAAGCGGCTACCTTTGGCCCGTAACCGCGCCGCCGCCGGGTTGCACGCTTCGTGTCCTACTAGCCGCCGCTCGCTTCGGTCAACGTCAAATGTTTAGTCTCCGGCGCCCAGGCAATCGAAACGATCATGCCGACCAGCAGCACGGCCGCGAGCACGAACATTGTGATGTGAAAGCCGAGCGTGGCGATGCCGAGCGGCAACAGAAACGTGCCCACTGCGGAGCCGAGACGGCTGCAAGCAATGGCCAGTCCGACGCCGCAGGCGCGCACTTCGGTGGGAAAACACTCGGGCGGGAACACGCCGACCAGGTTTGAGAATGCCGACATGGTCAGCGTGAAAATGCCGAACGCGACAATCATGGCGAGCGTCGCCGATTCCGGCAGCAAGCTGAGCGCGATCAGCGACACGCACGTCACCGCGAACGAGCCGATCAGGAAAACGCGCCGCGGCAGTTTGATCGTGAGCCAGATACCGATCAGCGCGCCAAGCACGAGAAAGCCGTTCAGCAGCAAATCCGCGCCTGAATCGTTGTTCAGATGAATAGCCTTCAGGATGGTCGGCAAGAACGTGTAAACCGCGAAATACGGAATCACGAGGCACACAAAAAACGCGCAGTTAAAGATAGTCCGGCGAATCAGGTCTTTCTCGAAGAGACGCATGAAGCCGCCAGCCGTTTGCGCGTGCTGGTCGTGAGCGCCGTCGAGCGTGACGTTCTCGCCGAAGTGCTTGAGCACGACCGACCTCGCCTCCGCAATCCTGCCTTTGCCGAGCAGCCAGCGCGGCGACTCGGGCGTGCCCATGCGCAACACCAGCACGATCAGCGCCGGAACGCCCGCAGAGGCGAGCAGCCAGCGCCAGGCATCGGGCGAGGCGTCGGCGTAATGCATGCCGAGCACGTTCGCCACCACGTAACCAATCGTCCATACGACGCTGAACGACCCGAGCAATGTTCCGCGATGCTTACGCGGCGAGAATTCCGCGAGAATCGCATGTCCCACCGCAAAATCGCCGCCCATGCCGAAGCCGATCAATACGCGCAGCAAGCAGAGTTCGAAAGGCGAGTGCACGTAGAACTGCGCAAACGCGGCCACGGTGATGATGACAAAGCTCAACAGAAAGATCTTTTGCCGCCCGAGCCGATCCGACAGCCAACCGAACACGAGGCTTCCAAAGAAAATGCCCATCAGCGCCGAACTGCCGATCATGCCCATCCAGAATGCGTCGAGCGGCATTTGACGATTCATCGCGGCCAGCGCGTAGCCGATTGTGCCGAGCGCGAAACCTTCGGTGAAATGCGCGCCGAACGTGAGGCCGGCGATCTTCACGTGGAACGCGTTCAACGGCACGTCGTCGATGGAAATGGGGCGGCTCGCGGACGGCGCCGCAGCCGGGAAAGTGGGGGCGAGGCCGAGAGGGCTCGCCTGGACATCCTGATTACTCACGCTGTCTCCTTGATTTGTTGGCTTTTTCGGGCGGCGAACGCGATGCGCTCCCGCCCGTATGAGGTCTGACGATCAGCGTCCGAGCCCGCCCATCATCATGTATTTGAGTTCGGTGTATTCATCGAGCCCATACTTCGATCCTTCGCGGCCGAGGCCCGATTGCTTGACGCCGCCAAACGGCGCGACTTCGGTGGACAGAATCCCTTCGTTAATGCCGACCATGCCGCTTTCGAGCGCCTCGCCCACGCGCCATGCACGCGCCAGATCGCGCGTATAGAAGTACGCGGACAGCCCGAACGGCGTCGCGTTGGCCGCGGCCACGGCTTCGTCTTCGGTCTTGAAGCGAAAACACGCGGCGACCGGTCCGAAGGTCTCTTCCTGCGCAATCAGCATCGAACTGGATGCATCGACGAGAACCGTCGGCTCATAAAAGGTGCCGCCAAGCGCATGCGGCTTTGCGCCGGTCAGCACCTTCGCGCCCTTTTGCAACGCGTCCGCCACATGCGCCTCGACCTTCGTCAGCGCGGCCTGATTGATCAGCGGCCCTTGTTCGACGTCGCCTTGCAACGCGTTGCCCACGCGCATCTTGCGCGCCGCCTGCGCGAGCGCCAGCGTGAACGCATCGTAAATGCCGTCCTGCACGTAAAAGCGATTCACGCACACGCAGGTTTGTCCCGTGTTGCGGAACTTGGACGCCATCGCGCCTTGCACGGCGGCGTCGAGATCCGCGTCGTCGAACACGATGAACGGCGCGTTGCCGCCCAACTCCAGCGAGAGCTTCTTCAACGTATCCGCCGATTGCTTCGCGAGCAGCTTGCCCACGCGCGTGGAGCCCGTGAACGAGAGCTTGCGCACTACGTCGGATTCGGTGAGCGCGCCGCCAATTGCGACGGCATCGCCGGAGACCACGTTGAACACCCCCGGCGGAATGCCCGCCTTCTCTGCGAGCACGGCCAGCGCCAACGCGGACAGCGGCGTTTCCTCGGAGGGCTTGAGCACCATCGTGCAACCCGCCGCCAGCGCGGGGCCCGCCTTGCGCGTGATCATCGCGAGTGGAAAATTCCACGGCGTGATGGCCGCGACCACGCCGACCGGTTCGCGCGTCACGATGATTTTCGCGTTCGGATTCGGGCTCGGAATCACGTCGCCATATGCGCGCTTCGCTTCTTCGGCGAACCATTCGAAGAAGCTCGCCGCATAGCCGACTTCGCCACGCGCTTCGGCGAGCGGCTTACCTTGTTCGCGGGTCAATAGCACAGCAAGCGCATCGCGATGTTCGAGCATCAATTCGCCCCAACGCTTGACGCGCGCGCTGCGCTCTTTCGCCGTCAACGAGCGCCACGCGGGAAACGCCCGTTCCGCGGCGGCAATGGCTTGCGTCGCCTCCGCCGCGCCGCCCTTAGCCACCTGCGCGATCACTTCGCCTGTCGCGGGATTGAGCACGGGATAAGTGCTTGCTCCTTCGTACCACTCGCCGCCGATGTAATGCCCTGTCCGGAGAAATTCGTTCATGCCGCTTCCTCCAGCTTCTCGGCGAACGAGTCTTGCGCAAGCCTCGGCTCGCGCGCGATGCGCTTGCCAGCGGTGTAGTCGTTGATCAGATCGCACGGCGTGTAATTGCGTTCGAGCTCGAAGACCTCTTCGTCTGACAGCGCCGTGCCGAGCGCGGCGATCGCGCTGTCGAACTGCGCCGGCGTGTCCGCGCCGACCAGCATGCTCGCCACACCTTCGTGCCTCAGCACCCACGCCTGCGCGATCTGCGCCGCGGGCACGCCGCGCCGGGCGGCCACGCGCGCCACCGACGCCGCAATCTGCCGCGACACATCATCGCCATACATTTGCGCGGTGAAGAAGTCGGTCTGATTGCGCGTCGAGTTGGCGTCGCTTGTCAGCAGGCCGCGCGCAAGCGGGCTGAATACGGAGACACCGACGCCCTGATCCTTGCAGTACGGGATCATCTCGCGCTCTTCCTCGCGATACGCGAGGTTCAGCTGCAACTGCATGTTGATCGGCTTATGCCAGCCGTTTCGCTCGCAAACCTGCATGATTTTCGCGAACTGCCACGTGTACATGGTCGAGACGCCGATATAGCGTGCCTTGCCCGCACGCACGATGTCGTTCAGCGCGCCCATGGCTTCCTCGACCGGCGTGTTCACGTCGAAGAAATGCAGCATGTAGATGTCGACGTAATCCATCCCAAGGCGCGTGAGCGACCCGTCGATGCCGTCCATGATGTGCTTGCGCGAATGACCACCCGCGTTCTGGTATGTGCCCATGTCGTAGCCGACTTTGGTCGTCACGACAATCTCCTCGCGGCGCGCAAGGCGCTTCAGAATGCGGCCGACGACTTCTTCGCCGACGCCCGTCGAATAGAAATCCGCGAGGTCGATGAAATTGACGCCGGCTTCCAGCGCATGGCGAACGATCGGCTCGCTGCGCGCCTCATCGAAAATCCAGGGCTTCCATTGGGGCGTGCCCATATTCATCGTGCCAAGGCACAGACGCGAAACCTTCAGGCCGGATTGGCCGAGGCGAATGTATTCCATGAAAGGTGTCTCCTTGCAGATCAGGTGCGGCTGCTTTCGATCGAGGCCGCGATCAGCGTTGTTTGGGGGTGTAGAACGGGTTCGAGACGTCGCGCGCGGCGGCGAACACTTCGTCGCGATGCGGCAAGCCTTTCATCGCGGCAAGGATCGCGTTTCTGCACGCGCGGTAGTTGTTGTCGAAGACGGCGTCGAGATCGTCGGTCGCTGGATTGACCCAGTTCGCGGACACGACAACCCAATCGTTCTCCGCTTCCGGAGGCAGCGTGCCGTTCTCCAACGACTCGGCCACCGCCTTCGCAATACCGGCTTGCGACGCGCCCCAGGTTGCGTTGCCATGGAAGTCGCTGCCGATCTGCGCCTTGTTCACGTAGAGCGTCAAAGGCTTGGTCGGCACGCCCGGACGCGCGATCACGACGAACGGTGCGTGCCCCGTGGAAGGCGTCGCCAACGCGGTGGCAAACGCCTGGCCCGCCGGGCCGTTACGCGGGCCGACCAGCACGTTGATATGTGCGAGGTTGACGCCCGGTCCTTCGAATCCTTCGCCGATAAAAAGCTGTTTGTCCGTCGATACGCTCATGGTCTTTCCGTCAAGTTGAGTGGATGAGCGATTGTGGCGTTCGGCATCCGCGACCATGTATCGATGAGTTTTGATCCGGGGTATGAGGCGAACTCAACTCCGGGTTTGTCCGGACCGCATAGAGAGCGCGGCGTGTTCGCGCGAAGCGGAACGCACGCAAAGGTGAGGGTTTTCGGGACTGACGACGTCGCGCCGCGCACGACGGCGAAAGGTGAGCACGCGCGAAGAGGTTCTTGCACCAACGACGCGGCGTTGCTTGCGCGTCGGCATCGACGAAGCGAACGCAGAGCCGCGTTTTTATCTTTGCGAACGATTCTTCGCACAGCCTGGGAACGCCCGCCAGCAAAGGCTGGCGCGGGTTTCGGACATGTCGGTGAGGCGCGGTCCCTACTTCGCACTCACCTCGGATTGGGTGCGCCCGGTGAAGAAGCCAGGCTCACCGAAGTATGTGGACCGGAGGCGCCGGTCGAGTGTGCGGACTCCAGGATTCGATCTAAAGGTGAGCGTTTTCGGGGCCTGGCAGCGGTGCAGAAAAAACCGGGCGCAGCATCACTTCAGGAATGCGGACGACACGAAGCCTGCTAACGGCACCCTACACTTCGATCAGAAAACGCTCGCGATTCTTGCCCGCGAGCCACGCAGGCGAGCGCCCGCGGCCGCTCCAGGTCTCGCCGGTTTTCGGGTTGCGATACTTGGCGACCGAAGCGGCTTTTCGCGCAACGGTGCGTGTATTCGCGAAACCGAGCTCTTCGGCGGTCAGGTCGTACTCGGCGATCTTCTGTTTGATGTCGGCGATCGCTTGCGCGACTTCCTTGTCACGAGCCGCCGCAACTTCCTTGTGAAGCTTTTCGAGCTGAGCGGTCAACTGTTTGTATGAGGCCATCGCGAATGCTCCCGTTGATTGTGGCGAACCGAAGTGCGGACGCTATCAGACAAATAAAACGCCGGATAGAGAGCCCTTCATTGTCCGGCGCTAAAAGTGCGGCCGGTCATCGCCGAAGCATGCGCACTCAATCGTCAATTGCATCGTACACGCGGCGCTCGAAGTCGACTGCCATGGGAAACGGCTCGATCGAACGGCGCTGGATCAGCATGATGCCGATCATGTCCTCGACCGGATCGGCGAACCAGCTCGTGCCGAAAGCGCCCGGCCAACCGAAGGAGCCAGCTGAGCGATAGCCTTGCGGAAGTTGCTGCGCCGGATCGTCGACGATCGACAAGCCGAGGCCGAAACCCTGGCCCGCCCACATCACATGACCGAACGCCGGGAGGCGGCGTTGATCGCGAGTCAGAAAATTCGAGCGCATCAGATCGACCGAGCGATGCGACAGCAAGCGCACATCGTCGACACGTCCACGCCGCAAAAGCAACTGCGCGAACTGCAGATAGTCCTGAGCGGTGGAGACGAGCCCGCCGCCGCCGCTCTGAAAGCGCGCCGGATTGGCCCAGCGGCTCGCGGACGCATGATCCTCGACCACGCGCCGCCGCGTTTCCGGATCGACGCCATATGCGGTAGCCAGACGGGCGAGCTGCGGCTCGGGCACCCAGAACGCGGTGTCGCGCATGCCCAGCGGCTCGAAAATGCGCGTGCGGAAAAACTCCCCCAGCGGCATGCCGCTCACTCTCGCGATCAGCGCGCCGAGCACGTCGGTGGCGATGCCGTAATGCCAGCGCGAGCCCGGCTGAAACATCAGCGGCAATTGGGCGATGCGCTCGAGCCACGCGTTCACGTCGCTATGCCCATCCACGCCGTTGAAAGCCGTCGCGTACGCCTGTGCCAGCGGGCCGGTCGCGGTGAAGTGGTAGGCGAAGCCCGCGCGATGCGTCAACAGATCCAGCACGGTAAGCGGCGTGCGCACAGGATCGGTCGCATCGAGCGGACCGCCGGGGTCGCGCAACACGCGCGGCGACGACAGTTCGGGCAACCACTGCGCGATGGGCGCGTCGAGCGCGAGCCGATCTTCTTCGATCAGCATGAGAATGGCGGCGCTCGTCACCGGCTTGGTCATCGACGCGATGCGAAACAGCGTGTCGCGCTCCATCGGCAACTGCGCGGCTTCGTCGCGCAGACCGAGCGCCTCGAAGTAGCCGGTTTCGCCGCGGCGCCAGACGAGCGCCACCGCGCCGGCGACATCGCCCCGGTCCACGTAACCCTGCAAGGTGCGCGTCAGGGCTGTCAGCCGAGCTGACGAAAATCCAGCTGCTTGCATGTCGATAGTGTGTCCCGGCTTAAGCGTCGTCTAAAGACGATAACGAGATGGCAGCGAGTTTGCAGCGCGCAGTGCTGGTCAGGCCTTCTGGCGCTCTTCCAACGCCGCGAGCGCGGCATTAAGACGTTTGATGCGACTGGCCTGTGTCGGCATGCGAACCGAACCGGAAACCGAATCGATGCGGTTACGCCAATACGACAGCGGTATGCGGTCTTCGGCGGAAATGTGCGAAATGACGTGTTCGAGATGTTGGATGTCTTTTTCGAGTTGGTGATGATTCATTCTTTTCCCCGGAATACTCGTTGACTTAATTCGAAACGCAATGAAAAAGCACAACTGTGCCGTTTCTAACGATCTACTTCCGTTAGTCGGCAACTTCTTCCTCGCTTTTGCCGCATGGTCTATTTATTCGGCAAAAGCTGCTGGTCGCATGCGCTGGCGAACCTGTGGAAACAGAATACTGCCGCGGGATTTCGTGTTCCGTTACCTGCCGCACCGACTTCGCTTCAGTGCGAAAAAATACCGTGACTTTTTATGGATGTCGATCCATTAGGAATAAAAACCAACGTCGCTGATTAATATGCGAGTGGCATAGACACGGTTTTGTCTCCCACGCATTAGACGCATATATTTATGACGTCGTGCACTTCTGAAAGCGCGCCCTCGGCGCAATAGTTCGCCGCTGAAGGCCGTAAGCATTTTGAATAGGGAGTTATGCGGGGTCGGCGTACAAATTGGGCGGCACAGTCCCGGCACGACTATTGGACCAAAGGCAGTCGAACCAATGCCTTCGGTCCGCACCCGCAATGGCGCAGCCGCAGCGCTATTACTTTGCGCGGCAGGCGTAGATCAAGCTGAGCGTGCCATTGTTCGTGGACTGGCGAACCGTGTCGAACGCGCCGCCGCAGCCTGCGGCGGCCTGCTGCGAGCAGGAATCGGAGCCAGCTGGACATTCAACGAGTGTGGTGACACGGCCGTCAGGCAAAAACAGCGGCGCGCTGCTGCTGCAACCGCCCAGTACGGTGCTCGCTGCAACGACCGCGAACACAGAGACACGGCGCGCGAAGAAAGAGAAGCTGCGGTTCATGTGAAACCCCGATCACGTCTTGTTTTTGGATCACACGATTGTGCCACGCGCCAATTGCGCTGCGTGCCCCGGTGAAGGCCGGCTTTGTCAAATCTCGATGCCGTGCGCCGCAATCTTTTTGTAAAGCGTTGCCCGCCCCATGCCGATCTGCGCGGCGGTGTCGATCACGCGCCCGCCGTTGGCGCGCAATGCATCGCTGAGAAAGCGCTTCTCGAACGCCGCCATTGCCTCGTTCCACGACGACGGCTCGATCTCCGGATTCCCCGCTTCCGCCAAAGCCGGCGGCTGGGCGTGCGGCGCGCCTTGTATTGCGCTCGCGCTGAGTGCGCCGCCCTGCCCCGAACCGACGAACGGCGCAAGCGCACGCGCATCGATCCGCTCACTGTCGGACAACATCACGGCCCGCTCAAGCGTATTGCGCAGTTCGCGCACATTGCCCGGCCATGCGTAGGCGCACAGCAAGCGCAATGCATCGTCCTGCAGTTCGTAGTGACTGCCGCCGCGCGCCTGCGTCGACAGGTCTTCGAGCATTGCGTAGGCGAGCGCTTCAATGTCAGAAGCGCGCTCGCGCAAAGGCGGTGCGTGGATCGTCAATACGTTCAGCCGATAGAACAAGTCCGCGCGGAAACGTCCCGCCGCGACGAGCGCGGGCAAATCGGCAGAGGTCGCCGCGATGATCCGCACGTCGGCGCGCACGATCCGGTTCGAACCGAGCGGCTCGAACTCCTTGTCCTGCAAAACTCGCAGCAGCTTGCCCTGCAACGGCAGCGGCATATCGCCGATTTCGTCGAGGAAAAGCGTGCCGCCGTTCGCCAATTCGAACTTGCCGACGCGGCCCTTGCGATCCGCGCCCGTGTACGCGCCGGGCGCCGCGCCGAAGAACTCGACTTCGAGCAACGTGTCCGGAATCGCCGCCACGTTCACCGTCACGAGTGGCTGGTTCGCGCGCGCCGAGCCGCCGTGGATTGCATGCGCGAGCAGTTCCTTGCCGGTGCCGGTCTCCCCCAGCAGAAGAACCGGCGATTCGAGTTGCGCCGCACGGCGCGCCTGGCGCTTGACCTCCAGGCTGGCCGCACTCGTGCCGACAAAGCTGCCGAAGGTGTACTTAGCCCGGCGCGCCTGCGCAAGCGACTGGCGCGTCGCGATCAACTCTTCCTGCACGCGCGAATAGTGCGAAAAGAGCGGTGTAAGCGCCTTCAGTTCGTCAAACAGCGCGAAACCGACGGCGCCCACGGTTTCGCCTGCGTCGTCTTTCAGCGGCAGACGCGTGACGACGAGCGGCTCGCGATCCGTTTCCAGAATGTCGAGCAGAATCGGCTTGCCCGTCTTCACGACTTCGCGCATCAGGCTGTTTGAAATCACCGCTTCGCAATCCCGGCCAATGGCCTGCTCGGGATCCGCAAAGCCGAACCGCGCCGCATAACGCTTGTTGATCCAGACTACGCGCGCCTCGGCGTCGACAATGAACGTGCCTTCGCTGAAATTCTCGAAAGTGCGGAATAGCGAATCCATCGCGCGGCGCAGGACGTCGCTGTAGGTGGCAGGGAGGCCCGCCCAGTCGTTCATCATGTTGTCGCTGTCTCCGGCTATCGTTCTATTAGTCGCTTGTCTCCATTCGTGGACAAGCTTATCTCATCGAAGAGATCGCTGACAAGCCTGTACAACAACGGTCCCGCCATGACGCAAGTGTGGACGGAGCGATTCACGTCCCCGTTTGGAGACGTTTAGGTACAATCTGCGGCAACACGTCTCATGGTTTTGTCCGCTACGGCCCCGCGCATCGGCGCGCGAGCCGTTATCGGGCGTATGGCATGGAACCTGCATTCGCGGGCGCCGTGCCGTGTCTAGCTGAGACGGCGTACACGTAGAACAAACCAAGCTTCTGGAGACTCAATGTCCTTTGTCATCGTCCTTGCCGCGCTGGCGTTTCTGATGTTCGCCGCCTATCGCGGCTACAGCGTCATTCTCTTCGCACCGATCGCCGCTCTCGGCGCCGTCCTTCTGGTCGATCCGGCCGCCGTTGCACCGGTCTTCACCGGCATCTTCATGGAGAAGATGGTCGGCTTCGTCAAGCTCTACTTCCCCGTATTCCTGCTGGGCGCCGTGTTCGGCAAGGTCATCGAACTATCCGGTTTCTCGGAGTCGATCGTGGCAGCCGCGATTCGCTACATTGGCCGCTCACGCGCGAACGCCGTGATCGTCGCTGTGTGCGCGCTGCTCACCTACGGCGGCGTATCGCTGTTCGTGGTGGTGTTTGCGGTCTATCCGTTCGCCGCTGAGTTGTATCGCCAGAGCAATATTCCAAAGCGCCTGATGCCTGGCGCCATTGCACTGGGCGCGTTCTCGTTCACGATGGACTCGCTGCCCGGCACGCCGCAAATCCAGAACATCATTCCGACGACGTTCTTCAAGACGACCTCGTGGGCCGCGCCCGCGCTCGGCGTGATCGGCTCGCTGTTCATTATCGTGGTCGGCCTCAGCTATCTCGAATGGCGCCGCCGCGCCGCGATGGCAACCGGCGAAGGCTATGGCACGGAACTCGTCAACGAACCGGAACGCGTCGAGTCGAAGCAGCTGCCGCATCCGTTGCTCGCGGTCGCGCCGCTGGTGCTGGTCGGCGTGGCGAACTTCGTGCTGACTCGCTGGATTCCCACGGCGTACGGCGTTTCGTACACCGTCGCGCCGGACATCCTGCCGGGCGTCCACGCGCCGCTCACGACGACGATCAAGACAGTCGTGGCGATCTGGGCTGTCGAAGGCGCGCTCTTGCTCGGCATCGTCATGGTCGTGCTGACAGCGTTCGGCCGGGTGCGCGAGCGCTTTGCAGTCGGCACCAAGGCGGCAGTGGCGGGCGCGCTGCTGGCGTCGCTGAATACCGCTTCCGAATATGGCTTCGGCGGTGTCATCGCCGCGTTGCCGGGTTTCCTCGTGGTGAGCGACGCGCTGAAAAGCATTCCGAACCCGCTCGTCAACGCAGCCGTGTCGGTCAGCTCGCTGGCGGGCATTACGGGTTCTGCGTCCGGCGGCATGAGCATCGCGCTCGCGGCCATGTCGGATGTATTCATCAAGGGCGCAGAGGCCGCGCATATTCCGATGGAAGTGCTGCACCGCGTGGTCGCAATGGCCAGCGGCGGCATGGACACGCTGCCGCATAACGGCGCGGTCATCACGCTGCTGGCGGTGACCGGATTGACGCACCGTCAGTCCTATCGCGACATCTTCGCGGTGACGGTCATCAAGACGCTGGCTGTTTTCTTCGTGATCGCCGTTTATTACACGACCGGGCTCGTTTAAGCGCGGGCTTGCAGGGGACGATGCCGGCCACCTCGCCGGCATCGTGAGTTTTGATCGGTTATCTTGTCAGCCCGACATTCGAAGCCATGACCGGCATTCCCAATGAGCTCAACCCCCGCTTTCTGGATGATTCCCGGCGCTCCTACGCCGGTCGGCCCGTTTTCCCACGCCACTGACGCGGACGGCTGGGTTTTCCTCACGGGCCAGATGCCGACCTCCCCCACCGACGACGCCGCACCGCTTCCAGAAGGCGTAGTCGCGCAGACCCGTCGCGTGATGGACAACCTCGTGCTGGTTCTCAAGGGTCTCGATCTCGGCCTGCAACACGTGGTCGCCGCACGCATTTTCCTGACGGAGTTCAAGCGCGATTACGCCGCGATGAACGAAATCTACCGCGTGTACTTTCCCGCCGACGCGCTGCCGGCGCGCACCTGCATCGGCGTGACCGCGCTGGCGCGCGACGCACTGGTGGAGATCGACTTCATCGCACGACGGCCGGGCTGAGCGGCAACGGTGCGCGTGGTCAATGCGGTCGATGCGGGGTCAATGCAGTCAATGCGTCGACGGCTCGTCCACGCCGTAGTGATCGCACAGCGCCTCGTGCAACGACACGGCGCGCTCGTCCATTTCGGTCGTCCAGCTTTCGCTGTCGTTGCACAGCCGTTGTAGCTGCCTGCACTCTTCAACGAACCTCGGCTCCTGCACGATCACGAACGCGCCGCTCGCGCTATGCGCCCAGCCGGCCAACGCCTGCCGGTCTTCTTCATCGACAATGGCGAGTAGCCGCGGCAGATCGTTTTTCAAGTGCTCCTTGAGCATGGCGGTGTAACGCGCTTTCTCGTCCGCGGCGAGCGTGGCGCCCGTTGCGGCGACGGATGCAGGACCGGCACCCGGCGCGGCCTTTTCCTGCACGGCAGTCGCTACAGCGAGCAGTGCAGCCTGAAGTTCGCCCAATGAAGCAGGCTTCGAAACGTAACCGCTGAAACCACGCTCATGCCAGCTTTGCGCTTCCTGATTTTCGGCCACCGCGCTGAAGGCAAGCACGGGCACGTCGGCGTCCAGCTTGCGCAGTGCGGCGAGGAACTCGAAGCCGTCCATGGCCGGCATGTGGATGTCGGTCAGTACGACGTCGAAACGCGTCCGTTCGAAAAAGCCGAGCGCCATTCTGCCGTCGCCGGCGATGGTCGGCGCGCATCCGAGCGTGGCAAGCTGTTCCGCGATCAAGGTTTGAATCAGCGGATTGTCTTCCGCAACGAGAATGGTGAGGCCTTGCAACGCGGGATGCGTCGTCAGCACAGGCGCTGCCGCCGAATCTATTCGCGGTGCCGCCGTCACTTCGCACGGCGCGGCAACCGGCTTGCCCTCGACGGCCAACTCGATCGCAGTCCGGACTGCCGTTCCGCTGAACTCCGTCACTTCGAGTACGCCTTCCGCGCGCATTTGCGGTCGTTGCGGACCGGCTCGCGTTACCCAGACGGCAGGCACCGGCTGCAACGCCCGCAGCGAGGCGATGACGTCGAGGTCGTACGCGCCCGAAACAATCAGCGCCGTCGGGCGGTTCACTTGCAACCACGCGCGCGCGGCCGCGAGCGCGGGTACCACGTGCGCGCTCCAGCCGAAGTGCTCGAGCCATCGGCGGAGCAGTTCGGCGACCTGGGAATCCTGACACAGCGCGAGCAGCATTCCGCGCTTCTCAGTGACGGGCGCCGGCCTCGCCGGCTTCTCATCCGGCGGGGCAGCGAGCGGAATCGACACGTTGAATACGCTGCCGACGCTCACCACGCTATCGGCCGAAATCGTGCCGCCCATCAACTGACAGAGGCGCGCACAGATCACGAGTCCGAGACCTGTACTTTCCGCGCCGCGCGACGCACCAGCCTCGCCTTGCACGAACGGCTTGAAAAGCCGCGTGACCAGTTCCTGGGTCATGCCCGGCCCGGAATCCGACACGCGGCAATTGAGGATCGGACGGCCTTGCGCATCGTCGATGAGGTCGGCTTGCAGCATGATCTTGCCGCTCGACGTGAACTTGAATGCGTTGCTCAACAGATTGTTGATGACCTGCGCGATCCGCATTCTGTCGCCGACAACCGTTCGGTCGAGCGCCGGCGAAAGCAGTGAAAAGAAACGGACAGGGCGATCGCCGGCCATCGCCGCATAGGAAAGCGCAATGCTCTCGAATGCCTCGAGTAGAGGAAACGGTTCGCGCACCAGAAGCATTTCGCCGGCATCGATTTTGGAGAAGTCGAGAATATCGTTGACGACGCGGCGCAGCGCATCACCCGCCACATTCAGCGCGGCGAGCCGCTGCGCGTGCGCTTCAAGCCCCGGCGTGCGCGCGAAGAGTTCGAGATTGCCGAGCAGCGCATTCAGAGGCGTGCGAATTTCGTGGCTCATCGCGGCAAAGAAGTTTGTGCGCGCGCGCATCATCGCGTCAGACGCCTGCTGCGCGTCACGCAACTGTTGTTCGACCGCGTGCTGCGCGGTCACATCGAGAATCGCGCAGAACAACACGTGCTCGCCGGCATAGCGGGCGGGTGCGTAGGTGATTTGCAGGAATTGCGCAGGTGCGGCGCCGGCTTCCGGCGCCGCGATTGCCTGCGCATTCGCGGGCACTAGCGTCGCGGGCTGAGATGGCGGCTGCGCCGGCGCGACAAAAGCGGCGATCCGTGCAAACGCGGCGGCCGAGGTCTGCTCCGGTGCCTGAGCGGGAAACCCGGCAGCGATATGCGGCGGCAGCCGGCTTGTGCCGGGCTCGATTTGCAGCAGTTCGGCGGCGAGCGCGTTTGCCTTCAATATCGAATAGTCGCTTCGCCGCACGATGCACAGTCCGATCGGCGTCGCGCTTACCAGAATGTGGTTGAGGGTGTCGCTTTCCAGCGCGCGCGAAGTCTCGGCAAACGCGCTGCGCAAAAGCCGCAGGCCGAACAAACGCGCGGTCAGCGCAATGGCCAGCATGACCAGAAACGCGAGGCTACCGATCACTGCCAGTTGCCAGCCCAGCGCCGCGGCCAACCCGCCCCAAGGCACATAGCCGACGAGCGAGCCGAAGCCCGGCATGAGCGGCTCATAGAAGATCGCGCCTTCGCGCTCATAGTGAAAAACGTGCGGCGGAGTCGCGGCCACTGCGCGTTGCAGCATCGCGCCGATTTGCGCGTCGAGCGCAGCGGAAGACACCAGAATGCGGCGATCGGGCGCCATCAGCAATGTCGCACCCGCGCTGCCTGGCGGCGCAATGCGCGCGGCAAGCACATTAAGCGGAATGCTCGCGCTGATGAGCGTGACAGGTTTGTCGCCCTCGTAATACGCGCTTACCGCCGAGATCACCGGCGTGTTTTGCAGAGGATCTCGATACGGTCCGACCCACAGGCGCTCACCCTTGCCGGGCACGCGCTTGCCGGTTTGCGACTTGAGTTCGCGCTCGATCGTCTCCCTCAGCACACCTGCGAGCGCCGCTTGCTGAGCAGACGTGGCGGAGCGCGCCGCCCCGCTGTTCGGCCCGGCAGCGGAACCCGCCAGCGAAGGAAGAATTACGGCGTAGTCTTCATCGACGCCGATCAGCGTCGCCCGCTGTTCGAGTTCGAACGCCTGTTGCGTGACAAGCGTGGATTGCGCCGATTCGTAAAGCCGCCCCAGTTTGTCGCCGAGCCGGGCGCCCCAGGCGGCGCGAGTGGACTGCCCAATGACGACGTCGAACTCCGCGTCGACTCTGTCCACCGTGCCGCGCGCCGCGCCCGTCTGTGCGATGGATTGCTCGACCGCCTCGGGCGCGCGCCGCACGTCCGTTGCGCCGTAGTAGTAGTCGAGGGTAAATTCGGCGCGCCGCAGGAAGGACTCTTCTCGATGCAGCAGCAACGACAGATCGGTTGCGTTCTGCGACGTGAACGTGCGGCGATATTCCAGCTGCTTGAACGCAGCCACGACCGCGATGACCAGCGCAAAAACAGCCACCATCAGCATCAATGAGCCGATTGTCGCGAGATAGACCCGTTGCTGGCGCTTCGCAGTCTTCGCGAGCGACGCGAACACGTATTCGAGCGACTCTTGACTTCGATCAAGGATTTTCTGCATCAGATCACGTGCGTGCGGTTCGCGCAGGCAGACCACTGCGGTCTTTAGCAGACTGCGTCTGCTGGCCTGTATCGGCGCAGTGTAGTCGCTTTGACGGTGTCGCGCGATGCATCCGGCACTTTTAACGCGGTCTGCCGCCAAGGCGTTGCCCAACCCTGCATTAACGGCGCCACGGGCTTAAAACCTGAGCGGATTAGTGGGAAACCCTCAAGGCACCCGCACTTCATGCCGTTATTCCTTGCAACACTGTAAGACCGCGCACCGTGCGGGGTGAGCATCAGCAAGGAAAGTCATGCGCAATAACCAGCCTGTCACCGGGCAAGAGTACGAATTCCCGTCGTCGCAAATGCTTGTTTCCGCGACCGACCTGACCGGCCGCATCGAATATTGCAATCCGGCTTTTATCGCCGTGTCCGGCTATACCCATGAAGAGCTCGTCGGCCAGCCGCACAATCTGATCCGCCATCCGGACATGCCGCGCGAAGCGTTCGCGGACATGTGGGCAACGATTCGCGATGGACGTCCATGGACTGCGCTCGTCAAGAACCGCCGCAAGAACGGCGATCACTATTGGGTTCATGCGAACGTCACGCCGGTGGTCAAGAAAGGTGCCGTGGTGGGCTATCTCAGCGTGCGCGTGAAGCCGGCGCGCGACGCCGTGCGCGCGGCCGAAGCCTTGTACTCCCGCATGCGCACGGGCGAGGCGCGCGGGATAAAGCTGCGTCGCGGCATGATCGTGCGCACGGGTTTGCGTGGTCGGCTGCAAGCACTGACACGCCTGCCCGTGGCGACGCGCGCCGCTTTCGGCTATGCGCTCACGCCGCTCGCGCTCGCGGCGGCCGGCCTCGCGGCGTGGCAAGGCGCGCCGCCAACGCCGTTCTGGATCGCGTTCGGCGTGGCCAGTGCCGTCAGTCTGGTTTCATGGCGTCTGCTCGCGCGGCATGTGGCTGCGCCGGTGCGCGACATGAGCGGATTCGCGACCCGGCTCGCCGCAGGAGATCTGACTGTCGATCTGGAGATCGCGCGTCACGACGACCTGGGCGATGTGCTGCAAGCATTGAATCAGTTGAAGGCCAACCTGGCCGCGATCGTCTATGACGTGCGCGAGCAGATCAACGGCATGCTCGATAACGCGCGGGAGATCTCGAGCGGCAACGTGGACCTCGCTCGCCGTACGGAACTGCAGGCCGCGTCGCTGGAAGAAACCGCCGCCACGATGGAAGAGCTGACCACCACCGTGCAAGCGAACGCCGACGCCAGCGTGCGCGCGCTCGACCTCGCGAAAGACGCGCAGGCCGCGGCTGCCGAAGGCGGCAAGATCGCCGGCCAGGTCGAGCAGACCATGGCGGGCATTACGGCCGCATCGCGGCGCATTGCCGACATTACCGGAGTGATTGACGGCATCGCTTTCCAGACCAACATTCTGGCGCTGAACGCCGCCGTCGAAGCGGCGCGCGCGGGCGAAGCAGGCCGCTCGTTCGCCGTGGTCGCGGGCGAGGTGCGGATGCTTGCGCAACGTTGCGCGGCGTCGTCGAAGGAGATCAAATCCGTGGTCGAGGCAAGCGCGGCGGAAGTCGCGGCGGGCACCGACCTCGTAGCGCGCACCACATCTCAAATGCGTGCAATCGACGAAGCGGTCGAGCGCGTGTCGTCGATCATCGTGGAAGTAGCGAACGCGAGCAGCGAACAGGCCGAGGGCATTCGCCAGGTGAACCAGGCTGTTTCGCATCTCGATGGCGCGACCCAGCAGAACGCCGCGCTCGTCGAACAGGCGGCGTCCACGGCACAGCGTCTCGCCGCGCAGGCGGACGTGCTTAGCGAGGCCGTCCGTCTGTTCACGGTTGCGGACACGGCGCCTGCGTCGCGCGTTGTTGCTCGCACGCGTCAGCGCGCGCCAGCCACTGCTGCACACGAGCCAGCATCAGCAGCCACGCTCGCACATGGACAGCGCGATGCTCATCCCGCGGAGCATGACGCGGCGGTCCCGGTTGTTCATTGATGACGCATCGACGTTGCATTGAGGCCGCATTGATCCGATAGATCGGCATTACTCCTACCTCGACAGCGGGATATTGACGCCGTACCGTGCAAGCGTCGCTGCCCAATGGATGTATGGACAGACTGACCCGAGTAACAACGGCGTTGAGCGGCCCGTCCTAAACAGACGGGCCGTTTTTTTTCGCGCGATCTATGCTGTTGGAGCGCGCACGTCGATGCGCGCCTTCCTGCGCGCAGAATCATGCCGCTTGCTCCTGACGGAGACACAGATGATCGAGTCCAACTCGCGAGGCGCCGCTTCGCGCGATCCGTTGTCTTTGCATCTGACTGCCATGGCGCGCAACAACGCATGGTCGAACCTGCGCCTTTACCGCGCGTGCCTGAGCTTGACCGACGAAGCATTCGCCGCGCGCAGGGTGAGCTTCTTCCCATCGTTGCAACTCACGTTGAATCACATTTTGCTCGTAGACCGTTACTACTACGACGCGCTTGTGGGCGGCGGCCAGGGCCTCACGATTTTCGACGACGAACTGCCCTATCCACGCGCGACTCAGCTGTGGGACGCCCAGGCTCGAAGCGATAGCGACCTGCTGGCCTTTTGCAAGTCGCTGACGGGCAGCGACTTGAACCGTGAGGTGGAGATCGACCGCGGTCCGTCGGTCGGCGTTCAACGGGAGAGCATCGGCAAGGTGCTGCCTCATCTCTTCGTGCACCAGATCCATCATCGCGGGCAGGTTCATGCGATGTTGAGCGGCTCCGACGCGGCGCCGCCACAACTGGACGAGTTCTTTCTCGACGGCGATGCGCCGTTGCGCGCCTCTGAGATGCTGGAACTGGAACGCATGCGCGAATCTCATAACCGACCGTTGTAGTGGAGCGACGGCCGGACGTTGCCTATGTTGAGGGAGCGCGACCTACCGAGCATTGCTTCGGGCGTTTTTGCCGATCGCCTGTTCGCTGACCTCTCGCGATGCATAACCATACTGCGCGTCAGCAGCATGACATTGCAGGAGAAGAACTGCACCGCCACGGGGCACGAAAAATGCACCCGTCGTCGCAACGAGTCGCGTTAAACTCATTGCCACAGGTGAACGCCACTGCACGCACCGGGCTCGCGGCCCGCGGGCTTAGGTGCACGGCGGCGTTCGGGCAAGCAGGCGCACGCAACGGTCAATCGCCAAAGCGTGAACATTGCGCGACAGACGGCGCGTCATGCTGCCCGTACAATGGTTCGATCAACAACGGATTAAGGACAACTTCGATGCGCACTACCGGGTCCTCCGGGTCAATGGCCCTGCTCACCGAATACGACGACGCAACCGGGCGCGAACTGCGTTCGCTGCGCCTCGAGTCGACAGAAGACGGCAAAGGCATCCTTCTGATCGAGGTCGATGAGCGCAAGCCCGGCATACATCGGGAAGTACGCTATGAAATCACGCCGGCCGAGCTGATCGCGGCAATCCGCGCGCACGGCGCCGAGTTGCCGGGCGAGCAGCACAATCATCGTCAATAACGTAATCGCGCGGCGCAGCGCATCAGCGTGATCGCCGCGTGCGCAGTAGAAAGCGCGGCACTGCAGGCGCCGCGCACCATTACCGGCATCTTCGCGCGCCACCTCTGTTCAGGCTGCGCGAGATTCAATCGTCTTTCATTTTGTTCGGCTCGCGCTGGTTGACATTCACAGCGCGCGCGGCGCGCGGACCGAAGGCGCGGCGGTAACGCTTCCAACCCCGAATAACCGGGGTTTTTCAAGGGCTTTGCACGCCTTGAAAATGGTCCATAATCGCTCCATTCTCCTTTGCTTCTCTACTGCGCACCGTGCCTGAAAAGGCCGCGGATGTAAGTCGATGCTACATGATCTCGTCGAGCAATACGGACCGGCGCTCATTTTTGCCAACGTGCTGGCGGCCTCTATCGGCCTGCCGGTACCGGCTATGCCGTCGCTCGTGTTGTTCGGCGCAATGGCCGCCATGCATCCCGGCTCCGTCGGCACGCAACTGCTGCCGGTACTCGTGCTGTCCATCTTTGCAACGCTGATCGGCGACAGCGCGTGGTATCTGGCCGGCCGTCTGTATGGCGGCAACACGCTGAAAACCATTTGCCGCCTGTCGCTGTCGCGTGACACGTGCGTGAAGAAAACCGAGCGGTTTTTCGGGCGCTGGGGCGTGCGCGTGCTGGCCGTCGCCAAGTTCGTCCCGGGCCTGTCGATCGTGTCTATTCCAATGGCGGGCGCAATGGGCACCCGTTATCGCACGTTCCTCACCTACGACAGCATCGGTGCCGCGTTGTGGTCGGGCACCGGGCTTATCGTCGGCGCGTTGTTCGCGCATCAGATCGACATGGTGTTCGCCGCCGCCGGGCGCCTCGGCCGCACCGCGGGCGTCGTCGCTATTGCGCTGTTGCTGTTGTATGCGGCGTATCGCTGGATTCGGCGTCGTCAGTTGATCAACAAGCTGGCGTCGGCTCGCATTGAAGTCGACGAACTCGCCACGTTGGTCGAGGCGGGCAAGACGCCGGTGCTGTTCGACATCCGTTCGCACGAGAAGCGCAAGCTCGATCCGTTCGTGATTCCGGGCTCGCAATTCGCCGACGAGCGGCAGCTCGATCAGATCGTCGCCACGTATCCGCGCGACCAGAAGCTCGTGATTTATTGTTCGTGTCCCAATGAAATTTCGGCCGCATGGATGGCCAAGCAGTTGAACGAAGCAGGCTTCGACGACGTGCTGCCGTTGCGCGGCGGCATGGAAGCCTGGCGCGACTCCGGCAGGCCCGTCGAGGCCTTGCCCGGCATGCCGCCGCCCGAGGCCGCAGTCGAGCACGTCGCGCCGAAAGCGGTTTGACGCCGCGGCGCTTCCGCTTGCGCGCTTTTGCGTGCGCGCCGTTGCGCCTTCGTTCAGTCAATCAATGAACACTGAAGGAGCGGTTCAATGCTTTCCGTTTCAGAACCCGAAACACAATCGGAAGCGGTAGTCGCCGACGCGCCGTTTTCGAATCTGTCCACGCGCATGCATCAAATGTTCCCCGCGCTCACCGATGCGGAGATCGATCGCGTGCGCCGGTTCGGCGAACCGAGCCACTGGGAAGCCGGCGAACTGCTGTTCGAGACCGGCCACACCGGTCCTGGCATGTTCGTGCTGCTCGAAGGGCGCGTGAAGGTCTATCAACGCGACGGCATCGGCCGTGAAGTGGTGATCGGCGAACACGGGCCGGGGCATTTCCTCGCCGAGGTCGGCCAATTGTCGGGACGCCACGCGCTCGTCAACGGCATGGCGCTTAGCGCGGTGCGAGCGTTGCTCATTCCGCCGGAGAAGCTGCGCGCACTGCTTGTGGCCGAAGCCGAATTGGGCGAGCGCATCATGCGCGCGCTGATTCTGCGGCGCGTGTCGCTGATCGAAAAAGGCGCGGGCGGCCCGATCCTGATCGGCAGCAGCACCGACGCGCGCCTCGTGATGTTGCAAGGCTTTCTGTCGCGCAACGGTCATCCGCATTCCACGATCGACGAATGCGACGAGGACGCGTTGCGTCTCGTCGAGCAATTCGGCGCGCAGCAGGAAGACATGCCGCTCGTCATCTGTCCGGACGGTTCGGTGCTGCGTCATCCGAGCATGCCGGAACTGGCGACCTCGCTCGGCCTGCTGCCAGATCTGGACGCCTCACTCGTCTATGACGTCGCGATTGTGGGCGCAGGACCGGCCGGACTCGCCACAGCCGTGTATGCGGCGTCCGAAGGACTCTCGGTCATCGTGCTCGATAGCCGCGCGCCGGGCGGCCAGGCCGGTGCAAGCTCGCGAATCGAAAACTACCTCGGCTTTCCGACCGGCATCTCGGGTCAAGCGTTGGCCGGACGCGCGTTCGTGCAGGCGCAGAAATTCGGCGCGCACGTGGCGATTCCCGTCCACGTAAAAGCGCTGCATTGCGGGGAAGCGCCGTACCGGCTCGAACTGAAGTGCGGCGGTCATATCAGCGCGCGCACGATCGTGATCGCAAGCGGTGCGGTGTACCGGCGCCCCGCGCTCGAAGGGCTCGACCGTTTCGACGGACGCGGCGTCTACTACTGGGCGTCGCCTGTCGAGGCGAAGCTGTGCAAGCGCCAGGAAGTCGTGCTGGTGGGCGGCGGCAATTCGGCCGGCCAGGCGATCGTCTATCTGGCGACGCATGCAGCGAAGGTCCACGTGCTGATCCGGCGCAGCGGCTTCGAAGCCACCATGTCGCGCTATCTGATCGACCGCATCCGCTCGCTGCCGAACGTCGTCGTGCATCCGAATTCGGAGATCGGCCGCCTTGTCGCGGACGAAAGCGGGCTTGCGTCGGTCGCTCTGAAAAAGCCCTTGCCCGATGGCACCGACCACATCGACACGCGGCATCTGTTCCTGTTCACCGGGGCGGACCCGAACACCGACTGGCTACGCACCTGCGGCGTCGAACTCGACGAAAAGGGCTTTGTGCTGACGGGCACCAGCGCGGACGGCGTGTCGGCATGCGATCTCGCAACGACCGTGAAGGGCGTGTACGCGATCGGCGACGCGCGCGCGGGGTCGACCAAGCGCGTCGCGGCGGCGGTGGGCGAAGGCGCTGCGGTGGTCGCGCAGATTCACCAGATACTGGCGGTTTCAGCGGACGAAGCTGTCGCATCCGTGGCTTGAGCTTGAGTTTGAGCTTGACCCTCTGCGAGGACCGCCGCACGTACACGGGCGGTCCGTAGCAAGAGCTGCCGGCCAGGCTACCGGGTAATGCTCTGTTACACACGCCTTCAACTCGTTGCACCTGCTTTTCTTTCTGTCTCGTAAGATCCATGTCAGCCATTCGACAGTGAATGGCCGATCGTTGGAAACAGCAATCGTCTTGCTGGGACACAGGAGAGAAGCATGAACAAACGCGCGATCTTCGTCGCCGCCTTCGGACTTGCCGCCGCCTGCGCATCGACTGCCGCTTCTGCTCGCGTCGACGTGGGCGTGTTCGTCAACACGCCGGGCCCAATCTACGCCGCGCCGCCAGTCATGTACGCCCCGCCGCCGGTCGTCTATGCGCCTCAGCCCGTCTACGGTTACGGCTATCGCGACGACTATTACCGGGGCCACCGCTGGCATCACGACCATGGCCGTCATCGCGGCTGGGACAAGCATCACGGGCGCGGCTGGTAGGCTTTGAGCGCGTGCCGCGGAGGCCTGGCTGCGCTGCGCTCCCTAGTTTGTGGTGCTGACGACGTGGCGCATCCGGGCGCGGCCGTTCATGCACCGGCATAGGCGGTTTCAGGTGGCCCATTTGACGTTTCTCCTGCGACTCGCTTGCCATCGCCAGCGTCCGCTTCGACCACCTGCCGCTTGGTTGGCGGCCACTTCGGGCTCGGTCTCGGCCAGTCCACGACTCATCTGCCGCTTCGTCGCTGCACCACCTTTGATGGACAGCGCGCTCGCATCAACCTCCGCTTTGCATTCACGCTACAGTAGCGTCTGCTGATTCAGGTCAGGCTCGCGCCTTCTCATCGCAGTCATTCACTGAACAATCTCCGCGTGAAGACTCTTCCGCTTTCCGCCGCCCGCACGCTGCATCTAGCCGCACAAGGTCTGCTGACACCGCCGCGCCGCAAGGCCGTGAAAGCCGACGTGCTCGACGCGATCCGCCGCATGGCGCAATTGCAGATCGACACGATTCACGTTGTCGCGCGCAGCCCATATCTCGTGCTCTTCAGCCGGCTCGGCGCGTATGCGCAGCAATGGCTCGACGAACATCTCGCCGAAGGCAAGCTGTTCGAGTACTGGTCGCATGAAGCGTGCTTCGTGCCGATCGAAGACTACGGCCTGCTGCGTCATCGCATGCTGGACCCGAGCGGCATGGGCTGGAAGTACGCGGCCGACTGGCACAACAAGCATCGCGAAGACATTGAGAAACTACTGGCGCACATTCGCGCCACGGGACCGGTGCGCTCGGCGGATTTCGCTCGCGAGTCGGGCAAGGGCAACGGTTGGTGGGACTGGAAGCCGGAGAAGCGCCATCTGGAAGTGCTCTTCGCCATCGGTCAACTCATGGTGGCGGAGCGGCGCAATTTTCAGCGCGTCTACGACGTCACCGAACGCGTGTTGCCGCACTGGAACGACGCACGCGATCTGCCACCGTCGCATGTCGTCACCGATGAACTGCTGCGCCGCACTTGCCGGGCGCTCGGCGTCGCGCGGGCCGACTGGGTGGCGGATTATTACCGTCTCCCGCGCCGCCCGTATCGCGACGAGCTTCATGCGCTCGCGGAGCGCGGCGAATTGATTCCCGTGCAAGTGGTCGGCTGGAAGCAGGACACGTTCGTGCACCGCGACCTCGCGCCCATGCTCGACGACGCCGCGAGCAGCAAACTCGCCTCGACGGTGACGACCGTACTTTCGCCGTTCGATCCAGTGGTGTGGGACCGCAAACGCGCCGCCGCGCTGTTCGACTTCGACTATGCAATCGAGTGTTATACGCCGGCGGCGAAGCGCAAATACGGTTACTTCGTGCTGCCGCTACTGAGCCGCGGGCGGCTGGTAGGCCGCGTCGATGCGAAGGCGCACCGCGCGCAGGGCATTTTCGAATTGAAGTCCGTGCATATGGAAGCGGGCGTGCGTCCGAGCGCCCGGCTCGCTGGCGACCTGCGGCGCGCGTTGCAACGGTGCGCGGATTGGCACGGCACGCCGCAATTGCAAATCACATGGGCGTCGCCGGAATGGGAGGACGCATTGAGCGTGGATGAGTGCGTCGAAGAGTAAGCGCGCCGCCGTCCTGCGCAGTCAATGCAGCGCCGACCATGCAAGCGACAGCGAAAAGACGCCGAGCAGGATCGACGCGCCTCGCTGGATTTTCGCCGGATCGAGCCAACGCAGCTTGCCGCTGCCCAGCGCCGCGCCGAAAGCGATCCATGCGAGCGCAATCGGCACGAGCAGGCACACGAAAATCAGCATGGCCGAGAGATAAGCGGGCCAATGCGCGAAAGCAGCGGCCGGAAAAATAGTGCCCGCGAACAGCAAGGCTTTGGGATTGAGCAGCGTCGCAATGAACAGAGTGCGCATGCCGCTCGCGCGCGGCGTCGAGTCGGGTAACGCGACGGCCGCGCGCCACATATCGATGGCCAGCCACGCGATGTACAAACCCGCCGCCACGCGCAGCAACGCGGGCAGCCATGGCAGCGCATGCGCGGCTTGCGCCAGGAACCGTCCCCAGACGGAAATAGAAACCAGGTAGCCGGCGAGCTCAGCGGCGATAAGCGGTAGCGACCGCTGCAGCCCTTGGCGCAAACCTGCCGACGCAAGCAATGTATTGGTAGGCCCCGGCGTGATCAGCACGACGATAATGCCGACGGCCAACAACGCGGTAGCGGACGCAGAGAACATGGAAAAGGCGCAATGTTGAGAACAGTGCGCCTTTTTATCACAGACGGCGACTCGGCCAGCACTTGACTTGGCGACGAGACGCGAGGAGGGATCGCTGTCGTTAAGGGTTAGCCGTAAAGTCAGGCGCAAAACGCTAAACGCCAATTGCTGATGGCAAGCGTCATGGCCCAGCCAACGTTCAGTGTTCCAGCTTCGCGCGCAGCTCCCGCGCAGCTTCTAGCAGCCCTTCATATCCCGAACGCGCGTGTTCGGGCAAGTCAGGATCGCCGACGAACGTGCCGAGCGTTTCGATCAGGCTGTACAGAATCCCCTTTGCGGCACCTGACGCAATGCTGCCGGACGATACCTGCTGATCCACGTGACTGAGCGCTGCGTCGAGGTTTTCCAGATTGGGCCGGTCGCCGGTGGGCGGCGTAGGCGTTACGTCTTGCGTCATGATGAAGCGTCTCCCCGTATGAAGCGGTAAACGAGCGATCCTTTCACGTTGTTATATACCGATCGCGGGTTGCCGTCTATTCGTGATCGGCGCGAACACGACCTGGACTAAGGTGTCCACCGATACATCAGAATTTTTGCGCGCGCGTCGTCTTCTACCAGTATCACGTACTCGCCGTTGTCACGTTTCGCCGCGCTGATGCCGAGATAGACGTCCACCCAACCGCTCGTGTTGCCCACGCTCGCGCCGGGCGTCATATAGCCGACCGGCTGACCTGTGCGCGCGTCGTACACATCGACCTTCGCCGTGTACAACTCGGCCACGAAGACATAGTCGCCGGCCACCGCGACGCCTACGGTGGTCGTCTGCGGATTGCTCTGCGTGTTCCACGGCAGCGCGACCGCGTACTGCTGCGTAGGCGCGGCCGAACTCCAGTTGTCATAACGCGCGAGCACCGGGCCGGCCTCTTTCCAATGGGTCGCGTCCCACGGAACGGCGCTCGTAAAACCGGACAGATACATGGTGTCGGATTCCGCGATGTAGACAAGCCGTGCCAGTCGCGTGAAAGGCTGCGGCATCGCAAACATTCTGGAACTCGAGTAGGTGTAGATCGGATTGCCCGCTTGGTCCAGCCCCTGCAAAGGCATTTCGCGGACGCCGCTCAGCGGTGTGGCAAGCCAGACGTTGCCCGGCGCGTCCACCCACCAGAAGCCGTTGCCCACGGTGCTGCCGGTCGACGGATTGCTGCTGATTTCGCTGGCGTTCACTACGCCATTACCGTTGACATCGCGCCACAGCCATTCGCCATAGCCCGGCTGGCCCGAAGGCCACGTGCCCGGCAGCGGATTTTGCGCGAGCAGCCCAGACGGAATCGCCGTCTCACCACGTGCGGCGTCGAAACGGTAGACATTCAGATAATGCGCGCCCGGATCGAGCGTATAGAGAAACGGCCGGCCGTCGATCCTTCGCACCATCGGCTCGCCGCGCACGCCGCGCGGCTGATGGAACGTGGGATCGTCGGGATAATCGAAGCGATTCAGCGTGAAGCCCGCATACGACCATTCGCGGCCCACAGGCTGGTTGTAGTCGAGCGTGAAGCGCTTCGAACCGGTGTACACCGAAGACGGCGTGGCTGGATCGAATGCGGCGCTGTCCACGAACGTCAGCCCATACAGCCGCCAGTTCAACGCATGCGAGGTGAACACATAGCTTTCCAGTACCGCACCTTGACCGACCGATGCAGAGTCAACCGGCCGCGGCCCTTCACCGTTTTGCGCGACATATAGATTGCCCGCCGGGTCGAGCGCGATTCCCGTCATGCCGTTAAAGCGCCAGTTGCCCGGCACACCCTTGACCGCATGAAAAATACCGTTGCGCGTGCCGAGCGGTGAGGCCGCTCGCGGTTGACCGCTGGCGTCCTTGTTGAAGACGAGAATCTGTTGCGACGGCCCGTTGTCCGCGACGAGAATTTGTCCAGCCGGCGTAACGGTGATGTCGGTCGGAACTGCGCCGGCGGGCAACGGCAAGACGCCGGCGAGCGCGGTCCCATCTGCGCTGAAGTGCAAAATAGTTAGGTTTCCGGACGATACGCCGCTTATCACCCAGAGCGTCGAATCGGTGTCGATCGCGATACGTCCTGGTGAGGTGACGCTCCACGAGCGCAATGGCTGCATCGTATTGGCGTTCAGAACAACGATGCGGTTCGCGTAGGTGTCCGAGAGGTACAGTTCGCTGTCGGTGGCGGCAAGTCCGCGGATGGCCGCGTCGGTACCGGTCGTTACTGTATCGACTGGCAGGAAGCTGTTTTTCGTTGCGTTCGCGCTATTGCCCACGCCCGCACTAAACGGCACGCCGGCCGAGAGATTCGCCAACGTGCGGCGCGTGATGCCAAACCACGTCTGTCCGGCCGGTGGATAGTCTGCGCCGACCAGCTTGTTGTTCTCGTTACCTATCGACATTGCCGCGTACAGATACGTGTGGTTGACCGCGACGGCATCGCCGCCCGCGGCGCCCCAACCGTGCGTGAAACCGGCGACGGCGATCTTGTCGCCCCCGCGATACGCGGCTATTTCACTGCCGCTCTCGTCCCACGGCGCGTTCGTGAAAACGGTACCGTCGGCGCCCGCCGCGATTGCCTGGATATCCTGCTGCATCCACTTACCGTCGCCGAAACCGAAGCTATTGCCGATCCACGAGGTGGTGTAGGTGAGCTGCGACTGCGCATAGCCAGTAAGCGGAAGAAGACAGTGGCAAAAAATGATTGCCGCGCCGAGGCGCGAAAGGAGTTTCACAACGATGTTCCCTTGCAAGTGACGCTTTCATCCTCGCATAGAAAACAGGTGAATTAATTGATAAAAAAATTGATCGTAAAAATTTGATAAAACAAATATCCCGTATGCATATGAGTGCGCAGCGTGCCGGTTCTTCTGCGGTCTCGCGGTGTTATGTGACAAAAACAGTCAATCTCGTCACGATGCGTCAATAGGTCGCCAATATCGTTTCCTTCAAATGCTATTTGTGAATCCATTCCAGCAAAGGCGCACTTTGTGCGCATAAACTCCGCGTTTATCAGGCGTGGCTGCGTCGCCCGAAAATGCGTCGGGTCATATCGAACGCAACCAGATTACCGGCCACTACCAGCAGCAATCCAATTACTGCCAATGCCGACCACTGATAGCCTTCGAATACCGTCGACACAGCCAGCGCCACGATCGGAAACAGCACGGTCGAATAGGCGGCGCGCTCGGGCCCGATGCGCCCGACCAGCATCAGGTATGCGGTAAAGCCGATCACCGAGCCAAACACCGCGAGATACGCCAGTGCGCCGAGATAGCGTGTGGACGATTCGATAGCGAACGGGAAGCCGGCGAGCGCGCTTCCTACGGTCAACACGCTCGCGCCGATCAACATCGCCCAGCTATTGGTGGCGAACGGATGCAATCCCATCGACTGCATGCGGCTCGACAGCAGATTGCCAGCCGAAAAGCACAATGTGCCGAGAAACGCGATGCCAAGCCCGAGCCATGCCGCGTGGTCGCCGAGATGTCCGCTCATCTGCTGAACGAAGAGACACACAATACCGACAAGACCGAGCATCGCGCCCGCAATCGCCGATGGCTGCAGCGGACGCCCCATGAAAAGCCGTCCGTTGATCGAATTAAGAAGCGGCGCCGTGGAGAACACCACTGCCACGAGGCCGCTGGGCACCACCTGTTCGGCGTAGTAGAAGCACAGAAAGTTGACGCAAAACAGCGCGAGCCCTTGCGCGAATAAAAATCGCCACGCGGCGCGCGGCGGCCACATCGGCCGGCGCATGATGCGCAACAGCGCGAACAGCACCAATGCGGCGATCCAGAAACGCCAGGCGATGGAAACTGGCGGCGGCACTTCGCCCAACTGCCATTTGATCGCGATCCAGGTGGTGCCCCAGATCAGAACGGTAACAGCATAAAGCGACAGATTCATGGTCAAGCCTGCACAGCGGATACGGGAGTGCGACTATGCGGCAACGCAGGCGCCAGGACTTGTCCAGGATTGCGCATTTTCGGCGGCAAACCGCGAGCGCATAGGTGCCGCGGCGCGGCCAGCCGTATACTTACGCTCATATCCCGCAAGAACGACACCAGTCCCGTGAAGCCGAGCCCGCCCGTCGCTGTGAATGACGCCACTGAAACGCCGTTTGGCATTCAGTCGGTGTGTCACACGCTCGGCAGCTCGAACGCGAACCTGGACCGGTTTGCGTGGCTCGGCGACGGTCTGGCGATTGCCGTGTGGACGCGCGACACAGAAGTCGCCGAGACCGTCTACGATCGGCCGGGCCACCACACCCTCTCGTGCTACCTGGATGGCGGTTATCGCACCGAGCGGCAGAAAATGCCGGGGCGTTACGGCGCGCCGTCGCGGCTATGCGCATTACCCGGCGATCATGAATCGCGCTGGTGGGTGCGCGGCCATATGCATTTCATGCACCTTTATTTCCTGCCTGAGCACTTCACGCAACGCGCTGTGCAGGAACTGGACCGCGAGCCGCGCGAGTTGACGCTTGCCGACCGCACCTATTTCGAAGACGCGCGCATTGCCAGTCTGTGTCAGTCGCTCGCGAACGAACATTGGGACGATCCGGACGGTTTGCTGCGCACGAACGAAACCGCGCATGAAGTGCTGAGCCTGCTGTTGCGCTCGCAAGGCGTGCGCCGCACCGGCCTGGCGCTGAAGGGCGGTTTGTCGGTCGCGACCAGACGGCGACTGCGCGATTACATCGAGAGCCATCTTGCAGAGCCGCTCACCATCGGTGAACTTGCAGGCGTGGCGGCGCTGTCGGAGTTTCACCTTGCGCGGATGTTCCGCACGTCGTTTGGATTGCCGCCCGCTGCGTGGATCGCGCAGCAGCGGCTCGAACGCGCGCGCATGCTGTTGCGCACCACGTCATTGCCGCTTCTGCGGATTGCCGAGCTATGCGGCTATGCAAACGCGAGTCACTTTAGCCACCGTTTCCGCGAAGGCGTGGGCGTGTCGCCTACCGCGTACCGGCAGGCTGTCCCGGCTTAAGCGCGTCATTGCAGCGCCATTGCGAGCACACGGGCCACATGAATGGCCTCCACGCCTGCGCCATCGTGAATCTGATGACGGCAACTCGTGCCGTCCGCGACCATCAAGGTATTGCTGTCGATCTTGCGCACCGCCGGCAATAGCGACAACTCGGCCATGGCCTGCGACGTCGCATAGTGCTCCGCTTCGTAGCCAAAGCTGCCGGCCATTCCGCAGCACGACGATTCCACCGTCCATACCTTCAGCTCAGGAATCCATTTCAGAACGGTTTGCACGGGCGTAAAGGCGTCGAACGCCTTCTGATGACAATGGCCATGCACCAGCGCCTGCGGCGTATCCAACGGCTTCAACGCAAGCTTCAGGCGACCCGCTTTATCCTCGCGCACCAAGAATTCTTCGAAGAGGAACGCCTGTTTGGCGAGCCGCTGTGCTTCGTCGCCGAAGCCGTAGTGCAAAAACTCGTCACGCAGCGACAGCAGGCACGACGGCTCCAGACCGACAACGGGCACGCCGCGCTCCACGAAAGGCTTGAACAGATCGAGCATTCGCCTCGCTTCGTGCTTCGCTTCGTCGACCAGGCCCGCCGCGAGAAACGTGCGGCCGCAGCAAACCGGGCGCTCGCCTTCGCGCATGTTGAAGTGCACGGTGTAGCCCGCCGCCTCCAGTACCTTCTGCGCCGCCCTGGCGTTCTCGGGCTCCATGCTGTTATTGAAGGTGTCGACGAATAACAGCACTTCCTTCAGCGTCGCGCCATGCGCGTTCACCGTGGGCCTTGCGCTCGACAGAAACGACTTCCTGAAACGCGGCAAGCTCCGCTCGCTCGCGAAACCGACCGCGCGCTTGAACAAGGACGACACAAGCGGCACATTGTCGGCAACTGCGATCAAGCCCGGCATGCGGCTCGCGGCGGCAGCGTAGCGCGGCATGAAGGCGACGAGCTTGTCGCGCAGCGTCAGACCATGTCGCTTGACGCGCGCGGCGCGCGCTTCGATCTTGAACTTCGCCATATCGACGCCCGTCGGGCAGTCGCGCTTGCAGCCCTTGCATGACACGCAGAGATCGAGCGTGTCCTTTACTTCGTCGCTCGCAAGGCCGGCCTCGCCTAGCTGACCGGAGATTGCAAGACGCAAGGTGTTCGCACGCCCGCGCGTGACATGCTGTTCGTCTTTCGTCACGCGGTAGCTCGGGCACATCGTGCCTGCATCGAATTTTCGGCAGTGACCGTTGTTATTGCACATCTCGACGGCCTTCGCGAGACCGCCTGCGAGGTCGTTGCCGCTGCCCGGCGCGGTTTCGCGGCCAGTCAGCGGATCGCGCTCGACGTTCCATGCTGACCAGTCGAGCGCCGGTTCAATGGGCCGTTCCTGATAGCCGGGCGCAAAGCGGAAAAAGCGCGCGTCGTCCATTTTCGGCGGACGCACCATCTTGTCGGGATTGAAGCGGTTGTCCGGATCGAACAGCGCCTTGATCTCACTGAACGCCTGATTGAGTTTGGGACCGTATTGCCAAGCCACCCATTCGCCGCGGCACAAACCGTCGCCGTGCTCTCCGGAATAAGCTCCCTTGTATTCGCGCACTAATGCAGCGGCTTCCTCGGCAATCGCGCGCATTTTCACCGCGCCATCGCGGCGCATGTCGAGAATCGGCCGCACGTGCAGCGTGCCGACGCTCGCATGGGCATACCAGGTGCCCTCGGTGCCATGCCGATGAAACACCTCCGTCAACTGGCTCGTGTACTCGGCGAGATGTTCGAGCGGCACCGCGCAGTCTTCGATGAAAGACACCGGCTTGCCGTCGCCCTTCATGCTCATCATGATGTTGAGGCCGGCCTTGCGCACTTCCCACAACGCCTTTTGCGCGTTCGCGTCCGGCATTTCCACAACCGAGCCAGGCAAGCCGAGATCCGCCATCAATTCGGAGAGTTGCCTGAGCGACTCGAGTTGCGCGTCGCGCGACTCGCCCGCGAATTCCACGAGCAGCACAGCTTGCGGCTCGCCGACCAGCGCCTTTTCGACGACCGGGCGAAACGCAGGGTTGCTCATGGCCAGATCGATCATGGTGCGGTCAACCAGCTCCACCGCGACCGGCTTTAGCTTGACGATGTGCTGGGTCAGATCCATCGACTGCCAAAACGTCGGAAAGTTGACCACGCCCAGCGTTTTATGCGCGGGCAACGGCGCGAGCTTCAGCGTCAACTGACGGCTGAATGCGAGCGTGCCTTCCGAGCCGACCAGCAGATGCGCGAGGTTCGCCACGCCGTCGTCGGTATAAGCGCGTGGATTCTGACAGTCGAACAGGTCGATGTTGTAGCCGGCGACGCGGCGCAATACTTTCGGCACGCGCGCCACGATTTCGTCGCGCTCGCGTTGCGCGATCTGCCTGACGCCTTCGAAAATCTGCTGCAAACGCGCGCCTTGCGGCGCATCGCGCAACGAAGCGAAACGCGCTTCGGTGCCGTCGGCGAGAATCGCGTCGATGGCTTCGACGTTGTGCACCATGTTGCCGTATTCAATGGAGCGCGAACCGCACGAATTGTTGCCCGCCATGCCGCCGATCGTGCATTGCGCCGCTGTCGACACATCCACCGGAAACCAGAGACCGTGCGGCTTGAGCCACGCGTTCAGATGATCGAGCACGACGCCCGGCTCGACCGTCACCGTGCGCGCCTCCAGATCGAAATCGACGATATTGTTCAGCCATTTACTCGTGTCGATCACGAGCGCTTCACCGACCGTTTGTCCGCATTGACTCGTGCCCGCGCCGCGCGCGAGCAGCGGCACTTTCTCGCTGCGCGCAATTTCGAGTGCGATGCGCAGATCGTCCTGGTCGCGCGGCACGACAACGCCGACGGGCATGATCTGATAGATCGAGGCATCGGTCGCATAACGTCCCCGGCTTGCTGCATCGAACAGCACGTCACCACGCAACGATTTACGCAGATGTTGCGCGAGCGGCGTCATCAGACGCGCCGTGGACGGCACGAGATGAATCGGCTTGACCAGCAAAGCGGAAGTGGGATTCGTCATAACGTCGGTGTTGTTGCAATACGCAGAAATCGCGGCGCAGCGCGGCAAACCGCGCGAGCGCCCGAACGGTCAATACAACGTGACGCTTACCGATGGCAGTCCTTCTATGCGTCCGTGTGCCGTGCCCGCGCTTCGCGGGAAGAACATGCCGGTGTACGAACCGGTTGTCACGACCATTTCCGGCGTCACGGTGACGCCACGCGACGTCGCGTGATTGACGAGCCACGTGAGCAATCGGCGCGGATCGCCTGCGGGATTGGCGGGCGTCAATTCCACGACATCGCGTCCGTTGAAATCGAAACGCAGCGCGGGCGAGACAAACGGGAAGCTCTCGTCGTACGGCATGAATTCGCCGACGACGAGCGCGCCGTGGTTCTGCAAGTCCGCGAGTTGCGCGAGCTTGTCGACGTCCGGCCACGCGGCGAACCGGCTCGCGACGATTTCGATCGTCGCGCCGAATGATCCGATTGCGGCATGCACGTCGGCCTGACTATAAGGCGTTGTGGTGGGCTCGAAACTGCGACCGAAACGAAACGCGATCTCCAGTTCCAGGCCCAATGGCGCGAAGGCCGCGCGTGGCACAGTGGCGCCGTCGGGATACCGGTCGACGTCCGGCAACGGCGCGCCCTGGATCGGCCCGCTGTCCGACTTGGCGCCGATCTTCCAGCCGCCGATGCGCGCGCCGGCGATCGCCAGGATCTCATGCTGGACCGCATACGCCGCATTGGCGTCGGTCGGCGCGAGATTGGGCGGAAGGTTGTCGAGCGTCGCATGATCGCGGCGCGCATCGGCGAGCAAGCGGCTCAGAGGCAACGTGGTCAGCTTCATGGCGTCGGCGCGAGAGGACTTAAGCATCGCTTACACGCCCATGCGGGGCGAGACCTGCCCCTTGTCCGCGGGATCGTCTGCAAACTTGCTCTCCGGCTGCATGCGGAACGCGAGCACGACACCAATCGCCATCAACAGCATGCTGCCGACGAACGGCAACTCCCAGCTGCCGAAGTAGTCGATCAGGAAGCCGCCCATCACGGGCGAGATGATCGCTGCGAGCGCCGAGCCCGTGTTCATCATGCCGCTCGCCGTGCCCGAGGCTTCCGGCGCGATGTCCATGGGAATGGCCCACATCGGTCCAATCGTCATTTCGGCGAAGAAGAAGCCCGACGCGAGACACGCCATCGACAGATACACGTTGTGCGTGAACATAATCGGAATCAGCGACAGCAGGCAGAACATCATGCACACCGACACCATCCAGCTGCGTGCGCGCTTCAGGCTCCCGGTTCGCGTATAGATGAAGTCGGTCACGACGCCGCCAAGCGTATCGCCCACCACGCCGGCGAGGAACACGACCGATGCGAAGATCGCCGACTTCTTCAGTTCCAGGTGATAGCTGTGCAGGAAGTATTGCGGAATCCAGCTCAGGAACAGCCACAGTGTCCAGCCATAGCAGAAGTACACGATCGTAACGGGCGCCATGCGGCGAAACAGCTTGCCCCAAGGCACGCCCGCCGACTTTGCTTTGGGCGCGGGCAATACTTCGAGCTCTTCAGTCGTGATACGCGGGTGGTCTTTCGGATGCTCGGTGAACGTCAATGCCCACACGACAACCCACAACAGGCTGAAGGCGCCGCAGATATAGAACGATTCGCGCCATCCCCAATTTGCCATGACGAGCACGATGAGACCAGGCGCAACCGCATTGCCGATGCGCGACGCGGCGTGCGTGATGCCCTGCGCAAAACCGCGTTTCTCTTTCGCGACCCAGCGCGCCATTGCGGATGTCGCGGCGGGAAACGTCGCACCTTCACCGAAACCGAGCAGCACGCGCGCGGCCAGCAGCGAAATCAGCCCGCCGGCGAAACCGGTCAGCAACGTGGCGACGCCCCAGATCGCGCCGCACGCGAGCAGCGTGCGTCTGGCGCCAAAACGATCGCTCACCCAGCCGCCGATAATCTGGAACAGCAGATACGGATACGCGAAGGCGGAGAACACCAACCCGACTTCCGTATGCGAAAGATGGAATTCCTTGCCGAACCCCGCGGCCGCTGTACTGACGTTGACGCGGTCCAGGTAGGTGATGAAGTACATGATGCAGAGCATCACTAGAACGATACTGGTCGCACTGGTCACACGAAACCGCTTCATCGTCTCTCTCCATTTGCATGTGTCGACGGCGCGCCTCACATGACACGCCCGGTCGTCGCCCGGCGGTAGGCGCCGCCGGAACATCGCATTGTTCAGGGCCGCGTTCTGCGCGCGGCTTCGTGATGGAACTGACTTCGTTGATGCCTGCTTTCGTTGCGGTCTGCTTTTTTCGATGCGTTGCTGCGGCTTGTTGAGCGGGTCCGGGGTTGCGACGTGGCCAGCACAGCTTGTTCTGCCGCTTCGTTCAGGCCGCCGCCTTCAAACCGGACGCTTGCGTCGGCTCGCTCAACCACTCCATAGCGGCAGGCAAGCCGCTTCCCTTGAGCGGAACGCCCGCGAGCCGCAAGCCCATTTCGCAACCCGCGAGCGTCGCGAGCAGCATCAGGTCGTTGCAATCGCCCAGATGACCGATGCGGAACATGCGCCCTTTCATCTTGCCGAGACCCGTGCCAAGCGACATGTCGAAGCGTTCGTAGATCAGCTTGCGAACCGCGTCGGCATCGACGCCGTCGGGCATCATCACGCCCGTCAGCACCGGGCTATATACAGCCGGATCGGCGCACTGGATTTCCAGGCCCCAGGCGCGCACCGCGCGGCGAGTCGCCTCGGCAAGACGCTCGTGACGCGCGAACACGTTGTCGAGCCCTTCGCCGAGAATCATTTCGAGCGCTTCATGAAGCCCGTACAGCAGGTTCGTGTTCGGCGTGTAGGGCCAGTAGCCCGTCTTGTTCATCTCGACGATTTCGCTCCAGTCCCAGAAGCTGCGGGGCAACCTTGCATGCTTGCTCGCGGCCACGGCTTTCGGCGAAATCGCGTTGAAGCTGATGCCTGGCGGCAGCATCAAGCCCTTCTGCGAGCCTGAAACGGTGACGTCGACGCCCCACTCGTCGTGGCGATAATCGGCGCAGGCAAGTCCCGAGATCGTGTCGACGAGCAATAGCGCGGGATGACCTGCGGCGTCGATTGCGCGCCGCACGGCGGCGATATCTGAAGTCACGCCCGTGGACGTTTCGTTGTGCACGACGCACACCGCCTTGATGGAGTGCTGCGTGTCTTCGCGCAGACGCGCTTCGATCATTTGCGGTTGAACGCCGCGGCGCCAGCCCTCGATGCCGGGCAAGCCAAGAAACTCAGGCTTGAGCCCCAGGCTTTCGGCCATCTTTTTCCAGAGCGTTGCGAAGTGCCCGGTCTCGAACATCAGCACATGATCGCCGGGGCTCAACGTGTTCGAGAGCGCCGCTTCCCATGCGCCGGTGCCGGACGCCGGATAGATGACCACGGGATGCTGTGTCTTGAAGATCTTCTTAATCCCGTCGAGCACTTTCAGACCCAGTTCGCCGAACTCAGGGCCGCGGTGGTCGATGGTCGGGTAGCTCATCGCCCGAAGGATGCGATCGGGCACGGGGCTCGGCCCCGGAATCTGCAGAAAGTGACGGCCGGCGGGATGAAAATCTAACTTCAACATTGCGCTCCTCCGATTGAATTTTGCATGCAAAAAACTATATCAGACGAGTTCGGACAGGCGAAAGACCAAAATCGCCTTTGCGCACAGGTGTTTACCCGCGCTGTTTCGCAGTGCGCGGCGATCCGATAAAATCGAATCCAATGTGGATCAGGAAGTTTGTATGCAAAATTCGGAATTTGAGCCAAGCCTGCCCACGACGGCCGTGTTGCCGAAAGTGGAGCGTCAGCGCTTGCATGACACGGTTGTGGAGCACATTCGCCGGTTCATCGTCGAAGGCGTACTTGAGCCGGGCAAGAAGCTGAACGAGCGAGAATTGTGCGAAACGCTCGGCATTTCGCGCACGCCTTTGCGTGAGGCGCTCAAGGTGTTAGCCGCTGAGGGGTTGATCGAGATTTCGCCGAACCGGGGCGCGTCGGTGTGGAAGATGTCGGAGGCGGAGTTGCGCGAGACGTTCGAGTTGATGAGCGGTCTCGAGGCTTTTTCGGGCGAACTGGCAGCCGAGCGGATGACGGCGGCGGAGCTTGCCGACATCAAGGCGTTGCATTACGCAATGCTCGCTTGTCGCGCGCAAAACGACCTGGCTGGGTACTACAGCCGGAATCAGGCGATCCATGACAAGATCAATGAGGCCGCGCGGAACTCAGCGCTTCGGCAGACTTATATCTCGGTGAATCGGCGTTTGCAGGCACTGCGTTTCCGGTCCAATTTTCAGATCCCGAAGTGGGACAGCGCCATTCATGACCACGACGAAATGTTGAAGGCACTCGAGGCGCGGGACGGCAAGAGGCTTAGTCAGATTCTTCGGCAACATCTGCTTGATAAGCGCGATGCGGTCTTGCAGGTGCAGTCGAGGGAAGAGGCGGCGGGGTCGGGGTTGAAGGCTTGAGGGGTGTCGTACGTGCCGACGCGGGTCATGCGCCGGCGCGCAAGCGTGGAAATTTGTTCGATCGAAAGGTGCAATGACCTTTGGATAGCATCGTGTGAATAAGGGTCTGCGGCGTAGGGTCGTGGGAGCTGTGCAGGGACTGGTATTGCCGCACGGCTTTCTATCCGGACACGCCGCGGTATAGAAAAGTCTTCGTTTTTCTGTAGATGGACGGTCCTGCATGCGAGAAGCGTGTCGCGTTTGGGATTCATGCTAAGCCGCCTCGTGCCGCGTCCTGGACAAGTAAGCGACTTGCCTGAAGTCTGAACAGGTGAGTTTTCCTCCGTTTCGGCGACGTGGACACGCCGGCTACACGTTGCTGGAAATCAGGCTGCATCCGCATGTGGCACGGTGACCCTGTCCGGCAACCGATGCGCCGTAAGGTCAATCATTTGGCTAACTCTTTAAGGGACGTCGACAAATATGACGCTGTGCAAAACGCCAACATTGCAACGATAGGGTAATTTCCCGCATCAAACGCAGCACTGGGGCGTCAATTGGCCATCACCGCATTTGCATGTCCCGAGAATAAATGAAGTGGCTTCCATTCCAAAGATATATAGATACAGATAAATAATCGTCACGATGATCGGTTATCGCATATTCCTTCAACAACGGCACACCTCTGCCATTTTTTTCAAACTTAACGCCAGCACCGTACGATATAAACTGGAGCCTATAATTTCCACCAGTTTCCGCGAAAACGCCTGTATATGAATTGGCTGCAGTCAATGCCGGCTCGACCAAGCAAACTCGTAGCCCGTGTCCGCGAAACACCTGCTCAAGCCGATGAAACATTAGCCTATCGGCGAACGCATTCTCCAAGCATGAATCGCTCGCACAAACAAACTGCCGAATTTCTGATCAGCATAAAGCTGATGAGCCATCTTCGCTTTTTGCAATCCTGATCCGCAAGCAAAAGCGCAGTTCGAAAACAAAATAAAAACAAAAACGATGGAGTATTTCATGGTCTTTGCTTGATCAATGAAACTTGAATGTTGTGAGTCGTCGGGTACTCCCAATTAGCCCGCTTTACCCCGGTATTCGTCTGTTCTGTGCGATGTTAGCTTTTCGTTTCGATGAAAACAGTGGTCACCGCCTCTCCTCCTGGCAACGGAGTGCCTCGAGATCAACTCGGGTAAGTGTCGAGAGGAAACGGTGCTTGTTTTCGTAGGTAAAGCATTCAGAAACAGCCACTGCGCTGTCTCCAAAATCGTTGAACTGTAGTGCAGTTCCACATTTTATCGGAAAACCCGGTGCCGAGCCTTGGGCGGCGTACCGGATATCTTCGATAAAAACCTTCCAATTACCAGATCGTGCTGGATTTGGCGACATGTGACGATCTTTTATCTGCGCCGGAGCCGGAGGTGAGACCAGTAAAGTCTTGTGAAGCGAAACTCCCCTCTTAGTTACCTCGGCACCGATTTTTTTGAGTAATAAGGCGCGACTATTCGATATAGCAACAGACACTTCCCGTTTGTCAAAATCCGTGGCATATGGCGAGCCCGTTTCAACGTCTTTATAGTTCAAGACAAGGACGCCTGCTTCAGTCGCGCAATGTGTCATCAATAGCTTATCGAGAGAAAAGGGGGCAACGTCGCTCCAGGATTTTGCTGGCCATAGAGCGATGCTCAGTGCCAACAAAGTGGAAAAAACTGATTGCTGTCTGTTACGCATCGTTAAGCCCTCTCCATATTGCATCGAATGCCAGATGTCATACCGTCAACCTGCGTAGGTCGCTTCCGAATTGCCGCACAAGTGCGGCACAAAAGTGAGGGTGGCTATCGCCCAAGAGCTTGACAACGATCGCTACTTCAGAAAAACGCACGAGGTCATTACGTAAGCCGAGGCCGTTGAACACTCTGACAGCGGCTTAACTCATCATTTAGTCTAATAGTCGAGCGGTCGCAACGCCGTTGCGACCGCAACGACCGCGCACACGGCCCGCGCCATGCACTGCGTGATCGCGTCTGCGTCATTTCAACCTTCCGCGGCCGCCGCGGCGTCTGCTGTATTGCATCGTATCGGCGGCCGTGACGACTTTGCCATAGCGGGTCGGTGGTGCCATCAAACCGGACAAGGGGCCGACGATACAATTCCGTTCAAGTTTTTTCCTGCTTTAAGCTGTCACGGTTGGTACGCCTCGTTGCAATTGAACTTCTGCCAGCGCCCTTCTTCGCCTCTGTAACACCTCACCGGGGTGTAGATCAGTTGTCTAGCGTTCCACTTGTATAGGACTTTGGTCTCTTGATAGCCGGGAGGAGCTTGTGTAACAGTTGTCCATGTCACCGGGCGGCGCAAAGTTGGCGACACAGTGCCGGAAACTAAGGCTGCAACAGGGGGGGAAGTTAGAACAACGCACCACTCAGTGGAGGTACGTTGCTCAAACACTGTCTTCTGTGCATTAGTCCCGGAAGTGATATCAGTCGCGATCACGAATTTCGGCGATCCTATCTGACGGCGAAGCTGCAAAATATTTTCGTCTTGGGAAAAGCCAGGTCCGTATATGTCCGACATGCCAGTTTCCAACAATCGATAGCAAGCCCCGTAATGCGAGTTGTGCCAAGCGCTTGGCACCGCAACTACTTCACCGGCCAACACGTCGGAGCCGATTAATAGAATGGCAATGCTAAGGTACTTGAGGTACATAATTAACCTGAATAGATAAAGTTTCTGCAACCGTCGCGGGAGGAAAAGTCTGACACAGAGTCGGGTTGGCGGGCGGGGCCAACGGTGGATAAGTAATGGTGTCTTGATAGACAATGCTGGTTTCGTCCGTTAGGACTCGACGAAGCATTGAAGCGAATTGCTGGCGATTTGCGTATCCTGCAGTACCGCCGTTGATTAGCCAGCTTATAAAGGCTACAACGGATGGGGCTACGCCAAGGTCTGCCGCACGGTTTATATTGGTCGTCCCTCTGAAATGTTTCGACACCCAAAACATGCCAGAGGATTCTGCCGCATTGGTAAGATCTGAGGCGACCCTGCTTGGATCGAAGCGTGGAAACCATCGCTGTTGTGGGGAACCGCCTACCCACTCATGTGTACTCGTATTGCTGATCCGTGAATCAGAATAGATCGAACTACTAATATTGGGCAGCCGTTTGAAGTGACCGTATGCCTCGTAGTTCACGGGCCAAGTAAGCTGAAGGTAACCGCGCCCATAGAATGGCCCATATGGTTTTCCGTGACCAGCCCCACCCTCGCTCATGAGACTGAGGATGCCTGTTTCAATGTAGGTTTGTGCAAGAAAATGCAATAACCGCGACATGCTTTCGCCGAGATATTTACGCCGGATTAAATTGAGCGATTTGTGATGCACGGTAGCCCGCTGATGCGCGTCGTTCCAACTGATCTGCCCTGTCAATGAGCGACGAGGGAGGCATTGTGCTAATTCCCTAGCCTCTAGCCAGCCGCAAGCTCTGAAATGCCGCACAAACGCCGTCGGCGGGAAATGCCACACCTCATTGGCATGCGGAAAATCCGGATCGCTGACGTCCTCCCAGAACGCGAGATCGCGCGCATGATCAATCAGCTTCGTAAAAGCCTCGTCCGCTAACGGATTGGTCAATGCCTCATGCGGACTCTTAAGCCAGTTGTATCGCGCCTCCAGGCCGTCGCGACTCCACTCCGATGGAAACTTGCAAATCGCACGCGCCATGCGCTGCCGGATCGCATCGGTGCCCAGCGCAGTCACGGCATCGGCATGGCTCACGTGTCCCGCATGATTGACGTCCAGCCAGCGTTTCACCGTGGGCGAATCGCACAGGCTGTCGGGCGTGGGGTCATCGTTAATGAAACTCCACCCAGCCCACTCAGGGAAATCAGCATCGCTATAGGCCCGCACGCCGGCTTTCGACAGGTTGATCCAGCCGTCACCGTCCGGTGTCTTCACTTTCCGCCAGTGATTGAAGCGCGCGCCGGCGGGGAGTTGGTCGTTGATGCAGCGCCCGAAACGGATCATCTCGAAGATGGCACTCGGCGATGGCACTGGCATACCCGCTGCCAGGCTCGCGAGACTGCTGTCGGTATAGCGGCCGTTCAGGGCGGTGGCCCGTTTGTACAAGCTATATTCGGCGTCCCTTTCCGCAGGCATTGCACCGTACACGGACCAGCTCAGGTCCGCATTCTGCCGGTAGGTTGTCAGCGTGCAGTCCTTCTCATAGTGCATGCGGATGACAAGGTCGCAACTGGTCCCGGCCGCGACAAGAGGCGATTGCGGCTGCAATGTCGCGACAGGTGGCGCACTGTCATCATCACGGAACGGGTGCGGCTCACTGGCAAAGAGTTTCGCGCCGCGAGGAACGAAGAACCACATGTCGCCGTACACCGCATCCCTGCGCGCCGGAGTATTGCCCAGCGGCGCCGGCGCACGGCCGATCATCTTTTTCAGGTTCGCCTCGCTGCAGATGATCTCGAAGTGAATCTGCGGGTACTGTCCGAATATCTGGCCGGGTGTGCCGACCACATCCTTGCGGTAGATCCGGTTGCCGGCTGCGAGCGTCGGCATTACCTGCTGCAGGTGCAGGTACACGGAGTAATAGGTGATTTTCGCGTTCTCGCCTTCACCGATCTCGGTGTCGTGGCGAATCACCACGCACCCGTCGTCTGTACGCACGTTGCGGTACTGGAGCGTTGGCTTGTGGGTCGTGTCGGTTTTGCGCACGTACACGATCCTGCCGTCCGCGATGGCTCGCACAGGAAGCGCATCGCCGCCTTCTGTCGGTGCTCTCAGGTGTGCGCCACCATGCCAGCCGAGGTTGAAGCTGACCGGATAGGCACCGTTGCCCGGTGCGCATTCCAGCATGCTGGCCGTGCATACGTCACCATCGGGCACGACCGTGTTGCCGGCATCCGCTGTGGGCATTGCATCGTTCTGCTGCGGATGGGCGGCTGAAAGAAAGGGAGGGCTGATAATCATGAGTCTGTCAGGAGGGGAAGGTCACAGCGAATGGAGGTAGTCATCGGTAGGCGTGCCCGAACCGAAAGGCGGAAAGTTCCTCAACTGGGCGTCCGGCCCCGGAACATCCCAGGCCGCGCCTCTCTCCAGAATCGCCCCCGGCGACCCGTTGATGATCCCGCTGCCGTTGATCTGGATGTACGACCCGCCTGCGCCAATCCAGACTTCCTTTGCCGCCGTCAGCACGATCCTGCCGTCGGTGCTGCTGATCGTGAGGTCCTTGAGTGCCGCCAATGCCATCTGGTCGCTTTGCGCCTGGATGTCCACCCGGCCTTTGGCCGCGATCAGCTTCATGCCGAGCTGATAGGCAAACACTCTGAATGCTCCGCGCACCGACGCAAACAGTGAGCGCCCCGACGACACACTCACATCCCGTCCCGCCGTGATCGCGTGATCGTTCGCACTTGCCATGTGCGTGCTGTCGGCCGCGGTCGTCGCGATGCCCGCTGCGCTCGCGATCACGACGTCCGGCCGCGTCATTTCGGGCGACGGGTTGTCCGCCGTCTTCTGCCCGCCCCGGATCGCATCGTTCTGCGTCCTGATGGTATGGGTGGTATCGGTCTGCCCCGGGGCCAGTGTCTGCGCGTTGTGCTTCTGCGCGAGCTGTGAAAGCTCCTCATGCTGCTGCCGCGCCTGCGTGAGCCGCGCCACCGTCTCGCCCATGTCCTTCACCGGCGCACTCGCACCCGCGCGCGTTTCCGACGTGAGCAGCAGTCCCCGGTTGGCCCGCATCACGCCGTGCGCATCGGTGGCGATCTCGATCCCCTCACCGCGTGCCTCGGTACGCCCCTTCGTGCCATCGATACGGGTGTTGAACCCCGCCACAAACCGCGAATTCGCCTGGTCGCTCGCAAGCTGCGCCTGCATCCTGCCGGGTGTATCGTCCAGCGCGAGGTGGTTGG
>Ga0209795_10000298_pt1 | contig 43009 bp, 35 predicted proteins | sample AgamicOrMarz_FD_187166 | JGI IMG/M metagenome (GOLD analysis project Ga0209795, IMG submission 187166) | Agave microbial communities from Guanajuato, Mexico - Or.Ma.rz (SPAdes) (version 2) | ecosystem: Host-associated > Plants > Phyllosphere > Phylloplane/Leaf | place: Guanajuato, Mexico...
GTAATCATTGGGCCAACAAGTTTCGCCAGCGTTTCGTTAGGCAACCACCCTGTCGGAATAAACAATGCGGTGATAATACCCCACGCGATAAACGCGCCGATATTTGGCATCACCATGTTGCTGAGAAAACGACCAAAGCTTTGAACTTTGATCTTGAAATCGGATGACATAAAACACCCCTTCTTATGTTTACGCTTAGGCTTACGGCCCGAGGTTTATCGTTAATGTGCGGCGGCAGAGGTAGCCGGGCCCTGTTCTGATGCTGTGAAATCTGGCATTGAATCGTTCAACTGTCCAGACACCGAAAATTTGTGTGATCTCAATCACGTAAATGTAGGGGGTATGCCATTTAATGAAGTGATCGCGATCACATAACTAATGCATAAAAAAAATACAACGAGCATAAAGCAAGCAAAATGCCCGACGTTTTGTGATTCACATCACATTTGCTCACCGCGTGTTTGTTTCGATATTGTGATTGAATTCACAAAATATTTGCATGGAGATTTGTCCTGATGTCATTCGGGGTAACGCTGTGCAAGGAGGAAGGAATGCGATACGCATACCTGCCTTTTTCCATCGATTGTTCCATACTGACGTTTTTCGCGGCATCAAGGATCAGGCAATGAAACTCGTCGGCAGCTATACCAGTCCCTTCGTGCGTAAAATTTCAATTCTCCTGCTGGAGAAAGGGATTGCGTTTGAATTCGTAAATGAACAGCCTTACAACGCCGAAAACGGCGTGGCGCAGTACAATCCGCTGGGAAAAGTCCCGGCGCTGGTGACGGATGAGGGCGAATGCTGGTTTGATTCCCCGATTATTGCGGAATACATCGAACTGCTGGGGATCGCGCCCGCGATGCTGCCAGCCGATCCGAAAGCGGCGCTGGCGATGAAGCAAACAGAAGCCCTGGCGGACGGCATTATGGACGCGGCACTTGCCTCCGTGCGCGAGCAGGCAAGGCCAGCAGCCCAGCAGTCGGAAACGGAGCTGCTGCGTCAGCGGGAAAAAATCAGCCGCAGCCTGGACCATTGTGAACAGCTGATCCGGGACGGGAAAATTCAGAATGACGATCTCAACCTGGGAACCATTGCCATTGCCTGCGCCATTGGCTACCTCAACTTCCGCCGGGTTTCGCCTGGCTGGTGCGTAGACCGTCCGCTGCTGGTGAAGCTCGCTGAGACCCTTTTCCAGCGCGAAAGCTTTGCCCGTACCGAACCGCCAAAGGCTTGATGCGGGTTATAACACTTAGCGGCCAGAGGCGTTACAATCCCTCCCATGTTAACTCCCTCTCCCGTCGGGAGGGGGGATGATATCCATTCGCCGGGCGCATCCATGACTACTCATCGTTCTCTCTACAGCCACATTCCTGCTACCGATCGGCTTCTGCGTGATCCCCACTTCTTAACCGTCGTCGACCGTTTCGGCCATACCGCGACGGTCGATATGCTGCGTCTGCTTCAGGAAGAGGTGCGGGAACATATTCAGGCAGATAATGCCTTACCGGACTGGTGCGCGGACTGGGGGCAGGAGGCGGAACGGCGGCTGTCGGCTAACGCGCAGGGTGCTCTGCGTCCGGTGTTTAACCTGACGGGAACGGTGCTGCATACCAACCTGGGTCGTGCGCAGCAGGCCGAAGAGGCGGTTGCGGCGGTTGCTCAGGCCATGCGTTCGCCGGTCACGCTGGAGTATGATCTGGATGGCGCTGGCCGGGGCCATCGCGATCGGGCGCTGGCGGATTTGCTCTGCCAGCTCACCGGTGCTGAAGACGCCTGCATCGTGAATAACAACGCGGCGGCTGTGCTGCTGATGCTGGCAGCGACGGCCAGCGGCAAAGAGGTGGTGGTCTCGCGTGGCGAGCTGGTGGAGATTGGCGGTGCGTTCCGCATCCCGGACGTCATGCGTCAGGCGGGCTGTGCACTGCACGAAGTGGGCACCACCAATCGCACCCATGCAAAAGATTATCGCGCGGCGGTCAACGAAAATACCGCGCTGCTGATGAAGGTCCACACCAGCAATTACCATATTGAAGGTTTCACTAAAACGGTCGACGAGGCCGAGCTGGCCACTATCGGGCGTGAACTGAACGTGCCGGTTATTGCCGATCTCGGCAGCGGTTCGCTGGTGGATTTAAGCCAGTACGGGCTGCCGAAAGAGCCGATGGTGCAAGAGACGATTGCGGCAGGCGTAAGTCTGGTGAGCTTCTCCGGCGATAAGCTGCTGGGCGGGCCGCAGGCCGGGATCGTCGTCGGCAAACGTGAGCTGATTGCGAAGCTGCAACAGCATCCGCTCAAGCGCGCGCTGCGTGCCGACAAAATGACCCTCGCGGCGCTTGAAGCGACGCTGCGGCTCTACCTCCACCCGGAGAAGCTGGCCGAACGGCTGCCAACGCTGCGTCTGCTGGCGCGGGATGCCGCCTCGATTCGTGCGCAGGGCGAGCTACTGCTGTCGCAGGTTGCCCCGCACTATGCCGGGTTTGACGTGCGCGTTGAATCTTGCCAGTCGCAGATTGGCAGCGGCTCGCTGCCGGTAGACAGACTGCCGAGCGCCGCGCTGACGTTTACACCACGCGACGGACGCGGCAGCCAGCTTGAGGCGTTATCGGCCCGCTGGCGTGCGCTGCCTGCGCCGGTTATCGGACGCATATACGACGGACGCATGTGGTTAGACCTACGCTGTCTTGAAGATGAAGAGCAGTTTCTGGAGATGCTGTTGAAATGATTATTGCCACCGCCGGTCACGTTGACCACGGAAAAACCACCCTGCTGCAGGCTATTACCGGCGTGAATGCTGACCGCCTGCCGGAAGAGAAAAAACGCGGCATGACCATCGATCTGGGCTATGCCTACTGGCCGCAGCCGGATGGTCGCGTGCTGGGCTTTATTGATGTGCCGGGGCACGAAAAGTTTTTGTCGAACATGCTGGCCGGGGTCGGCGGCATCGATCATGCGCTGCTGGTGGTGGCCTGCGATGACGGCGTGATGGCGCAAACCCGCGAACATCTGGCGATCCTACAGCTCACGGGCAATCCGCAGCTCACCGTTGCCCTCACCAAAGCCGACCGCGTGGATGACGCACGCAGGGACGAGGTCAGGGAGCAGGTGCAGGGCGTGCTGCGCGAATACGGTTTTGCCGATGCGCCGCTTTTTGTCACCGTGGCGACCGAGGGGCGCGGGATTGATGCCCTGCGCGACCATTTGCAGCAGCTGCCGTCGCGCCAGCGCGCGAGCCATCACCGCTTTCGCCTGGCCATCGACCGGGTGTTTACCGTCAAAGGGGCGGGTCTGGTGGTTACAGGCACCGCGCTGAGCGGCGAAGTGAACGTCGGCGATACGCTCTGGCTGACGGGCGTGAATAAGCCGATGCGCGTGCGTGGTCTGCATGCCCAGAATCAACCGGTGGAACACGCCCATGCCGGGCAGCGCATCGCGCTGAACATTGCGGGCGATGCTGAAAAAGATCGCCTTAACCGTGGCGACTGGCTGCTATCCGCTGAGCCACCGGAGCCGTCTGAGCGGGTCATTGTCTCTCTGCACAGCTTCACGCCGCTGACGCAGTGGCAGCCGTTGCACATCCATCACGCCGCCAGCCATATTACCGGGCGGGTGTCGCTGCTGGAAAACAACCTCGCCGAGCTGGTGCTTGATTCCCCGCTGTGGCTCGCGGATAACGACCGCCTGGTGCTGCGCGATATCTCGGCGCGGGAAACGCTGGCCGGGGCGCGGGTGGTGACACTGGATCCGCCCCGTCGCGGGAAACGTAAGCCGGAATACCTGCAATGGCTGGCGGCGCTGGAGCAAGCCGACGATGATAAAGCCGCGCTGCTGACACATCTCGAACGCGGCGCGGTAAACCTGAGTGATTTCGCCTGGGCGCGCCAGCTGAGCGGTGAAGGCCTGGGGGAACTGACGCAGGAAGAGGGCTTTATCCAGGCCGGAAACAGCCTGCTCAATGCCCCGGTCGCAGCACGCTGGCAGCGTAAAGTGTTGAACACGCTTGCCACCTACCACCAGCAGCATCAGGATGAACCCGGTCCGGGGCGCGAGCGCCTGCGTCGCATGGCGCTGCCGATGGAAGATGAAGCGCTGGTGCTGCTGCTGATTGAAAAAATGCGCGAAAGCGGCGCGATCAAAAGCCACCACGGCTGGCTGCACCTGCCGGAACACAAAGCCGGCTTCACCGCCGAGCAAGAGGCGATATGGCAAAAAGCGGCGTCGTTGTTCGGCGATGAGCCGTGGTGGGTGCGCGATCTTGCGCGAGAAACCCACACTGACGAGCAGACCATGCGTCAGGTCTTACGCCATGCGGCGCAGCAGGGGCTGATTGTGGCGATCGTGAAAGATCGTTATTACCGCAACGATCGCATTCTGGCGTTTGCAAACCTGATCCGCCATCGCGATCGGGTGCAGGGGTCAACCTGTGCGGCGGACTTCCGCGACCAGCTGAACGTGGGGCGCAAGCTGGCGATTCAGATCCTCGAATATTTCAACCGGACAGGTTTTACGCGTCGTCGGGGCAACGATCATCTGCTTCGCGACGCGCAGTTGTTCCCTGAACAAGGTGAGGCGCGTTAAGCGCGGTTCTGCTTTGCCAGCCAGACGGCGCCCAGGCGGCCCGCCTGATTGCCCAGTTTACACGGCAGGATCGGCACCTTGAGCGCCTCCCACTCCTCAAAACGCTGTAAGTACTTTTCGAGCAGGAGATAGACTTTTTCCTGCTCGCTGATGCCGCCGCCAATCAGCACCGCCTGCGGATCAAACATGGAGATCACGCTGTAGACGCCGCGGGACAAAAAATGCGCCCACTCTTCAATGGCCTCACGCAGATGAACGTCGCTGTCCATACGTTTAAACAACTCTTCACCGTGGGGCATTTCATCTTCGCTGAGCCGTAACGCGCGGCTGCAGGCCTTCATCAGGCCGCTGGCAGATGCCACCTCGTGCATGCATTCGCCGTTATTGCCGACGGGGAGCACGCCAAATTCACCCGCCCGATAGTGCGAGCCGCGATAAAGGTCGCCTTCCATCACGATCCCGCCGCCGATACCCGTGCCGATGGTGATGCAGACGAAATGCTCGTAATCTTTCCCTGCCCCTTGCCAGCGTTCGCCCAGCGCCGCGCAGTTGGCGTCGTTTTCGATGGTCACGGGCAGGTCGGTCAGCTCTGCAAAAAGCGCACACAGGTTTTTGCCGTCAAGATACTCAAGCGCGCCTGCTTTCGCCGCTTCGCCGGTATGGTGATTAATATGGCCTGGAAAGCTCACCCCGATGCCGACAACGTCATGCTCCTGCTGGTACGCTTCCACCACCGCTTTCCATTTCTGTTTAAAGGATGCTTCATCCTCCGGGGTGTCGTACTCCTCAGACGTCAGTTCCTTGCCGTTTTCATCAATCACGCCGTGTTTGATGTGGGTTCCGCCCACGTCAAAGCCAATAAATAGCTGCATCGCATCGTTCCTCATGAGCCTTTAAGCTATTAAGTATGGCTCAGCGGCAGAAACGAAACGTAAAGTACGGTAATCCGTGATACGGCTCGTAAACCCGTCACCGGCTGGCGAGAAAATAGCCAGCCGGAACTACCCTTGATGTACACCAACAGCAAGGAGACGGTCATGACAAACAATCCTCCCTCATCGCGCATTCAGCCTGGCGAGTATGGTTTTCCTCTTAAGCTAAAACCCCGTTATGACAACTTTATCGGCGGCGACTGGGTGGCTCCCGTCGACGGCGAATACTATTCCAACCTGACGCCCGTCACCGGGCAGCCGCTGTGTGAAATTGCCAGCTCCGGCAAGCGTGATATCGATCTGGCACTGGATGCGGCGCATAAGGTTAAGGATAAGTGGGGGCAGACCTCTGTGCAGGATCGGGCTGCTATCCTGTTTAAAATCGCCGACCGGATGGAGCAAAACCTGGAGCTGCTGGCGACAGCGGAAACCTGGGATAACGGTAAGCCGATCCGCGAAACCATGGCGGCAGACGTTCCGCTGGCGATCGACCACTTCCGCTATTTTGCCTCCTGCATCCGCGCCCAGGAGGGCGGCATCAGCGAGGTCGACAGCGACACCGTGGCGTATCACTTCCACGAGCCGCTAGGGGTGGTGGGGCAGATCATTCCGTGGAACTTCCCGCTGCTGATGGCGAGCTGGAAAATGGCCCCCGCGCTGGCAGCGGGCAACTGCGTGGTGCTCAAGCCTGCACGCTTAACGCCGCTCTCCGTGCTACTGTTGATGGAAGTGATTGGCGATCTGTTGCCACCGGGCGTCATCAACGTGGTCAACGGCGCAGGGGGCGAAATTGGCGAATACCTGGCGACCTCAAAACGCATCGCCAAGGTGGCCTTTACCGGGTCGACGGAAGTGGGCCAGCAGATCATGCAGTATGCGACCCAGAACATCATCCCGGTTACGCTGGAGCTGGGCGGGAAGTCGCCGAATATCTTCTTTGCCGACGTGATGGATGAAGAGGATGCTTTCTTCGATAAGGCGCTGGAGGGGTTTGCGCTGTTCGCCTTCAACCAGGGCGAAGTGTGTACCTGCCCCAGCCGGGCGCTGGTTCAGGAATCGATTTATGAGCGCTTTATGGAGCGGGCGATCCGGCGCGTAGAGTCGATTCGCAGCGGCAATCCGCTGGATAGCGTGACGCAGATGGGCGCGCAGGTCTCCCACGGGCAGCTGGAAACCATCCTTAACTACATCGATATCGGTAAAAAAGAGGGTGCCGATGTGCTGACCGGTGGCCGTCGTAAGCTTCTGGGCGGCGATCTGCAGGAGGGCTACTATCTTGAGCCAACGATCCTGTCTGGCAAGAACAGCATGCGCGTCTTCCAGGAGGAGATTTTCGGCCCGGTGCTGGCCGTGACCACCTTCAAAACCATGGAGGAGGCGCTTGAAATCGCCAACGACACCCAGTACGGCTTAGGGGCTGGAGTATGGAGCCGTAACGGTAATCTGGCCTATAAGATGGGGCGCGGCATTCAGGCGGGACGCGTGTGGACCAACTGCTATCATGCCTATCCGGCGCATGCGGCCTTTGGGGGCTATAAGCAGTCAGGCATTGGGCGGGAAACCCACAAGATGATGCTGGAACACTATCAGCAGACGAAATGCCTGCTGGTCAGTTATTCCGATAAACCGTTAGGGCTGTTCTAATCATCCTGTTCAGGCCGCCCGGGGGTGGCCTGAACCAGCTGCTGGCGCAGGCAGTCAAGAATGGCGTCCAGGACGTACTGGACGCGCCAGGGCTGGTACTCGCGCTTTTTGAAGATGGCGGTGAGATCGAGCCACCACTCGTCCTGGTGTGGAAAGCAGGGGACGAGCGTCCCTTGCGTTAACTCGCTTTTCAGGCTCACTTTCGGAGCAAAAACAATGCCCAGATTATTACGGGCCAGCTCCAGCGCGGTTTGGGTATTATCGCAAATATAATTGCCGGTGACTTTATAATCACAGATGTCGTTACTGCCAGGGACGCGGAAAGGCCAGATATTGGCGTCATTAACCATCATCGAATCGATGAGAATGCAGGAGTGATCTTTTAAATCCTGCGGGCTGCTAATAGGATGTTGTTTTAAGTAATCGACCGTTGCAAACGCCGTAACGGAATACTTTCTCAATACCGTTGCCACTAAACTTTCATCTTTTGGCGGGGCGTAGGTAATTAAAATATCGCAGTCGTCGGGAAAAGAGACGCCCTCGGAGAATTCACTGCGCTCAAGATTATAGGTTTTCAACGAGAGGCGGATGTCGCCAATGTCTTCAATAAGGTGGATAACGTTGCGCGCCAGGTAGGTCACAATGCCCGTCGGGGCGTATATCGTCACTTTTCCTCGCTTCTCATGTTTATAATCAGCAATAAAATTAACGAGTTGGTTGTTCTTATCCAGTGACGCATTGATGTAGGGCAACAGCGCCTCGCCGAATGGCGTGAGCGCGAGCTGGCGCGTGGTGCGTTCAAACACCTTTAGACCAATGCGGTTTTCAAAATCAGAGAGATATTTGCTGACGTTGGCCTGCGCCATCCCCAGCAGAGCGGCGGCATCCCCAATGCTGCGCGTTGCGGCGATAATAGAAATTATTTTTAAATCTCGCGGCTTTAACTGCAGGTTAAGCATCTTGCGTATCCATTTATATCATTGCCGATATACTATTATATAATCAGTCGCGTTGCTTTGGTAAATTTGTAACCATTATTATGCGCCTCGCTTACCTGCGTATAAATGGATTACATGGAATGACTGTTAAATATAATTTACTGATTGCTGCCGCGTTATTTGCGTCATTCTCCGCAATGGCTGACGGTTTTTCTCTCGGGGCGGGGGCGGTATTTAATGAATCGCCTTACAAAGGGTATAACCAAAATACGACCGCCGTGCCGTTAATCAGCTATGAAGGCGATCGTTTCTACGTGCGTCAAACCACCGGTGGGTGGATTATGTGGAAGGACGATAAAAACGAACTCAACCTCACTGCCTCCTGGATGCCCCTGCATTTTGATCCGGACGACAATGACGACCACCAGATGAAACGCCTGGACGAGCGCAAGGCATCCGCTTTCCTGGGCAGCGCATATTATCGTCATGAGCGCTGGGGCAGCCTGAAACTGGCGCTCTCCGGCGACGTGATGGATGAAAGCGGCGGCACGATCGCTGAAATCTCGTATTTCCACCCGATTCGCATGGAACGCCTGATCCTGACCCCCTCCGTCGGCGTGTTCTACAGCGATAAAAGCTATAACGACTATTACTATGGCGTATCCGGCAGCGAGTCTCGCCGCTCAGGGCTGGATGATTACACTGCGGATGACAGCTGGACGCCATACGTTGGCCTGGCGGCGAAATATCAGCTGACAAAAAGCCTGTTCCTCACGGCCAGCGCGGTATACACGGTTTTACCGGACGACGTGAAGAACAGCCCGATGATCGACCGCGACGACAGCGTCGCGCTGATGACCGGCGTGGCCTGGCGTTTTTGATGTCGAAAGCCGGGTGACGGTTTACGCCCTCTCTCGTGGGAGAGGGCAACAGACTACCGCGATTTAGCCTTCATCGACCCAAATCCGCATTTCCCCTTCTCCCCGGTTAGCCCAGCTAAACCACGGAATAAAGGTCAGCGTGCGTGGCTCACGATGTACCGGGGCGCGATCGTACTGCCAGAGCGCGTCTGAATTGGCCTGCGCGGCGCACCGCGCGATGCCCTCTGCCTGAATCACCATTTTATGGGCAAACATGCCTTTTCCTTCAAAAACACGGAATTCGCTGTCAGCGGGCAGGGACAGGTTGTGCAGCCCGGCGCCGTTGTCTGCTTCCTCCAGACAATAGACCAGCGGACCGCGCTGCAACGCGACTTTACCCGCCTGCTGGCGAACCTGGGGATTACCGTACACCCGACGAACCGGCATCGGCAGCGTCAGCGTTAACACATCGCCCTCCTGCCAGCTGCGGCGCAGGTAGAGGTAGCCACGCGATACCTCACCCGTCACCGCTGCGTCGTTCAGCGATACTTCGGGATTTTCGCACCAGTCCGGCAGCCGGAGCGCCAGCGTGTGGGTGACCGGAACGGGCGAGGCGATCTCAATGTTAACCTGCTCATGCCACGGATAATTTCCGCTGATACGCAGCTGCAGCTTCTGGTCGCCAACCGGGACGGCGATGTCGTTCCCGACATACAGATTGATGAATAACGTTTCCGGATGAAGGGTATAGATGTAATGGCCCAGCGACGTCAGCACGCGCGCAATGTTCGGCGGGCAGCAGGCACAGCCAAACCAGCGCTGGCGGACGGGTTTGACATGGTCATAAATATGGTTAAACGCCAGCGTTTTGGGATGCACTTCAAGCGGGTTCACGTAGAAAAAATGCTTACCGTCGAGCGCCATTCCGCCCAGCACCGTGTTGTATAACGCCCGCTCCATCACGTCGGCATACTGGCTGTCTGCCTCCATCTCCAGCATCCGGCGGGCAAACATCATCAGGCCGATAGAGGCGCAGCTTTCTGCATACACCGTATCGTTAGGCAGATCGTAATCGCTGCTGAAGGCCTCGCCGCTGCTTTGCGAGCCGATCCCGCCCGTGATGTACAGCTGGCGCTGGGCCATATTTCTCCACAGCCGCAGGCAATCCTGGCGTTTACCGTCGTCGTTGCTCAGGCGAGCCAGATGCGCCATGCCCGCCATCAGGTACACAAAACGCACCGCATGGCCGATAGCCGTTTGCTGTTCTGAAAGCGGCTGGTGGGCCTGGCTGTAGGCTTTGTCTTTGACCATCCAGGCCGGGCCGTAGTTATGCCAGTGCGAGGTTCTGCCGCGCTTCTCATATTCGATATCATAGAAATGGGGTGTCGTGCCGCGCGCCTCAATAAAGTAATTCACCAGCGCCATGTAGCGCGGCTCTTGCGTGACGTCATAGAGCCGCATTAGCGCCAGCTCAATTTCCGGATGGCCAGGATAACCATGCAGCTGGTTTTCCCCTGGCCCAAAGACGCTGTCGATATGGTCCGCCAGCTTACAGACGACCTCCAGCAGGCGGCGCTTTCCGGTACCCTGAAACCAGGCCACGCCCGCTTCAATCATGTGTCCGGCGCAGTAAAGCTCGTGGCATTCGGCGAGGTTGGTCCAGCGCTCGCCGGGGGCTTTGACCGTAAAGTAGGTGTTCAGATAGCCGTCCTCGCACTGCGCCGCTGCGACAAGTTCGATCACCTCATCTGCGGTTTGTTCCAGTTCGGGATCGGGTTTTTGGCACAGCGACCACGCCACGGCCTCAAGCCATTTCGCCACGTCGCTGTCCTGAAACACCATACCGTAAAACTCCCCGTCCTCCAGACCTGCCGCAATGCGGAAGTTGGTGATGGCGTGGCTTGGCTCCGCATCCGCAACGCGGTCGTTCAGCGCATTCCACTGATACGGGATCACCACGTCGCGCACCAGCCGCTGGTACTGGCCGAGAAACGGATCGTTAATTTTCAGGTTATGCAGGTTGGCTTCCATTAGGGTCATGACATTCTCCTCAGGACGAGACGTGACGCTGGCGCAGATCGGTGGCAATGCGCGACATCATCGGGTTATTAAGCCTGCACCAGCGGATAGAGACCGCCAACAGCAGGTGGAAAAGAGCAGGGAGCAGCGTCTCCATGGCGGTAATGCCCTGCAAAGAGGCCGGCGTCTGGTTACCCGCGCCCGGCTGGTAGGCGACTGCGATGAACACCAGGCTGATGATCCCGGCGCTGGACGCCCACGCCAGCTTGATGAAAAACAGATTGAAGGCGAAGTTCATGCCTGATGAACGCACGCCGTTTTTCCACTCGCCGTAGTCATCGGCGAAGGCCATCAGGGAGAAGTGCAGTGGCAGGGTAAAGCCCAGGATCACGCCGTTGCTGAGAATGACGACCAGCCAGAGCGTTTGATGGGCCGGCCCGCCCGGCAGGAACCACATGCCCAGGGCAACAGCGGCCAGCACCAGGTTGGTGTAATAGTAGAGTTTGACGGTATCAATACGCCGGGACAGCGGATTGACGATCACCGCGCCCAGGATCGCCGCAAAGGTCACCATGGTGAAAAACAGTGAGGTATAAACGGTACTTCCCTGCAAAACGTAGGTGATGAAGTACATGTATCCGCCGCCGCGAATGTTAAAGACGTTTATCAGCAGAAATGACATCACCAGCATCAGCAGTAGCTGATCGTTTTTACGCAGGCCTGCGAGATGCTCGCGTAGCGTGAATTTGCCCATCAGCGCCAGCGGCACGCGCTCTCGTACCCAGAAGAAGCAGCACAGGAACATGATCACGGCGATGGCGCACAGCACGCCGACCCCAAGCTGGTAGCCACGGGCGGTGTTACCTTGCCCCAGCTCAGCGACCAGCCACGGCAGCCCAACCGAGACCAAAAACCCCGCGACGCCGCACAGCACAAAGCGCCATGACTGGCAGGCGATCACTTCGTTGTGGCGGGTGGTCATGGTGTTGATCAGCGCGCAATAGGGCACGTTGATGGCGGTATAACCTACGGACAGGAGCAGATAGGTTCCGAACGCCCAGGCGATTTTGACCCCCATGCTGGCGTCCGGAACGGTAAAGGTCAGAACGCCGATAATCCCGATGGGAACCGCCACCCACAGTTGCCAGGGACGAAAACGCCCCCAGCGGCTCTGCGTGCGGTCGGCAATAACCCCCATCACCGGATCGGAAATGGCGTCAAACACGCGCAGCGCAATAAACAGTGTCCCCACCAGCGCGGGGGTCAGGCCAAAAACGTCGGTATAGAAAAAGGTAAGAAAATTCATAATTAAGCAGGTAATCACCGTTCCGCCCGCATCGCCGAGGCCATAGCCTATTTTTTCGCGAATGGATAAACGGTCATCTCTAGCCCGCAGTGCAACATCAGACTTTGTAATCGGTGTGGAAGTCATCAGGTCACTCCTCGGTAATCGAATTTTATTATTTTTTGCAAGGTACCTCTTTTATTCTGCATTGAACGGCTATGCCAACAAGGGAAGGGAAAAGTATAAAAAGATGACGATTCCGACCTGATGATGAAAATGTGAGTTCGATCGAGCAGCGCTGGCACTATTTGTTATTATTCAATAAATAAACGCAATTTCTTCGGAGATAAAAGCGGAATGGTGAATATCTATGCTTGAATTATCCATAGCGCTTCCGATTAAAGTACAAAACGGAGGGCTATTTATTTCCCGGGGCGTGGGACGCCATCCGTCGCGTAAATTAACGTCGTGGGAAATTATCTTTGTCGAAAAGGGGACATTAACGATTCAGGAAGACGACAGGGTGTTTGAGGTAAAAGCGGGCGAGAGTTTACTGCTGTGGCCGGGCCGTCGACACGTGGGGACAGAAGACTTTCCGGGGGATCTGTGCTTCTACTGGCTGCACTTTGATATTGAGCGCGTTAATGAATCCCTGCCGCAGGCGTTTCCGCTCGAAATAGAGCAATATTGCGTTGTCAGGGATCCGCAATATGTCACCGCGCTATTTCGACAATTCCTGAGCGAACAGGAAAAATTACAGCGAAGCGTGGCGCTGGAAATCATCGTGCTGCTGATTTTACAGCAGGTCTCACTTTCCCGGAGCTACGAAGATAAAAGCGATGAAGCGAGTACGGCCATTGCGTGGAAAGCCAAACAGCTTATTCGCACGCAATTTCATTTGCCGCTTTCCACCTCGCAGCTGGCAAAAGCGTTGCACTGTAATGCCGATTATCTCGGTAGGGTATTTCGTAAAACCTTTCATTTAACCCTGACCGAGGCCATTCACCGCCAGCGCATCAGGGCAGCAGAAAAGCTGTTATTAAGCGATGCAGCGTCAATAACCGAGGTTGCCACCCGCTGCGGATTTAACGACGTTGGCTATTTCCGGCAGATATTCTCTAAACATACCGGGCTGACGCCCGCCGTCTGGAAACGGCGGTACTGTAAGGAACATATTAATTCCGGGTAATTACTGGCCGCCTTCGCGCCAGGCGTTCTCAATCTCTTCGGCGAGAATTTTCACGCCCGCTTCGATTTTTTCCGGATCCGGCACGTAGTTCATGCGCATGCATTGATGCGTGTGCGGCCACGGCTTATCCAGCCCGGGGAAGAAGTAATCGCCCGGCACCATCAACACGCCGCGTTTTTTCAGGCGCTGGTAGAGCAGTTCGGTGGTGATCGGCAGGTCTTTAAACCACAGCCACAGGAAAATGGCACCTTCAGGTTTGTGGATCAGGCAGCGTTCTTCCAGCAAATAGCGGCGAATGATCGCGATTGTCTCCTGAACGCGCTGGTAATAGAACGGCTTGATCACCTCATTGGACAGGCGCAGCAGGTCGTTATTTTTAATCATCTCGCACATCATGGCCGGGCCTATACCGCCGGGAGAGAGGCTGATAATGCCGTTCATGTTGGTAATGGCGGTGATGATTTTTTCATTGGCGATAATGATGCCGCAGCGGCTGCCCGGCAGGCCGAGCTTGGAGAGGCTCATGCACAGAACGATGTTCGGGTTCCACAGCGGGCGTGCTTCGCTGAAAATAATGCCCGGGAACGGCACGCCGTAGGCGTTATCGATAACCAAAGGGATGTTGTGCTGATTGGCGAGCGCATCCAGCTTCATCAGCTCATCGTCTGTGATGACGTTGCCGGTCGGGTTGGTTGGCCGCGAAACGCAGATCATGCCCGTCTCTTCACCAATGTGCAGGTGCTCGAAATCGACGTGATATTTGAACTGGCCTTCCGGCAGCAGCTCAATGTTCGGGCGTGCAGAGACAAACAGGTCTTCTTCGAGGCCGGAATCGGCGTAGCCGATGTACTCCGGTGCCAGCGGGAACAGCACTTTTTTGGTGGTGCCGTCGGCGCGACGTCCTGCGAACAGGTTAAACAAGTAGAAAAATGCGCTCTGGCTGCCGTTTGTCAGTGCAATATTCTGCGGTTCGATATCCCATCCGAGCTCGTCACGCAGCATGTTGGCGAGGAGCTTCAGCAGTTCGGTTTTGCCCTGGGGGCCATCGTAATTGCACAGCGCGTCGGTAGCTTTGCCGCTTTCCAGCATCTGCGCCAGCAGCGTCTGGAAATAGGTGTTCATCTCCGGGATCTGCGCCGGGTTTCCGCCGCCAAGCATGATTGCACCCGGGGTGCGCAGTCCGTCATTGAGATCTTCCATCAGGCGGGTAATGCCTGAATGGCGGGTAAATTTGTCGCCGAAAAGTGAAAACGTCATAGCAGGTGTTCTGTCTGGCTTATTATGAAAGTGGGTAACCATAACGCTAGCATCGGACAGGTGCAAATCGGGAGGAGAGGGCGGTGTTGATGTTTTATATGGTGGGTTTTGATTTATTCAGTGTATTGTTCTGATGCTTTTTTCTCCCCTCACCCCGGTCCTCTGCCCTCTGCCCAAAGGGGCGAGGATTAGGGTGAGGGGGACGTAGCGCTTAATTTCCTGCCCACACCACCATCGCTTTATCGCCGTTGTGCTCGCGCACAAAGCCGTAACCCTCCTTAAGCGACAGCGTTTTTTGAACGCCTTCGCCTATTGCCGGATGGCGGGCGCGGAACTGGCCTAAAATCTGCCAGTGAGCGACGGTGGCGGCATTTTTACCCGTGACGTCCTGCCAGTTCATGTCCGAGCGCGTTCCCTGCAGCGGGTCGGAGCCGGTTGGACCAAATGGCCGCTCTGATTCATCGCCGTAATAGATCTGCACACTCCCCGGCGCGAGCAGGAGCAGCTCTGCCGCACGCTGGCCCCCTTCGCGGAAAAGCCGCGTATCATGCGACGAGAGATAGCTCAGGACGTTATAGCTCTGCAGTTTTTCGGCCATCTGCTGCCAGGTCAGGTCGATGTCGGCCAGGCAGTCCACCGCTTTCGCCGCCTGCTCCTGATAATCAAAGTTGATCATCGCATCGAAACCGTGGCGGTAGTAATCGCTCTGCATAACGCCGTGGCCCCAGGACTCTCCCGTCATCCAGAACGGGGCGTTATCGACTTTTTTGTCCGGGTTAGCGGCTTTCCACGCCGCCAGCGCCTGGCCTGCCTGGTCTTTCAGCTGTTGCCACGCATCAAGCTCAACGTGCTTCGCGGTATCGACCCGGAAACCGTCAATGCCGTAATCACGCACCCACTGGCTAAGCCAGTGCGTCAGGTAATCACGCGGGGTGAAGCCCGGAATGGCTTTCGCGTTCGTATCAGGCTTGTGCTGATAAAAGTTGGGCAGGCCGGAAGCCTCGGTCGATTCCGTTTTCAGATCCGGTAAAAAGGCCAGCGACATCGTTAAATCGTCAAAGCCAGGGTTGTCATAATCCCCGATGTCGGTGCGGATCCATTTTTTACCCCACCATGCTTCCCACGCGGCTTTATCGCTGAAATTAATGTAATCGTTAAAGCTGTGCCAGCTTTGTCCGGCCCCTGGTTTCCAGTCCGTCCAGCGTTCGCCAAGGGTTTTCTTCAGCTCATCACCCTGCAGGTATAACGCGCCAAACTGAAACGCCTGCATGTCTGCCAGCGTGGCGTAGCCCGCGTGGTTCATCACGATGTCGAACAGAATACGGATGCCGCGCTTGTGCGCTTCATCGACCAGATGGCGCAAATCATCTTCGTTGCCCATGTTGGCATCGAGGGTGGTCCAGTCCTGGGTGTAATAGCCGTGATAGGCGTAATGGGGGAAGTCACCTTTGGTTCCACCGCCCACCCAACCGTGGATCTGCTCCAGCGGGGAGCTAATCCACAGCGCATTGACGCCGAGCTGCTGCAGATAGTCGAGTTTACCGGCAAGCCCTTTGAGATCGCCTCCGTGGAAGGTTCCAATTTCCTGCATGCCGTCTTTATGGCGGCCATAGCTGTTGTCATTGGTAGGATCGCCATTGACGAAGCGGTCCGTCAGCACGAAATAGACGGTGGCGTTTTGCCAGCTAAACGGCGCGGGTTTATCGGTTTCGGCGCGCTCAAGCAGCAGCAGGCCGTTGCTGTTCGCCGCGGGCTGGAGGGTGATTTTGCCGTTTTGCACCGTCGCCGTCTGCTTGCTGTAAAAATCACGCACCACCGAGCCTTCCGGGAAGGTGTGGCTGACGTCGAGCGTAAGCGGTTTGCCGTCCCACGTTGGACACTGGCGGATAACGTTCGCGACGGTTTTTTCCGCCTCGCGTTGTACCGTCAACATCAGCGTCGGCGTGCCTGAGCGGGTATCAATCCGCATCTGGTAGCTGCCGTCGCGAAACAGACGCCACTGCGGCGGCGTGCCTTCGCAAGGTTTGAGCGACAGCATCTCGTTGAGTTTTATCGCATCGGTCGGCTGCCAGCACGCGTTGTCAAAACTGAGCGTCAGTGGGCGGGTACCCTTCGTCAGCGTTGCCTGGCTGGTAAAAACGCCGGTGCCTTCAGCCTTAAACGCGGCAAAGCCCGGTGATGACCAGTCTGCCTGCGCCAGTGCCGGTAAAAGCAGAAAAGCGAGTGCGGTGCGTTTCATTCCAAATTCCTTCGCGGCTTTTTTAACCAGTGTGCCATCGGGAAGACGGGAACAACTCCTCCCCGCGCACGTTCTGCCAGGAGGATGCGAAAGGATGAGTGATCCCGCGCAAAATTAGGCGGTTATCTGCGATATCGCGCACATTTTTTCAGAATTGATGATTTCGTGAACACGTTTCAGATGACATGGTTTCGGATTTGGACTATTTCTATACGTGCTCTTGAAGTCTATTTTTGCTATGATTTGAGATTCCGCTCTCAAATTCGAGAAAAAAATAAGGTGTTGGAATGATGAAATCCGACCAGGAGACCTAATGATATCGACTCCCATTCGACGATATGGGGCCGCGATACTCATGTTACTCACCATGGCATTTTCGGGTGAGGTGCTTGCGAAGACGCACACGGATACAACGAGTAAGAAAGCCCACGTAATAAAGACGACAAGCAGTAAGGTTAGCAGTAAACAAGAGTATTCTCGCAATAGTGCAAAGAGTAGTTCACTTCCTGATTTGCGAAAATACCCTTCCGGGACACCACGAAAAAAAGCGTTTCTCCGGACGGTAATGCCTTACATCAAAAGTCAAAATGCTGCGATTACCGCAGATCGTAACTGGCTGATCTCGAAACAGTACGAGAGCCGCTGGTCGCCGTCTGAGCGCACGCGTCTTAAAGACATTGCGAAACGCTACAAGGTGAAGTGGAACGGTAACACGCGTCGCGTGCCGTGGAACTCGCTGTTAGAGCGTGTGGACATTATTCCAGGCAGCATGGTCGCCACCATGGCCGCAGCCGAAAGCGGCTGGGGAACCTCGAAGCTGGCGCGTAACAATAACAACCTCTTTGGCATGAAATGCGCAAAAGGGCGTTGTACTAACGCGCCGGGCAAAGTGAAAGGTTATTCGCAGTTTGCATCGGTTAAAGATTCAGTAAACGCCTACGTGGTGAACCTGAATACGCATCCGGCCTACTCGTCGTTCCGTAAGTCACGCGCCCAGCTGCGTAAAGCGGATCAGGAAGTGACGGCCAGCACGATGATCCACAAGCTTAAAGGGTATTCGACTCAGGGACAGCGTTATAACAACTACCTGTTCGCCATGTTTCAGGATAACCAGCGCTTAATCGCCTCGCACATGTAATGTAAAAAAACGCCTTCCATCGGAAGGCGTTTTGTTTCCTAGATAAGCACCTCGCTGTGCCGCTCCCGATACTCTTTCGGGGTGGTGTCATACTCTTTCCTGAACACCGAGTAAAAATACTGAAGCGACGGGTAGCCGCACATCTGTGAGATTTCGTTGATCGACAGCGACGTTGAGATGAGCAGGCTGCGCGCTTTCTCCAGTTTCTCCGCATGGATCACCGCATGGATGGTTTCGCCAACCTCCTCTTTAAACCGCTTCTCCAGGTTCGAACGCGAAATGCCGACGGAATCCAGCACCTGATCGACCTTAATGCCCTTGCAGGCGTGGTTGCGGATGTAGTGCATCGCCTGAATAACGGCCGGATCGCTTAAGGAGCGGTAATCGGTTGAACGGCGCTCCACCACGCGCACGGGCGGGACCAGCAACCGTTGCAGCGGCAGCGATTCGTTATCCAGCAGCCGGTGCAGTAGCTTCGCCGCCTGATAGCCCATCTGACGCGTTCCCTGAGCGACCGAGGATAGCGCCACGCGCGACAGGTAGCGCGTCAGCTCTTCGTTATCAATACCAATGACGCACAGCTTTTCAGGCACCGGAATGTGCAGATGCTCGCAGACCTGAAGCACGTGGCGGGCGCGGGCGTCCGTGACGGCAATAATCCCGGTTTGCGGCGGCAGCGTTTGCAGCCAGTCTGCCAGGCGGTTTTGCGCGTGCTGCCAGTTTTCCGGTGCGGTCTCCAGCCCCTGATACACTACGCCGCGATATTTCTCCTGCGCGACCAGCTGACAGAATGCGTGCTCACGCTCCACCGCCCAGCGTTTGCCGCTTGAGGCGGGCAACCCGTAAAAGGCAAAACGGTGCACGCCTTTCTCTTTTAAATGGAGAAAGGCGGCTTCAACCAGGGCATGGTTATCGGTGGCGATGTAGTGCACCGGCGGGTAGCTGTCGGGGGAATAATACGAGCCGCCGACGCCGACGATGGGGACATCGACGTCCGTCAGCAACTGCTCAATCACCGGGTCGTCATAGTCGGCGATAACGCCATCGCCCAGCCAGTCCTTGATGTTCTCGAGCCGGGTGCGGAAATCCTCTTCAATAAAAATATCCCATTCGGATTGCGACGCCTGCAAATATTCACCAACCCCTTCGACCACCTGACGGTCGTAGGCTTTATTGGCATTGAATAACAACGTAATGCGGTGACGCTTCTCAAACATGGCTGCTTTCCCAAATAAGTAACGATGCTGTTCTCAGGCTCGCCGCTTGGTGGCGGAGTCCATCCAGACCGCCAGCAACAGAATGGCGCCCTTGACGATATATTGCCAAAACGTTGGAACGTCCATCATACTCATTCCATTATCCAGCGAAGCCATAATAAATGCGCCCATCACCGCACCCGCGACGCTACCGATCCCCCCGGCGAGGCTGGTTCCACCAATCACACAGGCGGCGATGGCATCCAGCTCGGCGATGTTCCCGGCTGACGGCGAACCGGCTCCGAGGCGGGAGCTGAGGATCAGCCCGGCAATCGCGACCATCAGGCCGTTGATGGCAAAGACCGCGAGTTTGGTGCGTTCTACGTTGATACCCGACAGACGCGCCGCCTCAAGATTGCCGCCGATGGCATAAATACGCCGGCCAAATGCCGTGCGCGTTGCCATAAACATGCCGCCCAGCAGCAGAAGGGCCAGCAGTAAAACCGGCGTCGGCACGCCGCGATAATCGTTCAGTAGCCAGATTGCCCCCAGCACGATCGCCGCCGTCAGCGCCTGACGCCCCACCACGGCGGTGGACGCAGGTGCTGCCAGCCCGAGCGCCTGACGGCGCATACGGCCGCGCCACTGCCACGCGATAAAGGCCATCAGCCCGACCACGCCGATCGTAAAGCCGATGCCATCGGAGAGGTAACTCTGCCCAATTTGCGACATGGCGGCGCTGGTAGGGGAGACGGTAGTGCCGTTGGTAATGCCAATCAAAATGCCGCGAAAGGCGAGCATGCCCGCGAGGGTAACGATAAACGACGGGACTTTGCGGTAGGCGACCCACCATCCGTTCCATGCCCCGAGCAGCAGGCCCAGCACCAGCGTGACCGCTACGGTCAGTGGCAGCGGCCACCCGAGCCAGACGTCAAAAATGGCCGCTACGCCGCCGAGCAGGCCCATCATCGAACCGACCGACAGGTCGATTTCTGCGGAGATAATCACGAACACCATCCCCACGGCCAGAATGCCCGTGATGGCCGTCTGGCGCAGCAGGTTAGAAACGTTGCGCGCGCTCAGGTAAGAGCCGTCGGTCATCCAGGTAAAGAACAGCATGATGGCGATAATCGCCGCGATCATCACGAAAACCTGCAGGTTGAGCGCCTTAAGCCCGGAAAACGCGCCGGGCGTCGGAACAGCGACTTTGATATCAGACGGATTGCTTTTCGACATGACGTTCGCTCCTTAAAGCGGCTTCCATCACCTGCTCCTGCGTCAGGCTCTGGTTGATCAGGTTGGCTTTGAGTTTCCCTTCGTGCATAACCAGCACGCGGTCGCTCAGGCCCAGCACTTCAGGTAATTCAGACGAGATGACAATGACGGCAATCCCTTGCTGCACAAGCTGGTTGATCAGCTTGTAGATTTCATATTTCGCACCGATATCAATCCCGCGCGTCGGCTCGTCCAGAATCAGAATCCGGGGGTTGAGCAGCAGACAGCGCGCCAGGATGGCCTTCTGCTGATTGCCGCCGCTGAGACGCCCGATGGCCAGGTCGGGAGAGGAGGTTTTCACCTTCAGCCTGGCGAGCGACTGCAAAATGCACTGCTGCTCCGCCGCGTCGTCCAGGGCCGTCAGTGCACCGGAAAACTGACCGAGCGCGGCAAGCGTAACGTTTTGACCCACGGCCATGACCGGCACAATGCCGTCTTTTTTGCGATCTTCCGGCACCATCGCGATGCCGTGGGCAATCGCCTGCTGGCAGTTGGTGATGTGTACTGGCTGACCGTCGATAAAAATGTTGCCCTCCCAGCGTCCCGGCCAGACGCCGAAGAGACACTGAACGGCTTCGGTCCGTCCTGCGCCCACTAACCCTGCAATACCGAGGATTTCGCCACGGTGCAGCGAAAAGGAGAGGGTGTTGACGCGCTTGATATGCCGGTTAACGGGGTGCCACGCGGTGAGGTTTTCGACACGCAGGATCTCCTCGCCCACGGTATGTGGCTCGTTCGGGTACAGCGCGGTCAGTTCGCGGCCAACCATCATGGTGATGATGTCATCCTCACTCATCCCGGCGGCGTCGCGCGTGCCGATGTGCTGCCCGTCGCGGATCACGCAGATGGTGTCCGAGATGGCTTTCACCTCATTAAGCTTGTGCGAAATATAGATGCAGGCAATGCCGTGATTTTGCAGGTCGCGGATGATGTTAAGCAGTACCGCTGTTTCCTGCTCGGTGAGTGAGGCGGTAGGCTCATCAAGGATCAGCAGGCGTACCTGCTTGTTCAGCGCCTTGGCGATCTCAACCAGCTGCTGCTGGCCCAGACCCAGATCGCCCACGCGCGTGTCGGGTGAAATGGCGAGGCTGACCTGCGCCAGCAGTTTTTCACAGCGCAGCGTCATGGTGTCGTAATCCAGCACGCCGTGACGGGAAATTTCAGCCCCGAGAAAGATGTTCTCCAGCACGGTAAGATGCTTTACCAGCGCCAGCTCCTGGTGAATAATGGCAATCCCTTTGCGCTCGGTATCGCGGATGTGCGCGGCCTGGAGCGTTTCGCCGGCAAACACAATTTCGCCTTCGTAGCTGCCGTGAGGATAGATCCCGCACAGGACTTTCATCAGCGTGGACTTCCCCGACCCGTTCTCGCCGCACAGCGACATCACTTCGCCAGGGTTGAGCCTGAGGCTCACGTTGTCGACGGCCTTCACGACGCCAAACGCTTTGGTGATGCTTTTCATTTCAAGTAAATAAGACATAACTGCTCCGCTGACCCGATAAAGAAACAGGACATGTCGATGCGCCCCCGCAGAGCAGGGGCCGCGCTGGATTACAGTTCACTCTTTTTGTGGAAACCGTCTTTAATGACGGTGGCATCAATATTGTCTTTATTGACTTCAATAGGGGTAAGCAGGCGAGCCGGAACGTCTTTCAGGCCGTTGTTGAGCGAGGTATCGGCTTTAGGCTGTTGGCCATTCCCCAGCTCAACGGCAATTTCTGCCGCCGTGTTCGCCAGTTCAGTGATGGGTTTGTAAACCGTCATGGTTTGGGTGCCTGCGATAATGCGCTTCACCCCGGCGAGGTCGGCATCCTGGCCCGAAATAGCCACTTTCCCTGCAAGCCCCTGCGCGCTGAGCGCCTGAATTGCCCCGCCTGCGGTGGCATCGTTCGACGCCACAACGGCATCAATTTTGTTATTGTTCGCGGTTAAGGCATTTTCCATAATTTTCAGCGCGTTTTCAGGCAGCCAGCCGTCAGCCCACTGATCGCCGACGACGTGAATTTTGCCCTCGTCGATATACGGCTTAAGCACTTTCATTTGCCCTTCACGGAACAGCTTGGCGTTGTTATCGACCGGTGAACCGCCCATCAGGAAATAATTCCCCTGAGGCACTTTGTCGACCAGACTTTTTGCCTGTAATTCGCCGACTTTTTCATTATCAAACGAAATATAAAAATCAATATCCGCATTATTAATCATGCGGTCATAGGCCAGCACTTTTATGCCTTCCTGTTTTGCTTCTTTAACCACATTACTGAGTACCTGGCCGTTATAAGGGATAATGACCAGCACATCGACGCCACGGTTAATCATATTTTCAATCTGTGACATCTGGGTTTCTTCGTTGCCGTTAGCGGATTGCACAAATACTTCGGCACCCAGTGATTCCGCTTTTTTAACAAAAATATCGCGATCTTTTTGCCAGCGCTCCAGGCGCAGGTCGTCAATCGCCATGCCGATTTTGACCTCTTTGGCGTGTCCGGCAAAGCTGGCTAGCAGGAGAGTAGTGCAGAGAGTAAGGGTCAGGTTCTTTATCTTCATAATTATCAGGCCTTTTTGTAGGGGTATGTGTTGCTGAGATAAAAGAAACATTCACTGCTGAGACGCAGCAAATTCTTAACGTGGAGAGGCCCGCTGGCAATTACAGATTTTTATCTTCTCATTATGATATTTGGTTTATTTCCGAATTTATGACCGCGATCGGATTTTAAAATGCGGAACGTACTAATTACATTTGATTCTGGAATAAGCGCAGAAAAAGCGTTGCCAGCGCATTATTTTGCGAGCCAGCGCACAGTTGTGCATTCTCTCAATAGCAGTGTGAAATAACGTAATTGAGCAACGTTAAATGTCTATTCACTATTACTCCTGTCGCACTCTTACGCCGCATACCCTGATTATGGAGCTGAATATGCAAGCTTATTTCGACCAACTCGATCGCGTTCGTTACGAAGGCACGAAAACGACCAATCCTTTAGCATTTCGTCACTACAACCCGGATGAGCTGGTGCTGGGTAAGCGCATGGAAGATCATCTGCGCTTTGCCGCCTGTTACTGGCATACCTTCTGCTGGAACGGTGCCGACATGTTCGGCGTGGGCGCGTTTGACCGCCCGTGGCAGCAGCCGGGTGAAGCCATTGAACTGGCGAAGCGTAAGGCAGACGTTGCCTTTGAATTCTTCCACAAGCTGAACGTGCCCTACTACTGCTTCCATGATGTGGACGTGTCGCCGGAAGGCGCATCGCTAAAAGAGTACCTGAACAACTTTGCGCAGATGACGGACGTGCTGGCTGAAAAACAGCAGCAAAGCGGCGTAAAACTGCTGTGGGGCACGGCGAACTGCTTTACCAACCCGCGTTACGGCGCAGGCGCCGCAACCAACCCGGACCCGGAAGTGTTTAGCTGGGCTGCCACGCAGGTGGTGACGGCGATGAATGCCACGCACACGTTAGGCGGCGAAAACTATGTGCTGTGGGGCGGGCGTGAAGGCTATGAAACCTTGCTCAATACCGACCTGCGTCAGGAGCGCGAACAGATTGGCCGCTTTATGCAGATGGTGGTCGACCATAAGCACAAAATCGGCTTCCGCGGTACGCTGTTGATTGAACCGAAGCCGCAGGAGCCCACCAAGCACCAGTATGATTACGACGTGGCAACCGTGTATGGCTTCCTGAAGCAGTTTGGTCTGGAAAAAGAGATCAAAGTGAACATCGAGGCTAACCACGCAACGCTGGCGGGCCACGCCTTCCACCATGAAATCGCCTCGGCTATCGCGCTCGGCATTTTCGGCTCCGTGGATGCCAACCGCGGTGACCCGCAGCTGGGCTGGGATACCGACCAGTTCCCGAACAGCGTCGAGGAGAACGCGCTGGTGATGTATGAAATCATCAAGGCGGGCGGCCTCACTACCGGTGGCCTGAACTTCGATGCCAAAGTACGTCGTCAAAGCACCGACAAATACGATCTGTTCTACGGCCATATCGGCGCGATGGATACCATGGCGCTGGCGCTGAAAGTTGCCGCGCGCATGATTGAAGACGGTGAGCTGGATAAACGTGTGGCGAAGCGCTACAGCGGCTGGAACAGTGAGCTGGGTCAGCAAATTTTGAAAGGCCAGTTATCGCTTGCCGAGATCGCGAAGTACGCTGAACAGCATCAGTTGGCGCCGCAGCATCAGAGTGGCCATCAGGAGCTGCTGGAAAATCTGGTCAATCACTATCTGTTCGATAAATAACAGGTCTCGCCGGGCGGCGCGTTGTTTGCCCGGCCTCCGGTTTTTGTAGGCCCGGTCAGCGCTGCGCTACCGGGCATGTTCAGTTAAGGAACCCACAATATGTACATTGGGATCGATCTGGGTACGTCGGGCGTGAAGGCCATCCTGTTAAGCGAGCAGGGAGATGTGCTGGCCTCGCAAACCGAGAACTTGCAGGTTTCGCGCCCGCATCCGCTGTGGTCGGAACAGGACCCGGAACAGTGGTGGCAGGCGACGGATCGCGCGATTCAGGCGTTAAGTGAACAGCACAGCCTGCAAGAGGTGAAAGCGCTGGGAATTGCCGGGCAGATGCACGGCGCAACGCTGCTGGACAGCCAGCACCGCGTGCTGCGGCCCGCCATTCTCTGGAACGATGGCCGCTGTGCAGAGGAGTGCGCACTCCTCGAAGAACGCGTGCCTGCCTCTCGCGAGATAACCGGCAACCTGATGATGCCAGGGTTTACGGCACCCAAACTGCTGTGGGTGCAACGCCATGAACCGGAGATTTTCCGCCAGGTGGCGAAGGTTTTACTGCCAAAAGATTACCTGCGCTTTCGCATGACGGGCGAGTTTGCCAGCGACATGTCTGACGCAGCGGGCACCATGTGGCTCGACGTGGCGAAGCGCGACTGGAGCGCAGCCATGCTTGATGCCTGCCATTTGACGCGCGACCATATGCCTGCGCTCTTCGAAGGCAGCGAAGTGACCGGAACTTTAACGCCGACGGTGGCGCAACGCTGGAAAATGCCAGCCGTGCCCGTCGTCGCCGGTGGCGGTGATAACGCGGCGGGAGCGGTTGGCGTGGGAATGACCGAGGCAGGGCAAGCGATGCTCTCGCTGGGCACCTCCGGGGTCTATTTTGCCGTGAGCGACGGTTATCGCAGTAACCCTGAGAATGCGGTACATAGCTTTTGCCATGCGCTACCGGGTAAATGGCATCTGATGTCGGTGATGCTGAGCGCCGCCTCCTGTCTGGACTGGGCCGCAAAACTGACCGGCATGGCGGACGTTCCGGCGCTGATTGCCGCCGCGCAGCAGGCGGATGATCAGGCTGGCGCGGTGTGGTTCTTACCCTATCTCTCCGGGGAGCGTACGCCGCATAACAACCCGGAAGCGAAAGGCGTGTTCTTTGGTTTAACGCATCAGCACGGCCCGGCCGAGCTGGCACGCGCGGTGCTGGAAGGCGTCGGTTATGCGCTGGCGGATGGCATGGACGTGGTGCATGACTGCGGTCTTACGCCGTCGAGCATCACTCTGATTGGCGGCGGGGCGCGCAGCAGCTACTGGCGGCAGATGCTTGCTGATATTAGCGGGTTCCAGCTGGATTATCGTACCGGTGGTGATGTCGGTCCTGCGCTGGGGGCGGCGCGTCTGGCTCAGGTTGCGCTGAACCCTGAAAAGTCTCTGTCGCAACTTCTGCCCCAGTTGCCGCTTGAGGCGCAGCATTTTCCTGATGAGAAAAACCATGCTCGCTACGGCGAGCGGCGCGACGTGTTCCGCAAAATTTATCAGCAGCTTTTACCGCTGATGTCTTAAACAGGCGCCGGGTGGCGCTGACGCTCACCCGCCCTACACTCCACCTGTATCGGTTTAGCTTACAAACCTGCGCGTATCGATTTTCTGCAACAGCATGGACAGCAGCAGGCTCGCTGCCAGCGTGGCGGAAAAAATCCAGATAATGTCCAGCAGTGGCCAGCTTTTCAGCTCAACGCCGCGCGTACGCAGCGCGTGGATCACCAGCGCGTGAAAACCGTAAATCCCCAGCGAGTGGCGTGAGATAAAGCCCAGCACCGGAAGCGGGCGGCTGTTCAGGGTATTTTTCACAAGCGTGAGCAGGGAAACCGCACAGATAAAGACCATCGGGCCACAGTACAGGTACCAGGTATCGGCAAAGTTGCCGCGCCACTGCAGTTCGTGCAGCGTGCCTCGTGAAATTATCCCCACGCTGAGGATAAACGCCGCCCCGCAAAGCAGGTTTAGCCCCCGTTTGCCGGTATCCATCATGCCGATGGCGCGCCCCAGCATGCCGTACAGCACGTAGTAAAACGTGTCGCCGTTGATATAAAGATCGACGGGCAGCCACTCAAAACCAGCGACTTTCTGCGAGACGGTATTCGGGTTTGCCACGATGCCAATCACAACCATTAAAGCCAGCAGCATTTTGCCGCCAATAAGTTTTACCTGGATCAGCGGAGAGACCAGGTAGATAACGATAATGGCGAAGAAAAACCACAGATGATAGAACACCGGTTTTTGCAGCAGATTTTTCAGCGACAGCCCGGCGTTGATTGACGTAAACAGCGTGATGTAGAGCAGCGCGACGGTGCTGTAAAACAGCAGACACGAAGCGATGCGGATAAAGTGTCTTGGCTGTGCGCTACGCTCGCCAAAAAAGAGAAAGCCGGAGATCATAAAGAATAACGGCACGCTGACGCGGGAGGCGGAGTTAAGAATATTCGCGATATCCCAGTTAACCTGACTGATACTGTGCGCGTTGGTGACATACCAGGTGGTCGTGTGGATCATCACCACCATCAGGCACGCTATGCCCCGCAGGTTATCAATCCAGTTAATTTTTGACTGCATCAGGCCCTCTGTTGTCCGGATAAAGAAAGTGTGACCATCATTGTCTTAATGCTTTCCCTTGGAAAAATCTGAGTTTTATTCATTAAACTTGTCGTCGAGACGAGAGGTTCGCAGAATGCTGACACATAATCTATAAAAGCGTTGATACTAAAAATAACAGCCCCAGACGAGGCCGGTAATAAAAATGATGATGAAGCGTGTAGTGTCTCTCTTTCTGCTGTTGATGCTCGCAGGATGCAGTACGTCGCAGGAAGCCCCGGTGCAAAAAGCACAGCAGGGGAAAATTAGCCCGGAACGCACGCTGGGCATGGAGCAACTCTGTAAAGATCGGGCGGCCCATCGCTATAACGCTGAGGCGCAAAATATTGCCGTCACCGGCTTTGAGCATTTTCAGGGGAGCTATGAGATGCGGGGGCATACCGCGCGTAAAGAGGGCTTTGTCTGTTCATTTGACGCGGACGGCCAGTTTTTACACCTCTCGATGCGCTAGAGTGCGCGTATAATCAGCAATCAGGCCGTTCATGGATTTTAGCGTGGCGGCTTATTTCCCAATTTTCCCTAAACAACCCCGTTTCGTACTGTATATCTTGCAGCCAGCGGGTATACTGATCCCTTCCTTTTGAAACCACACGTATCCAGCACGAAATACTATGCAAAAGTTTGATACCAAGACCTTCCAGGGCCTGATCCTGACCTTACAGGATTACTGGGCTCGTCAGGGCTGCACCATTGTTCAACCTTTGGACATGGAAGTCGGCGCCGGCACTTCACACCCAATGACCAGCTTACGCGCATTGGGGCCAGAGCCAATGGCTACTGCCTATGTTCAGCCTTCCCGTCGTCCGACCGATGGCCGTTACGGCGAAAACCCGAACCGTCTGCAGCACTACTATCAGTTCCAGGTGGTGATTAAGCCATCCCCGGAAAACATTCAGGAACTGTACCTTGGGTCGCTGAAAGAGCTGGGCATGGATCCGACCATTCACGATATTCGTTTCGTGGAAGATAACTGGGAAAACCCAACGCTGGGTGCCTGGGGTCTGGGCTGGGAAGTGTGGCTGAACGGTATGGAAGTGACGCAGTTCACTTACTTCCAGCAGGTGGGTGGTCTGGAATGTAAACCGATCACCGGTGAAATCACCTACGGTCTGGAACGTCTGGCGATGTACATTCAGGGCGTAGACAGCGTTTACGACCTGGTCTGGAGCGACGGCCCGCTGGGGAAAACAACCTACGGCGACGTGTTCCATCAGAACGAAGTGGAGCAGTCCACTTACAACTTCGAATACGCGGACGTGGACTTCCTGTTCACCTGCTTCGAGCAATACGAGAAAGAGGCGCAGCAGTTGTTGGCGCTGGAGACTCCGCTGCCGCTGCCCGCCTACGAGCGTATTCTGAAGGCCGCCCACAGCTTCAACCTGCTGGACGCCCGCAAAGCCATCTCCGTGACTGAACGTCAGCGCTATATCCTGCGTATTCGCACCCTGACCAAAGCCGTTGCAGAAGCTTACTACGCGTCCCGTGAAGCCCTTGGCTTCCCGATGTGCAACCGAAACAAATAAGAGGCGGCCATGTCTGAGAAAACTTTCCTGGTGGAAATCGGCACCGAAGAGCTGCCACCAAAAGCCCTGCGCAGCCTGGCTGAATCTTTCGCTGCGAACGTAACGGCCGAGCTGGATAACGCTGGCCTGGCACACGGTAAAATTGAGTGGTTTGCTGCACCGCGTCGTCTGGCGCTGAAAGTGGCAAATCTGGCGGCGTCACAGCCGGATCGTGAAGTGGAAAAACGTGGCCCGGCGATTGCTCAGGCGTTCGACGCGGAAGGCAAACCGAGCAAAGCGGCTGAAGGCTGGGCGCGCGGCTGCGGTATCACCGTTGATCAGGCCGAGCGTCTGACCACTGACAAAGGCGAGTGGCTGCTGTATCGCGCTCATGTTAAAGGCGAAAGCGCAGAAGCGCTGCTGCCAAACATGATTGCAACCTCGCTGGCTAAGCTGCCTATTCCAAAACTGATGCGCTGGGGCGCGTCCGACGTGCACTTCGTGCGTCCTGTTCACACCGTGACCCTGCTGCTCGGTGATACCGTTATTCCTGCTACCATTCTCGGCGTCGCGTCCGATCGCGTGATCCGTGGCCACCGCTTTATGGGCGAGCCGGAATTCACTATCGACAATGCCGACCAGTACCCGCAGATCCTGCTGGAGCGCGGTAAGGTCATTGCCGACTACGAGCAGCGTAAAGCCAAAATCAAAGCGGATGCCGAAGAAGCGGCACGCCAAATTGGCGGCAACGCAGACCTGAGCGAAAGCCTGCTGGAAGAGGTGACCTCTCTGGTCGAATGGCCGGTTGTGCTGACCGCGAAGTTCGAAGAGAAATTCCTCGCCGTTCCGGCCGAAGCGCTGGTGTACACCATGAAGGGTGACCAGAAGTACTTCCCGGTTTATGCCAACGACGGCAAGCTGCTGCCAAACTTCATTTTCGTAGCGAACATCGAATCGAAAGATCCGTCCCAGATTATCTCCGGTAACGAGAAAGTGGTGCGTCCGCGTCTGGCAGATGCTGAGTTCTTCTTCAATACCGACCGTAAAAAGCGTCTGGAAGACAACCTGCCGCGCCTGCAGACCGTGCTGTTCCAGCAGCAGCTGGGTACGCTGCGTGACAAGACCGACCGTATTGCAGAGCTGTCCGGTTGGATCGCCCGTGAAATCGGTGCAGACGTCAATCACGCTACCCGCGCGGGCCTGCTGTCCAAGTGTGACCTGATGACCAACATGGTGTTCGAATTCACCGACACCCAGGGCGTGATGGGCATGCACTACGCGCGCCATGACGGTGAAGCGGAAGACGTGGCTGTCGCCCTGAACGAGCAGTACCAGCCGCGCTTTGCGGGTGACGATCTGCCGTCCAATCCGGTGGCCTGCGCCGTCGCGATCGCCGATAAAATGGATACCCTGGCGGGCATCTTCGGTATCGGTCAGCATCCGAAAGGCGATAAAGACCCGTTTGCGCTGCGTCGTGCCGCACTTGGCGTGCTGCGTATCATCGTTGAGAAGAACCTGAACCTGGACCTGCAGACCCTGACCGAAGAAGCGGTGCGCCTGTACGGTGACAAGCTGACAAACGCGAAGGTTGTGGACGACGTTATCGACTTCATGCTGGGGCGTTTCCGCGCCTGGTATCAGGATGAAGGTTACACCGTTGACACCATTCAGGCGGTGCTGGCGCGTCGTCCAACACGTCCGGCAGATTTCGATGCGCGCATGAAGGCGGTTTCTCACTTCCGTACGCTGGACGCGGCGGCTGCGCTGGCTGCGGCCAACAAGCGTGTCTCTAACATCCTGGCGAAATCCGACGAGACGCTGAACGAGCGTGTTAACGCCGCTACGCTGAAAGAGCCGGAAGAGATCGCTCTGGCGATGCAGGTTGTGGTGCTGCGTGACAAACTGGAACCGTTCTTCGCCGAAGGTCGCTACCAGGAAGCGCTGGTCGAGCTGTCTGAACTGCGTGAAGCGATTGATGCTTTCTTCGAGAAAGTGATGGTGAACGTAGAAGATCAGGAACTGCGTATTAACCGCCTGACCATGCTCGAAAAACTGCGTGAACTGTTCCTGCGCGTAGCGGATATTTCGCTGCTGCAGTAATGCGCCTTTTGCCCGGCGGCGCGTCGCTTCGCCGGGCCTGCAAAGGCTATAAACCCGCTTCGGCGGGTTTTTTATCGGCTAAATTTCCCCCTATCCCATCCTTCTCCCCGTGCGGTGAGATCCACCGAGGGCGCAACCGCGATTCCACCGGCATCATAGAAAAAAGCGGATGTTGTAAAATTGTAGATGGTGCCATACACCGTAAAAGAAACGTTATTGCCTATTCCGTCCACTTTTGCGCTGGGGGTATTGGCCGTAAGTGTCGGGGCTATGCCTTGTTTTTCCAGCATGACCAGGGGATCGCCGTTTAACTTACCTGATAAGAAATAGCGGTAGACGTTACCCGTAGTCATATTGGCCCCCGCATATTCAGTAATATATAACCATGTTCTGGGAGTGAGCTGACGAGTCTCGTAGAGCTTGTCTCGAACTGTTATGCGTTGCTCGTATTGAAGATAAAAATGACCAAAAATCATGGCCGCCATGGTTATACTGATGACCCAGTGTAGCGCCTTAAAGGTGGTGCTGTTTAACATAGTCTATGCCTTGCTGTATCCAGAATTGATCTATTGGGTCATCTCCATACGGGAGATGATTAGAATAGAAATGTCCCCAGCGCTCGGTATCAGATGTGCCGGCTATTTCTTGAGCTGCGCCGCCAGCGATATGTAATATTTTTTCGGGTATACAAGCGGCGTAACCCACAGCACCGTAATGAAAATTACCAAAGTCAGCCCACGATCTGCTTCTTTGTTTGTAATCCCACGGGCCTCTGTTTCGTACTCGTTGATAAAACCATAAATAGGTTAAGGGCGTTGCCATTTCCTGTACTTCTCTACGAGCACGCGCTTGCCGGATGTGCTCATTTAATGTGTCTAATCCCTTAGGCGGATAAAGAGGAATACAAGCCATTGTAATAGTCCTTTCGTTTAATGGAGAGAAGAAAATAAGATGATTATATTTATTATGTAATGCTTAAGATCAAAATCTATTACGTTATATTCAATTAATTCATGAATGAATTAGAGTGTGCTATCATATTTATTAATGACACAAAAGGTATTAAATAATTTTTTCTTTTTATATGTACTGTATGCTCATTCTTATTGAGGAAAGAAAATGGCAATCCCAGCGTACCTTTGGCTTAAAGATGATGGCGGCAGTGATATCAAAGGATCTGTTGACGTTAAAGATCGTGAGGGCAGTATAGAGATTTTAGCATTTAGTCATGGGCTACTTGTGCCTACAGATAATAATACCGGTAGGATAACCGGTACTCGTTTGCATTCACCTCTCACATTCGAGAAAGAGTTCGATTCATCCAGTCCATATTTTTATAAGGCTGCTGCAACCGGCCAAACGCTTAAAAGTGCTGAGTTCAAGTGGTACAAAATCAACGATGCAGGGCAGGAAGTTGAATATTTCAATATGCTTCTTGAAAATGTACGTGTTGTGAGTGTTAATCCCGTAATGCATAATTGCAAAGAACCCTCACTGCAAATTCATAACCATAATGAAGGCATACAATTACGCTATGAGAAAATTACATGGAAATACTGTGATGGGAATGTTCAATTTGCAGATTCATGGAATGAACGTCAGACAGGTTAAGTGAGCGCTTATTCTCTTAGATCTGCCTTTTACAGGACTTGCTAATTGTTATACCTCTCTGGTCGGTGCTTAACCAGCGCAGCGCTTTTAGCGTATCTGCAAAGTAGCCGACCCGTTCACACACTCAATCTTCCATCATGATTATGGATTAGTGCGGTAGCGAACTGCTCATTTTCAGCTGCGTAATTTCCTGCCAGTAACTTTCCAGTTGGTCGCATTCGTGTTCGAAAACCGGAAGGCGTGACGGAAGGTCTTCCTGGTCCAGGGAGCTTACAATTTTCCGGCAGTTCACCGGGATAGCGCTCTTACCCCTCACCCTGGCCCTCTTCCCGCAAGAGCAAGGGGCGGATCCGTGCACATATTTTTTTGGAGAGAAATATAAAGCTGAAAATTTAACCTTGAAATGGTCAACAAATTACCGTTATCCTTACTCCTGCTAACGTCTTTCCGCTGGAGCGCCCCCCAAAAATGAACAAACACGACTGATGAATTTCGATCCTTGCTAAACGCTACCGCGTGAGCAGGGGATGTTTTGATTTCATTCAGGAGTGCTTATGGCTCATTTTGCGCAGTCCCCTTCTTTTATTTTGCATCAGGTCACCTGTCAGTTTGCGACGGGCGATATCCTTTTTGGTCCGCTGAATTTGTCACTGGAACCCTCTCTGTGCGCGCTGGTTGGGCGCAACGGCAGCGGTAAAACGCGCCTGCTGCGTCTGCTGGCGGGGCTGGATCTCCCGGCTGGCGGCCACATTGAGCGCTTCGTAACAAGCGCGTATGTGGCGCAACAGCACGTTATTTCTCCGCAGCTTACGCTGGCTGAACTGCTTGGCTATGAGACGATTTTCGCGGCGCGAAAGCGTGTCGACAGCGGCGATGCTGAGCCCGAGGATCTGGATATTCTTGACGGGCACTGGGATCTGGCTGAACGGCTGAGCGACGCGTTTATCGCCGCTAAACTTCCGCCTTTTGATCCCGAAAAGCGGGCTGATGAGCTGAGCGGTGGGGAGCGCATTCGCGCCCTGCTGTGCGGCGCGTTTACCGCCGGGGCAGATTATCTGCTGCTGGATGAGCCCACCAACCACCTCGACAGAGAAGGCCGGGCGTGGTTCTACGACCAGCTTGCCCGCTATTCGGGGGGCGTGCTGGTGGCGTCTCACGATCGTGAGTTACTGGCCCGGGTGCCGCGCATACTTGAGCTGAGCGCGTCCGGCTTGCGCAGTTTCGGCGGGAACTATGCAACCTGGCAAACCCAGCGCGAGGCAGAACAACAGGCCGCTCGCGCGGCGCTGGAACATGCGGCGACCGAGCGCAAGCGTACCCGCGCCCGCATACAAAAAGAACATGATGACAGCCAGCGGCGTTCGGCTAAAACGCTGCGCACGGTGGATACGCTGAATATTGCCTCGTTTGAGCGCGTGAAATACAAAGGGGCGGCGAAAGAGCGTGTGGGTTCCTGGAAAAAACAGCATAGCGATCAAAATGACGCGCTGAATGCCGCGGTTAACAAGGCGCGCGAGCGGGTTGAAGAAGAAAATCCCGTGATGTTTACCCTGCCGGAAAGCCATATTGCGCAGGGGAAACAGGTGCTGGTGATGGACAATCTGGTTCTGCCCTATGTCGATCTGCCGCCAACTGACTGGCGGATGGATGGTCCGATGCGCGTGGCGCTGCGTGGGCCGAACGGCTGCGGCAAATCGACGCTGTTGAAGGTCATTCTGGGGCAGATCGCGCCGCTGTCAGGCACCTGCCGTCTGTCGGTATCATGCGCGTATCTGGATCAGCATCTTACGCAGTGGGATCTCTCCCGGTCGGTGATGACGCATCTGAACCTGCATAATACGCCGCTTGAAGAGGGCACGCTTCGGACCCGGCTGGCCCAGCTTCAGCTGGGTGCGGACAAAGTTACGCTTCCGCTGGCCGAACTGAGCGGAGGCGAGCGACTAAAAGCGGCGCTCGCCTGCGTTTTATGGCGAGAAGAGGCGGCCCAGTTGCTGCTGTTAGATGAACCCACCAACCATCTTGATTTGGCGTCGGTGCAGGCGATTGAAGCGGCGCTGGCCGATTTTCCCGGTGCGCTGCTGGTGGTGTCCCACGATGAGGCTTTTCTCAAAGGATTAAAACTGACGCATGAACTGGTGTGGCAGGAATCGGGATGGCGGTGCGAAAGCCTCTAAAACACAAACCCCCGCAAGGGCGGGGGCGGGTTATCTTTATTACGCTATCTGTTTACTAAGGGCAGGGTTGGCTTGAATCAGGCGCATCAGCTTTAATTCAGCCGGCGTGGGTTTTTCACGTTTTGATTCCCATTCCAGCACCATCGATACGCTGACACCCATCGCTCTTGCGAATTCATCCGTTTTAAGTCCTGACGCTTTACGTAACCGCTCAAATTCAGTAAAGGGATTGGACTTTTGTTTCAGGGTAATCGTCTGCGGTACATCTTTAAAAATAATCTGTTCCAGGCTGCTCAGCAGCTCAAACTCAGGATCTTTATATTCCATTGAGAACTCCTCATAAATCTCACAGCGGGATCATGAACATCAGAGAGCCTGTTAAGAATAGTCCTTATTGCAAATCGTGGATCGTCACGGCTGTGATTATTTGTACAGTAAGGGTAGGTTGATTCGTTTCAGCGAAGTGGATAGTTATGCTAATCCACTGATTACACATCCTTAGGCTGCTATAGGTATTTTTTTGTAAATACTCAGCACAAAAACGGTAATAGCCGTTTTGCATGAAAAGGGTATCTTGCAGGGCTGACCTGGACTATTCTTGTAAGCCGTCAGGCACGCGTGTGCCGGTGTGCGCTTTTTTGGGTGAAAGGAGTATTAAAATGGCGACAGGAAAGTCCTGCTCTCGCTGGTTTGCGCCTATTGCGGCGTTGTTGATGGTTGTTAGCCTGAGTGGGTGTTTCGATAAAGAAGGCGATCAGCGCAAAGCGTTTATCGATTTTCTGCAGAATACGGTGATGCGCAGCGGTGAACGTTTACCAACGCTGACTGCGGATCAGAAAAAACAGTTTGGTCCTTTTGTTTCTGATTACGCCATTCTTTATGGTTATTCACAGCAGGTGAGCCAGGCGATGGATTCCGGTCTTCGTCCGGTGCTGGATAGCGTTAACGCGATCCGCGTGCCGCAGGATTATGTGACCCAGCGTGAACCGCTGCGCCAGTCCAACGGTGCGCTCGGCGTGCTCAGCCAGCAGTTGCAGAATGCCAAAATGCAGGCCGATGCTTCGCGTTCTGCGCTGAAGCAGGGCGAGGATCTCAAGCCGGTCTTTGATAAAGCGTATGAGAAAGTGGTCACCAAACCTTCCGACGCTTTGCAACCGCTGATCCCGGCCGCGCAGATCTTTACGCAGCAGCTGGTGCAGGTAGGGGACTTTATTAACGAACAGGGTACGCAGGTGAGCTTCGTCTCTAACGGTATCCAGTTCCCGACCTCACAGCAGGCAAGCCAGTACAATACGCTGATCGGGCCGCTGGCGTCGCAGCACCAGGCCTTTAGTCAGGCGTGGACGGCAGCCGTCGCGGCAACCGAGTAAACAAAAAAACCCCGCATCAGGCGGGGTTTTTTATAGATAATAAAAATAATGCTTGTCATTCACCTACCACATCGGTATAACTATCCCCGTCGGTTTGTTACACAGACCTAAAGCAGTTTAGTTAAGCAGTCCAGATTGTTATCCATAGATACCCTTCGTAGTGACCCTTCCTTCATCGCTTAAAAATCTGTAACGCAACCATCGCGCCGGAAGGCACAACAAATTTTTAATAAGGTAATTTCTATGTCTGGTAAAATGACTGGTCTGGTAAAATGGTTCAACGCTGATAAAGGTTTCGGCTTCATCACTCCTGACGATGGCTCTAAAGACGTGTTCGTACACTTCTCTGCTATCCAGAACGAAGGCTACAAATCTCTGGACGAAGGTCAGAAAGTGTCCTTCACCATCGAAAGCGGCGCTAAAGGCCCAGCAGCTGGTAACGTTGTAAGCCTGTAAGCTTCCAACTCAGCAGCAAAGAATTCTAAAACCCGCCTTCTGGCGGGTTTTTTCGTTTCTACTGTTGCACCTGCGGGTTAACGCAGTTCTGTTTAACCTTACCGCCCAGCGCGGCAATCAGGTTATCTACTGCGGTGGCCGCCATGTTGTAGCGTGTCTCGTGCGTTGCTGAGCCAATGTGGGGCAGGGCCACAACGTTGGGCAATGTCAGCAGCGGTGAATCGACCGGCAGCGGCTCCTGCTCAAACACATCCAGACCGGCTGCATGGATCTCACCATTTTGCAGCGCCTCAATCAGCGCCTTTTCATCCACAACCGGGCCACGCCCCGCGTTGATGAAAATGGCCGACGTCTTCATCTTCTCAAACGCCGATTTGCCAATCAGATGATGGGTTTCGTCCGTCAGGGGCAGGATCAGGCAGACGTAATCCGCTTCCTGAAGCAGTGTATCCAGCTCGCAGTAGCGCGCGTTAAAGCGTTCCTCGGCTTCGACGTGATGACGGCGGGCGTTGTAGAGGATCGGCATGTTGAAGCCGAAATGCGCGCGCTGCGCCAGCGCCAGTCCGATGCGGCCCATGCCGACGATCCCCAGCGTTTTGCCATGAACGTCCACGCCAAACCAGTCCGGGCCAATGCTCTTCGTCCACTCGCCCGCTTTGACGCGTTCGGCAACCTCCACAACGCGGCGGGCAGTGCTGAGCACCAGCGCCATCAGCGTGTCGGCCACGGTTTCAGTCAGGGCATGTGGCGTGTGCATCAGCAGGATCTTGCGGGCGTTAAGGGCATCCACGTCAAAGTTGTCATACCCCACGGAAACCGTAGAGGTGGCACGAAGCTTCGGCATTTTTTCCAGCAGTGCGGCATCCACTTTTTCGCTGGAGCCCAGCAGCCCTTCGGCATGGGCGAACGCATCGGCGTGTTGCGCCACGGTCTGCGGGCTAAGGTCTTTCACCTGGGTCACGGTGAAATGTTCTTCCAGGCGGTGGTGTAGATCGTCAGGCAAGGCTTTATACAAAATGACGGACGGCTTCATGCTAATCTCCGTTGATGTGAAAGGGTTCAGGCGTGGTGTGCGCCGACGGGTAGCTGTTGATTATTAGCAGGCTTAACAATCAGAGTTAGCCACACTGAGACGAAAAGCGCTACCCCCATAAATATGTACGATGCTGACGGGCTGCCGGTTGCGCCATTAAGATAACCAACGAACCACGAGCCAAAGAACGACCCCAGCGCGCCCATGCTGTTAATTAAGGCCATTGCGCCGCCCGCCACGTTACGCGGCAGCATCTCCGGGATAATCGCGAAGAATGGACCATAAGGTGCGTACATGGCGGCACCCGCAATCACCAGCAGGGTGTAAGAGGCCCAGAAGTGATTAGCCCCGACGGCCCAGGAGCCGATAAACGCAAAGGCAGCAATCAGCAGCAGCGGCCAGACGAACAGTTTACGGTTTTGCAGCTTGTCCGAGGCCCATGAGGCGATAATCATCGCAATGGTCGCCGCCAGATAGGGCACCGACGACAGCCAGCCCACTTCGACCATGCCGAGATTTTCGCCGCCGCTGCGGATAATGGACGGCAGCCACAGCACAAAGCCATACACGCCAATGCTCCAGGTGAAATACTGTGCGCACAGCAGAATGACGTTGCGCGAGCGGAAGGCCTCGCCATAGTTGCGTACCGCCTTCAGGCCTTGCTGCTCTTTGTCCAGCTGTGCCTGAAGCGCGGCTTTTTCATCTTCCGAGAGCCATTTCGCCTGAGAAGGTTTGTCTTTCACCAGCACCCACCAGCAGAATGCCCAGATAACCGCCGGGACGCCCTCGATGATAAACATTTCGCGCCAGCCGAAAGACTGGATCAGGTAGCCAGACACCACGGACATCCACAGTACCGTCACCGGGTTACCGAGGATCAGGAACGTGTTCGCCCGGGAGCGTTCAGATTTAGTAAACCAGTTGCTGATGTAAATCAGCATTGCGGGCATAACCGCGGCCTCCACCACGCCGAGGATAAAGCGAATGGCGGCCAGCGCAGGAATGTTGTTCACCACGCCGGTCAGTGACGCACATCCCCCCCACAAAATCAGGCAGATGAAGATCAGTTTGCGCACGCTGCGGCGTTCGGCGTAGATAGCGCCTGGGATCTGGAAGAAGAAGTAGCCGAGGAAGAAAAGCGCGCCCAGCAGCGAGGAGACGCCTTTGGTGATCCCGAGATCCTCGGTGATCCCTGCGGCGGATGCGAAGCTGAAGTTGGCACGATCGAGATACGCCAGGCTGTACGTGATGAACACGATAGGCATGATGTACCACCAGCGTTTTACTGCATTGGTCGAACTGTTCATAGGCTTGCCTCTGTTGTTGAGGTTGTTACCGCCGTTGTCTGTAGGGTACACGGTGGTTTAATTGTGTGGTGCGGTCTGTTGCCCTCACCCTGGCCCTCTCCCACAGGGAGAGGAAATTAAGATTCTAGCTGTGCGCGCGTCGGTAACCCTTCGCTGTCGCCCTGGACCTGAATGGCTAGCGAGCCGATTTTGTTCCCCCGGGCGATAGCCTGCGGTAAGGCTTTACCTTCCAGCAGTGCGCTAATAACGCCCACGGCAAAACCATCGCCTGCGCCCACGGTGTCGACCACGTTCTCAACCTTGATCGCAGCGACGGCACCCTGCTCGCCGTCGGCGGTTTTGAACCATGCGCCATCCGCACCGGTTTTCATCACCACGGCTTTTACCCCCTGGTTCAGATAAAAGTCGGCAATCCCTTCCGGCGTGCTTTCGCCGGTGAGGATCATTCCCTCTTTGATGCCGGGGAGCACCCAGTCGGCCTGGAACGCCAGACGGTTCAGCTTCTCGACCATCTCCGCTTCACTTTTCCAGAGCACCGGACGCAGGTTCGGATCGAAAGAAATGGTTTTTCCCTGCGCTTTCATGACAGCCGCAGCGTGATCCAGTAGCGCATATGAGCTTGCCGAAAGCGCAGCCGCCACGCCGCTCAGGTGCAGATGGCGCGCCGAAGAAAAGTAGGGCGCATGGTAGTCCTCGACGGAGAGATGGCTTGCCGCCGATCCTTTACGGAAATACTCCACGGTGGGATCGGTTCCATTTTCAACTTTCGATTTGAGCTGAAAGCCGGTGGCGAAACGCCCGTCGAGCGTCACGCCTGCGGCATCAATGCCCTCTTTTTTTAAGGTGTCGAGAATGAAATGACCAAAGCTGTCGTCGCCCACGCGGCTGACCCAGCCGACGTTCAGGCCCAGACGGGCAAGCCCGGTGGCGACGTTCAGCTCTGCTCCCGCCACGCGCTTCATAAAGTGTTCTACCGTGCTCAGCTCGCCCGTTTCGGTGGCGACAAACATCGCCATGGCCTCGCCGACAGTGATGACATCCAGCGTCTTGTGCATGGTTTACTCCTCGCGCAGCAGGTTAACGTAATGACGGGTGACGGCCATTAAATCCGCCCCTTCCAGTGGGAACTCAATGCCGCGCGGTGCATCGGCTGGAAGCTGGTTGAGCAGATCCAGCCAGCGCGCGTCGGCGTGGTCCGGGGGAACGGCGCGGAACTGCGCGTTATGCGCAACGGCGGCTTTAACGTGGATATAGCTCACCGCGGGAGCCAGATGGCGCGCGGCCTCCTCCGGTGAGTCACCGACCCAGAGCCAGTTGCCCATGTCGAACGTCAGCGTGACGGGCAGCGCCATCACCCGGCAGGCCGCCTTGAAGCGCTGCATCGGGGCGAGTTGACCGCAGTCGGTTTGGTCGTTTTCCACCACCAGCGCCATGCCGCTTGCATTCAGCAGGGCGCGCAGAGCCTCGAGAGGCTGCTTGTCGTTGAAATGACCCAGAGAGACTTTCAGCCAAAGCGCGTTTAAGGTGCTGGCTTCCGATAAATAACGCGGGAGGTCCGGGTTAAGCGTGCCGTCCGGCATAAACAGGGCGGCAGGGGCGGAGTAGCACGCCAGCAGGCCCAGCAGTTCGAGCGTTTCGCTCAGCGCGGGCAGCGTCAGCAGCTCGTCATGGCTGAACAGTTCGCGGCGGATCTCCACGCCGTCGGCACCGGCTCCAGCAATCACGGGGAGCATCGCCCGTTGACCGCCTGCCTGCCGGACCTGGTCTGTGCCATAGGCGGCGGTGACCACCATTATTTTCCTGCTCATTGCCTGACTCCATCGCAACATTGATACTATTACGCTAGATGGAACCGGTTCCAAAGAAAAGTTCAGGATGTTGAATTTATGATCGGCATCACGGAGGGAGGGTTAACGGGCGGTAGAGCCGCGAACGATCAGTTCCCCGGAGAAGACCTGTTCGCGCACGGCCTCGCTGGCCCCTTCAATGCGGCGAACAACCTGTTCCACGGCGGCGTAGCCTATCTGCCAGGTCGGCTGTTTGAGGGTGGTAATGCCCACGCCGGCCAGTTCCGCCCACTCCAGTTCATCAAACCCGAGCAGGCCAATATCGCTGCCCCAGTGCAGGCCGATGCGCTTCAGCGAGCGGGCAACCTGGAGCGTCAGCGCCCCGTTAGCGGAAATCACCGCTTTGCGCATCCCACGGTGGCGAGTGTGAAACTGGCGCAGGGTGTTATCGAGCTGGCTGGCTTCGTGAAGCGCGACTTCCGCATTTTCAGCGATCGCGCCGGTATACCGCTCCAGCGTGCTGCGAAATGCCGCGAGTCGTTCACGGCGGGTGTTGACCATCCCCAGCGGCTCGCTGAGGAACAGGATCGCCTCAAAGCCTTGTTCAATCAGATGCTCGGTGGCGGTGGTGGCGGCCTGCGTGTTATCCAGCCCAACGACATCACAGGCGAACTCCGGGATTTTCCGGTCGATCAGCACCATCGGCAGGGAGGATTGCTGCAGGCGATTTAACCCCTCTTCACGCATCCCCACCGCGTTGACCACGATGCCTTCTACCTGGTAGCTGCGCAGCAGGTCAAGATAGTGCAGCTCCTGGTCCACTTCGTTATTGGTATTACACACCAGCGGCGTAAAGCCTTTTTCGCGGCAGGCAGCTTCAATACCGCTCAGCACGTTAACGGAGTAGGGGTTGGTGATATCGGCGATGATCAGACCAATAAGGCGGGTGCGTCCACGCTTGAGGCCGCGCGCCATGATGCTGGGGCGGTAGTCGAGTTCGGCAATGGCCTGTTCAATACGTGCCAGCAGCGCGTCGGACAGCAGATGTTTCTCGCCGTTGAGATAGCGTGAAATGCTGGTTTTACCGGTTCTGGCGGCTTTCGCCACGTCGCTGATGGTGGCCCGTGTTGATTTGCTCATCGCTGATTTCCCTGAAGTGCGTGAGAACACCTTAGCGGGAAAATCTGACGAATCAAGTCATTTGCCCGGTGGCGCTGCGCTTACGAGAGGTTGCGGTCTGATGCCCTCACCCCAACCCTCTCCTACGGGAGAGGGCGCAAACACTAAAAACGGCAACGGGGTTGCCGTTTTGCTATTACCTACTGCACAGGACTTAACGTAATCTCTACGCGGCGGTTCTGCGCTTTGCCTTCCGCCGTGCTGTTGCTGGCGATCGGATTCGCCGGCCCCATGCCGCTGGTGCGGATACGGTTCGCGGCGACGCCCTGGGTGATCAGGGCGCTGGCCACGGAATCAGCACGCTGCTGGGACAGACGCATGTTCAGATCCTGGCTGCCGGTGCTGTCGGTGTATCCAATCACGTTCACGGCGGTTTTGCTGTACTCTTTCAGCACCATCGCCACGCCGGTCAGGGTGTTTGCGCCAGCCGGTTTCAGCGTTGCGCTGCTGCTGTCGAAGGTGACGTTGTTTGGCATGTTCAGAATGATGTTATCGCCGCTGCGCGTCACGCTAACGCCGGTACCCTGCATTTTGTCGCGCAGTTTCGCTTCCTGCACGTCCATGTAATAACCGACGCCGCCGCCCAGCGCCGCACCGGCTGCTGCGCCAATTAACGCCCCTTTACCGCGATCTTTCTTAGAGGAGGAGAGCGCGCCAACGCCCGCCCCGACTAGCGAGCCAATGCCCGCGCCGATGCCGGATTTACCCGCTTCGCGCTCACCGCTATAAGGGTTTGTTGTGCAGCCTGAAACCGCCAGGGCGCCGCTCACCAGAGCAGCAATGACGAGTACACGTTTCTTCATCTTATTTCCTTAATCCTTTTTATTCTTTGCCACTACGCGCGTGGCAGTTGATTATGACGTCCGGATCTGGAGAAAATTCCGGGTATAACTCTGAAATTTGTGACAAACCATAAACAGCCTCATTAAGAAGGCCGTCAACCTGCACGCAACCAGGAGCGCACGCTTTGAGCACCTCGATAAAAACCATTCTGACCGCCGCCCACTGGGGGCCGATGCTGGTCGAAACGGACGGCGAAAATGTGCTGTCATCCCGCGGGGCA
>Ga0209795_10000299_pt1 | contig 42915 bp, 40 predicted proteins | sample AgamicOrMarz_FD_187166 | JGI IMG/M metagenome (GOLD analysis project Ga0209795, IMG submission 187166) | Agave microbial communities from Guanajuato, Mexico - Or.Ma.rz (SPAdes) (version 2) | ecosystem: Host-associated > Plants > Phyllosphere > Phylloplane/Leaf | place: Guanajuato, Mexico...
CGTCCGGATTGTTGCTCACCAGGTAGTACGGCAGATTGCCGAGCGAAGCGACGCCCTTCACATTCTGCTTGCCGTGCGTGCGGTCCCAGATGGTCAGCAACGGACCCACGCCCGCGCCGGCGACATCCACGGCGCCCGACAGCAACGCGTCGTTGACGGCGGCCCCGCCCGAGAGCTGCACCCAATCCACCTTGATGTCGAGTCCCTGCTTGCGCCCTTGCTTTTCGATGAACTGCTGATCGCGCGCGACGTTCAGCAGCAGATAGACAATGCCGAACTGCTCGGCAATGCGGATCTGTCCTTCGGCATGCGCGGGCAAAGCGGCAGTCATGCCGGCCGCGCCGATAGAAACGGCGAGCAACGTCGCGGTGAAACGGCGCTTGAAACGACTGACTGTATGACTGAAAGCGGTCGAATGAAACCTGGCGAACATCGAAACTCCGATCGGCGAGTGGCGTTTAAGTATTTGAGTTATGTGAATGTCACGGCGCGCTAGTCGCGCGCAAAGATCAGAACGGCACGTCGCCTTCGATTGTCGTGCGATAAAGCTTGCGCCGCTGGTCATCCGGCGTGCCGGCCGCGAGGTGCATCAACGAACGGTTGTCCCAGAACACCATGTCGTATTCCGCCCAGCGATGCCGGTACACATGTTCGGCGCGCACGCTGTGCGCGAAGAGTTCTTCGAGCAATTGCCGGCTTTCGTCTTCGGGCAAGCCGATTACACGCGTCGTGAAATGCTCGCTCACGAACAGCGCCTTGCGCCCCGTCTCCGGATGCGTGCGCACGATCGGATGCACGACCGGCTTCACTTGCGCGATCTGCTCAGGCGACAGATTCGGCCGCCACGGGCTGCGCTTCTGCAGTTCGGCGTACTTCGCGAGATACGTGTGTTCGGCCGTGCGTCCTTCGACCGCGCTGCGCAGATGCGCGGGCAAGGTGTCCCACGCGAGATGCATGTTGGCAAACAGCGTGTCGCCGCCTTCGGCCGGCAATTCCTGCGCATGCAGCAAGGAACCGAGGCTCGGCTTTTCCTTGTAGGACAGATCGGAATGCCAGTAATGACCGGCATCGCCCAGACCAATTGGCTTGCCGTTTTCGACGATATTCGACACCACCAGCACTTCCGGATAGTCCGGCAGCTGGAACTGATGCAGCACATGGATCTGCAACGGACCGAAGCGGCGGCTGAAAGCAATCTGCTCGTCCGGCGTAATGCGCTGATCGCGAAACACCAGCACGTGATAGTCGAGATGCGCGCGATGAATGCGCGCGAAATCCGCCTGGGCAAGCGGCTTGCTCAGATCGAGGCCGAGCACTTCGGCGCCGAGCGGGCCGTCGAAAGCGCGAATCTCGATGGGCTGACCGGCAATGGCGCCGCCGGCGGCGTGGGCATCATGGGCGTCGTGGGCGGCGGTGGAAGCAAAGGCTGTCGTCACGGGAAACTCTTCGTCGTATCGGGTCGCAGTCAGATGAATGTACCGGCGCGCGCACCCGACGACAACGAAGCAAATCCGATACGTTTATCTGCTGGAGTGATAAACCCGATGTTTTAACGCGCGACGACGCGCACGAGCGATATTACGGCTCCATGTCAGAGCTGGCCCGGACGCGGATCGGGCACGAAGCCATCGCGATTCGGCATCGGGACGCGCGGCAGCGATGCCGCGTCGAGCCGCGTGTCCGCGGGCACAATGCCGTTCTGGTTCAGCAGAAACGCGCTGACCGCATAGACCTCGTCGGCGGAAAGGGATTCGGGCGCGTTGTACGGCATCGCGCGGCGAATATAGTCGAAGAGCGTCGTGGCGTACGGCCAGTAGCTGCCCACGGTGCGCTTCGGCTTCGCGCCCGACAACGTGCCTAGGCCGCCCACGAGCGGGTCGCCGAGACCGCCCTCGCCGCGCGCGCCGTGACACGCCGCGCATTTCGTGGCGAACACGCGCGCGCCGGTGGCCACGTCGCCGCTGCCGGCGGGCAGGCCGCGCCCGTCGGGTGCGATGTCGATGTTCCAGGCAGCGATGGTCGTTTCGTTAAGCGGCGTGCCGATGCCGTAGGTCGCGCTTGCATCGCGGGAATCGGGCTTGATGGACGAGCACGCGGCGAGCGCCGTCATGAAAACAAGCGCGGCGATGCGCGTCGAAGGGCGTTCACGCATTGCGCACCTCGCCGCTCGCATCCACGCGCCATTGCTGGATCGCGTTGTAGTGGTACTGCGAATTCAGGCCGCGCGCGGCGACGAGTTGCGCGCGCGTGGGCTGCACGTAGCCGGTGGAATCGGTGGCGCGCGAAAGTATCTCGGCCGGCGCGCCGTCCCAGCGCCAATCCGCTTCGAAACGAGTCAGCGCACGGTCGCGTGCCGCGCCATCAAGACGCGCGAGCCGCCATGACGCGCCGCCATCGGTGGAAACTTCGACTTTGCGGATCGTGCCGCGCCCCGACCACGCAATGCCGCTAATCGCGTAATAACCGTGCGTGGCGAGACGATGCCCCGGCGACGGCCGCGTGATGACCGACTTCGCATCCATCTCGAACACGAACTGACGCGCGGTGCCGTTCGCGAGCAGGCTCGTATATTTCGACGTCTCCTCGCGCGTTTGCAGCGGCGCGTCGACCACCTTGAGTCTGCGCAGCCACTTCACATTGGTATTGCCCTCGAAGCCGGGCACGATGAGCCGCAACGGATAACCGTTCTCGGGCCGCAAGCGTTCGCCGTTCTGCGCATAGACCACGAGCGCGCGCTCGAGTATGCGATCGAGCGGCAGGCTGCGCGTCATCGCGGCGGCGTCCGCGCCTTCCGCGAGCAGCCACGCGCCGCCGTTAGCGTTGCTTTGCGCGGACACGCCGCCGACCTCTTCCAGCAAGGTGGAAAGACGCACGCCTGTCCATTCGCAACACGACAGCAGACCGTGCGTCAGTTGCACCGGCAAGCCGCTCGGACCATTCCATTCGCTGCCGGTATTGCCGGAACATTCGAGGAAGTGGATGCGCGACTCCGCCGGCAGACGCAGCAGGTCGTCCATCGTGAAGAGCTTCGGCGTGCGCACGAGGCCGTGAATCGCGAGACGATGCTGATCGGCGTCGATGTCGGGCACGCCGCCGTGATGACGTTCGTAGACGAGGCCGTTCGGCGTGATCGTGCCGTGCAGGTCCGCAAGCGGCGTCATCGACGAAGCCGCGCCGGGCAGCGGCCATTGGCGGGCACTTCGGCGCACGACGCCGGCTTCGCGCGGCGACGGCACGCCATACGGATGCTCGAGCACCGGCGCGCCCGGCACACGGCTCGACGGCGCGGCTTCGAGCGGCCTGAGCAGTTCGCCCGCGGCTGCCGCCGCGCCTTGCGACGCGACCAGACCGCCCGCCGCAAGACGGCCGAGCAGACGGCGGCGGCTACGGGAGGAAGGTGGATCGGGCGGCAGATTTAACGGCGTGTTGCTTTGGCTCATTGCGGCAGCGGCGCTTCATGGAGAAGTCGACGATGCTAGCAATGCGATGCGCCGCGGCAAAACGATCAATCGTGATATGCATTGCAGCGAATGCGGGCTTTCGCTTTATTCGCTACTGGCCACGCTCACTCGACCGTAGCCGGCGACGCCTTCACGAGATTGCGCAGCGTGAGCCTCGCCTCCAGCCCGCCGCCGACGCGATTGTGAAGTTCGAGCGTGGCATCCATCGCAAGCGCGAGTTGGCGCGCGATCGCAAGGCCAAGCCCTGTGCCGCCCGTCTGGCGATTGCGCGATCCTTCGATCCTGTAGAACGGCTGGAACACATCTTCGAGCGAATCGGCGGGAATGCCCGGCCCGCGATCGAGCACCGAGATGGTGGCGCGCCTGTCCGGCGACATCGCGATCTCGATCTGCGCCGCGCCGCCGAACTTCAGCGCGTTATCCACGAGATTACCGACGATGCGCCGCAGCGCCTGCGGCCGCGTCATCAGCGGCATGTCGAAGCGGCCATGCAGTGACACGGCCTGGTCGGCATCCACGTAATCGCAAACGAGGCTGTCGAACAGCGCATCGGGATCGATGCGGCACGGCGTTTCCGTCGCGCCGTGCAGCGTGCGCGCATACGTGACGCCTTCTTTCACGAGCGCTTCCATCTCCTGCAAATCCTGGCGCAGCTTCGCACCTTCGGCTTCCGCGTCCATCATGTCGACGCGCAGACGCATGCGCGTGATCGGCGTTTGCAGATCGTGCGAAATGGCCGCGAGAATCTGCATGCGTTCGGTGACGTACATCGCAATGCGTTCCTGCATGGCGTTGAAAGCGCGAGCCGCGCGTGCGATTTCGGAAGGCCCGCTTTCGCTGAGACGCCCGGCCTTGAGATCGGGGCCGAGCGCATCGGCGGCGACCGCCAACTCGTTGAGCGGACGCGTGGCCGTCCGCACCGCGAACCAGCAGCAGCCGAGCAGCACCGCGAGTTCCAGCAGCAGCACGAGCGGCAACCAGCGCGACAGCGGCGCGCCGGACATCGGCCGCATGTCGATGGTGAGCGGCGAGCCGTCGCTGAGCTTCAGATGAACCTGCAGCCGTTCGCGCTCGCCCGGCACCGCATTCACCGTGAGCGGGTAGTTCGTGCCGATGCCATCCGCGATGGAGCGCGCGACGCGCGCCGACAGGTTCGCATCCACCGGGCCGCCGCTCACGCCGGGGCCCAGCATGAACTCGTAACTGCGCCGCGCGAGACGCGGCAGCCATTGAGCGCGTTCGTTAGCGGGCAGATGATCGAGCAGCGCGACCGAACTCACGACCTCGCGTTCGATGTAACCCATCATCACGTTCGTCATGGTCTGGTCGCGTTCGGTCATGGTGAGCCAGAACGACAGCGCCTGCGCCGACGCGAGTCCGACGAAGAGAATCAACGTCAACCTTGCGAACAGCGTGCGCGGCCAGTGCAGCGACCGAAGAAATGTCATTGCGGGTCCCCGATCACGTTCACGGCCGCGGAAAACACATAGCCTTCGCTGCGCAGCGTCTTGATGTAACGCGGCTCGCGCGCCTCGTCGCGCAAGCGCTGACGCAGACGGCTCACCATCAGATCGATTGAGCGGTCGAATTGATCGGCCTGACGGCCTTGCGTGAGATTGAGCAGTTGATCGCGCGTCAACACGCGCTGCGGATTGTCGAGGAATACGCGCAGCAAGCGGTATTCGGCGCCGCTTAGCGCGACCATCGTGCCTTCGGCGTCGAGCAGATGACGCGCCGTGGTGTCGAGACGCCAGTCGCCGAAGCCGAGCATTTGCGCGCTTTCGGTCACCTGCATGCCGGGCGGCAGCATGCGCGCGCGGCGCAGCACCGCGCGAATACGCGCGAGCAGTTCGCGCACGGCAAAGGGCTTGGGCAGATAGTCGTCGGCGCCCATTTCGAGGCCGAGGATGCGGTCCGCTTCTTCGTTGCGCGCGGTGAGCATCAGCACGGGCACCGTGCGAAATTTGCCCGCGCGCAGTTCGCGGCATAGCACGAGGCCGTCTTCGCCGGGCATCATCAGATCGAGCACGATCAGGTCGGGTGCGCCCTGCTCGAGAGCGGCGCGCATTTGCCGCCCGTTGGCCGCGAGCGAAACCCGCATGCCGTTCTTCTCCAGATAGCCGGCGATCAGTTCGCGAATGCCGCGGTCGTCGTCGACGATCAGTACGTGGTCGATCGTGTCCATGAATGGATCATCTCTTTTGACGTTTCACCTGCACCCGGCTCGCGCACAGCATCGAACACTGGACCGGATGCGCCCATTCGGCCGCCACACCGCCCGCGATGAACGCGATGATTGCAAGCAGCCGCTTCATGCGTCCTCCACGACGGAAAGACTGGCGCCGTCGGAAAGACCGGCATCCAGCGTATACGGATCGATCCCTTCCAGGCAACCGATATTGACGCGCCACAGCTTCGCATCCCGGCGCGTCTGATGAAACGGATAAATACCGCAGTGCCTGCAGAAGAAATGCTTCGCGACGCGCGTGTTGAACTGATACAGCGTGAGCGCGTCCTCGCCTTGCGTGATCGTCAACCGGCCGGCCTCGAACGGCGGGCTCATCAGCGCGCCCTTGCGGCGGCACAGGCTGCAATTGCAGCGCGCGGCGGGCGCAAGCGGTGTCCTGACCTCGAATTTGACGGTGCCGCAGTGGCAGCTTCCCTTTAGCGTTTCGGTGTTCATCAGCATCTCCGTGACTCTCGATGCCTGCTTTATAACGCGCGGCCGACCGCGGTTTATGTCGCAATGTATCCGAAGCTGTATCTGACACAAAACATTGCACCGGTGCGCTCTAGCTGGGTTGGCTCGCGTTCGGCCGCGTTTCGCCCGCGTTTCGCCATTTCGCGGCGCGCGGCGTCGATCTATTTGTATCGCACTGTATATGCGGCGCCGCGAGATACACAGCATTGCAATACGCCGCTTCGCCGACACAAGCCAGATACCCGGCGCGACTCTAATCTCATCAACGACGGATTCGAGGCCACGCCAGATGTTGCGATGCGGACATCGCCGCTCTTCGGCAAGCCTCGCTGAAACCCGACGGATGCTTTGCTTCCCACCTATTCTGGAGAACGACATGAAAGTTTCGATGATCGCTTTGGCTCTGGCTGTTTCCGCTACGACGCTTCCGGCTTTTGCCGCCAATCCCGCCGCTGCCGTGAGCAACGTCGACGGGCAGCACACGCAGCAATGGACGCCGGCGCAGAACACCGCGGCGAAGAGCCGCCTGGAGGTTCGCCAGGAACTGGCGCGTGCGACGAAAAGCGGCGAGTTGGCATCGCTGAACAAGATTTACCAAGGGAGCTAAGGCGGGCTGCTGAACGGCCACGCTCTTGGTACTTTTCTCCTTATCTACCGACTTATTACCGACGAAATCGATCATGACCCAATCAGACAAAGTGCTGTACACCGGCAAGACCCACACCACCGGCGGACGCGATGGTGCGTCGCGCAGTTCGGACGGCCGGCTCGACATCAAGCTCGGCTCGCCCGGCGCATCCGCGACCGGTACGAACCCCGAGCAGATGCTGGCCGCGGGATGGTCCGCGTGCTTCATCGGCGCAATGGGTATCGCAGCGAAGACGCTGGGAGTCGCGCTGCCCGCCGAAACCGCCGTCGATGCCGAAATCGATCTGGCAATGAACAATAGCGGCTACTTCCTGCGCGCGCGGCTCAATGTCAGCCTGCCTGGAATCGAACGCGAGACTGCGCAGAAGGTCACCGATATGGCGCACCAGACGTGTCCGTATTCGAAGGCGACGCGCGGCAACATCGACGTGGTGATTACTGTGGTTTGATGGCGACTGCGTGTGGCTCGCTGCATGACGCCGGCGCTCTTTGCGGAGCGCCGGCGTGTTTGTCTTTGGGTCTGCACCGCAGCAAGCGCGCTACCGTGCAACGTCTCCATCGTCGTCGCCGGTCACACCGAATTCGACGGGCGTCTTCACGTAGAACAGATGCACGTCCTCGGCGCGCAGCCGCTCGAACAACCTGGCGGCTTCGCCGCTCGTTACCGCCATCACGACCGATAACGGCTGATCCGCCAGCTCGAAAAAATGCGCCGAATGCACGCGATGATGGTGGCCGATGCCCTCGCTCGCCGGTATCACGGTCGCGCCGCGCAGACCGAGTTCGGCGGCGAGAACAACGAGCCAGTCGGCCATCGGCTTGCCGCGATGCCGCCGATCCTGCTGCGTGAAAAAAGTGATCTGATAGCCGTTCATGGCGACGTCTCCTGGATGCGCTGCGGCGCCGCGCCGTCCGATTGCGCCGCATCGGGCGCGGGCCAGGCGTCGGCGCCGACGAGCGGCACGAAGCTCACTTCGCCGAGCGAGCAGCTTTCGTAGTCGTCCTCGCTGCGGCGCACGAGTTTGACGAGCTTCTGATAGTGCCGCTCGCGGCCGACCGGCATCACGATCCGGCCGCCGATCGCGAGCTGTTTGCGCCATATCCCCGGAATATGCGGGCCGCCCGCCGCGGCGATGATCGCGTCGTACGGCGCGTGTTCCGCGAGTCCCGCCGTGCCGTCGCCGAGATAAACGGTCACGTTGGAAATATGCAGCCGCGCGAGAATGTCGCGCGCCATCGCGACCAGGTCCGCGTGACGTTCGATTGAATGGACATGCGCGGAAAGCGCGGCCGCGACGGCAGCCGCGTAGCCGGAGCCCGTGCCAACGTCGAGCACGATGTCGGCGGACGAAAGCTCCGCGGCCTCGATCATCGTTGCGACGATCGCCGGCTGCGAGATGGTCTGATCGTTGCCAATGGGCAGCGGCCTGTCTTCGTAAGCGAGATCGCGCAGACAGTCGGGCACGAACGCTTCGCGCGGCACGCGGCGCATCGCATCCAGCACACGTGAATCGCAAATGCCGCGGCGGACGAGCTGCCGCTCCACCATCCGCTCGCGGGCCTCGTTGAAATCGCTCATGGCCACCTCCGTCTTGCAGCCGACGCCCGTTCGTCTGCGTGCCGCGTTGCAGCAGAAACCGCAGCGCACGCATCGACACGTTTGCCGGCGAATGCGGGACCTACATTCAGTCTACGCGCAGAACGAGTCCGACAAAACGGGCGGCGAAGATGGCATTAAACGGTGGACGTGCCCCTCAAACCGGCTCAGCCGGAATCTCGGGTTCGACCAGCTTCGCGAGTTGCATCAGCGATTCCTGCCAGCCGAGGTAGCACATCTCCACGGGAATCACCTCGGGCACGCCTTCCTGAAGAATCGAGACTTCGGTGCCGCACAGCACCGTGCGGAACGTGATCGTCGCGGACATTTCGCCGGGGAGATTAGGATCGTCGAAGCGGTCGGTATAGCGGATTTTCTCGTTCGGCACGAGTTCGACGTACTCGCCGCCGAACGAGTGACTGTGACCGGTGCCGAAGTTGCGAAACGACATTTTGTACGTGCCGCCCACGTGCCCTTCGAAGTGATGGACCTGGCAAGTAAAGCCATACGGAGGCAGCCATTTCGCGAGCGCGTCCGGTTCGAGGAACGCCCGATAAACGCGTTCGGCAGGCGCGCGCAGCACGCGGTGGAGTTTGATGGTTCCGGTAGTCATGGTAAGCCGCCTTTCGGTTGAGAAATTGGACACACTGCTACGACGATTCGACGGCAGCGGAATCGACACGATGCGCGATAAAAATCGTCACGCGTTGTGGGTGCCGTTACGTCGGCCGGACACCGCGGACGGCTCGACTCGCCTCTGAGCGATAGACTACCAACACAGCTCTTGCAGGAGAATCTCATGCGGCTCGTCGACTGGAATATTCAGTGGGGGCGCGGCGTGGATGGCCGCGTCGATCTCGCCCGCATCGTGCGCGAGGCGCGCGCGCTGTGCGATTTCGACATCATGTGCATGCAGGAAGTGACGCGCGGCTTTCATGAGCCGCAGCAGATGGGCGGACTGGCCGGTGGGCCCAGCGCCGATCAGTTCGCCGAACTCGCCGCGTTGCTGCCCGGCATGACCGTAATCGACGCGATCGGCTCGGACCTTCCGGGCGTCGGCGGTGGCGTCGGCGGCGGCAAGCAGCGGCGGCAGTTCGGCAACGCGATCGTCACGCGTCTGCCGGTCAGGCAGGTACTGCGCCACTCGCTGCCGTGGCCCGCCGACCCCGCGAAGCCGTCGATGCTGCGCGTCGCGCTCGAGGCCGTGATCGATACCGACGTCGGACCATTGCGCGTGATCAGCACGCACCTGGAGTTTTATTCGGAAACGCAGCGGCTCGCGCAGGTCGAGAGGCTGCGCGAGCTGCATCAGGAAGCATGCGGGCACGCACGCCGCCCGGCGCGCGCCGAGAAGCAGGACAGCCCGTTCGCCGACAGCGGGCGGCCGATGAACGCGATTGTCTGCGGCGACTTCAACAGCGCGTTCCAAAGCGCCGCGTATCGCAAGATGCTCGAGCCGATTGCCGGCGCGCCCGCATTCGCCGACGCCTGGACGCTCGCGCACGGCAACGACGCACGCGCCGCGACGGTCGGCCTGTACGACCGCGAGCAATGGCCGGACGGACCGTTTGCCTGCGACTTCGTGTTCGTCACCGAAGACCTTGCGCCGCGCGTCGTGAGTTGCGAGGTCGACGCGCACAGCCGGTCGTCGGATCATCAGCCGATGTGGCTCGAACTGCGCTGAGCGGCAACGTACGACGAAAGCGCGGGCCGCGCGCTAGATGCGCGGCAGGTCGTCGATGCATTTTTCGATGTGGCCGTCGGGGACGTCGGTGTCGATTCCGTCATGCCCGTTGGTGTGGGAGACGGCCACGATTTTCGGCCCGAGAAAGCGCGTGCCGCCGAGCGTGAAGAGCGACCAGACAGCGTCGCCGCGACGGATCGCGGCCACCACCTGCGCCACTTCGACGATCGAGGTCGGCGACAACCAGCTGCGCGTGGCGGGGTCGACCGTGGCCCAGCGCACATGCGTGATCCGGTCGTTCGAAGGGTTGATGCGCACAGCGTCGATACCGAATGTAGCCATGATATTTCCCCCCAGCACCCTGGCACTGACGATCCTAGCATGATGGTCCAAGCCGTCCGGCGGGGCAAGGGGCAGCGTTGCGGGGCTTCCGCGTCATTTGCCCGCGCCGGGAAACTCGCGGCAACCGAGCAGCAGTCGGTCGCCCGGCGCCGCGCCTGGCGCAAGCGCCGCGGCGTGCGTCTGGCCGTCGCCGCACTGCCATTGCGCTGTCAGATCGCTGCGGCATGACTGGACGCCTCCCCGGGCGACGTCACCGGTCAGCATGTAGGTGCAGGCTGTGCGGCCGTCGCATCGACGCGCGAGGTCGAGCGTGGCGTTGCCCTCCTGCTGGCCGCAGTTTCGGCCGTAGGTTCCTGCGACGATTGTTATGGTGTTCGATGGATTCGCGTCGGCCGCAGGTGCGCCGTAGCTGGCGGACGCGTGGAATGTCAGGGATGCCAGGCATGTGGCACTCATAAGCACTCTGGCGCGCGACGCAGCGAGTCGGCGGATTTTCATGAGCGGCCTCCGGGCGGCCGAACGGCAGGGGTAAACCCATTTTAGACGCTGCCATGCGACACGCGGGGCCGCGAGACGACTAATCGAAGAAGACCAGCCAACCTGCGAAGGCGCGGCTCAATTGCCTGATTGCGGTGGCTCTGCCTGAGCACTTCGCAAATCCGGGGTACTGGCGAGCGGTCACCGGAACAACCGCTCCCCACACTACCCCCACTGCATATCACCGCAACCCCAACCACCAACCCTCACCGCTGCCCGTAAATCGCAATCGTCACCCGCCGGTCTTTCTGCAGGCAAGCAATGACGGCAGGCGTTTCACCCGGCGGGCAATGGGAAACCGGCTGCGACGATCCCGCGCCCGAAGCGCGAATGCGCTCAGCGTCGAGGCCGTGCGCCACCAGATACGCCTTCACGGTTTCGGCTCGCGCCTGCGACAGCGCACGGTTGCTCTCGTCTGAACCGATACGGTCGGTGTGGCCCACCACGTCGATGCGCGTCACGCCGTCTTCCTTGCGGATTTTCTCGATCGCGGCGTCCAGTTCGGCGCGGCCGCGCGGCAGCATCGAATTGAGGCTCGACTTCCCGAACGGAAACAGCGCCTCGCCTTCGAACGTGAACTGTTCGAGCGCCGCCGGCTTCGCCGCGACCGGAGCAGGCGCAACCGGTGCGGCGTCGCTCATCAAGTCCGCACACTGTGGATCGCGCCAGTACGTCGCGCTCACGCGCATGTTCTTGTCGAACTGCACCTGATATTGGCACGACACCACCCGGTCGCCGCGACGGAAATCGAACAGGTAGTTCCAGACATGATTGCCCACGAACCACTCGTTAAAGTGCGGCGGCCCGATCAGGTCATAGAGCTGGTCCTTGTTGAGCCCGGTACTCACGTTGCGCAGGTTCGCCACGTTCACGAACGTGCCGCCGGCCGGCGACGCGGACGTGGCGTCCGGAAACTTCGGCGGCGTCTGCGGCACCGCGCATCCCTGCATGACGACGGCAGCCGCGAGGCACATTGAAAGCAGCATAGCTGGTTGTAATTTCATGATTCGCTTGTTGTCTTGTTTGAGGTTTCGCATCGGCTCGGCTACTGCGGCTAGTGCGCTTTCCGCGCCTGCCGCGTCTACCACTGATAGCCCGCGCCCATTACGGCGCCGTAGGTGCCGCGCGTGTTCGTCGAGACGGCCGCCTTGTAGACCCAGTGGTTGTTCTCGGAGATCGTGGAAACGCCGAGCGCCTGGCCCGACTGACCGCGATACACGCTGCCCGCAATCGACACCATGCTCTTGCCCGGCCCCGACGGCTGCGGCAGGCCGGCTACGGCCATCGCCGTGGCGGTGCCGCCGTCCGCGTCGCGGCGATACGAGTCGAGGTTGTTGCGCAGGCCGGCCACCTGGCTGTCCGTGTAGCTGTTCGCCTGTGACAGCGCGTTGCTCACGCTCGCGTTGAGCTGGCCGACGTTCACCGCATCGGTCGGCGCCGTGCCCGCCGCGACGTTGACGACCTGGCGCGTCGAACCCGCAGAGCCCACCGCAACCACGTTCGAGCGGCCGCCGTCGTCGCTGCCCGCACCGATTGCCGCCGATCCGCTGCCCGACGAAGTCGCGCCCGTACCCACCACCGTCGAGCCGTTGCCCGTCGCCTGCGAGCCGTTGCCGACCGCCGTGCTGTTCGAGCCCGAGGCGACGGCCCCGGAGCCGCCCGCGGACGAGTTCGTGCCCGTCGACGACGGCGCCGTGCTGTTGCCGGTGCCCGGCGTCGACGTATAGCCACCGCCGTTATTGGTGGTGTTCTGGTTGATGAGCGTCGTGAGCTGGGAAGCGACGGCGTCGAGTTGCGAGACGTTCACGGCGTCGGTGCCGAGGCGCCCAGGGGCCAGGCCCGTGATTTGCCGGTTGCCGACGTTGATTTCCCCCGCCGACGATTGCGGACTGCTCAACCCATACGCCACGTAGTTGCTGAGCGCGCCGACCGTTGTCAGCGAGCCGGCGCCGAGCGCGATGCTGTTCGCCATCGTCGCGCTAGCTCCCGAGCCAAACGCGATGGCATCCACGGCACTGCTGCGCGCGCCCGAACCGATCGCGACGCTGCCCACGTTGGCCGCGCTCGAATTCGCGCCCTGCGCAATCGACTGCGCGCCGCCCGCCACGCTGCCGCTGCCGAGCGCTATTGCGTCGGCCTGCGCGGCGCTCGACGCCTGGCCGATCGCCACGCCGCCCGGCGCCGTCGCATCCACGACTGCGCCGTTGCCGATGCCCACGCCGTTGTCGCCGTTCACGACCGTCGTGGGGCCCACCGCGATGGACTCCGCGCCGACGGCGAGCGAGTCGGCCGCCGTCGAGTTCGCGTGGAAGTACAACTGCCCGGTCACGGCAAACGACGACAACGCGCCCGCAAGCTGACGCACGGTGACGGCGTCCTGCGCTTCAGTGCCGTCCGCGACATTGGTGAGCTGGCGATAGGTGTTCGTCGACGCATTGCCGAACGACACCGCACCGAGCAGCGTGCGATCCGACGTGTTGTACGGAATCGAATGCGTGCCGTTGGCAATCGAGCCGACGCCTGAGAGCACGGCGCGATCTGATACGGAGCCCGAACCAATCGCCACGCCGTCGTCGACGGTGACGCTCGACAGCGTGCCGAGCGCAAGCGAGTTGGCGTTCTGCGCCGAGGCCCCATTGCCCGCGGCGAGACTCGAGGTGCCGGCCGAGACCGCGGCCGGGCCGATGGCGACGCTGTCGGTGCCCGTCGCCAGGCTGTCCGCGAGCGTCGAGCTTGCGTGGAAGTACTTGATGCCCGCGCCGTTGTTGATGTTGTCGATGGCGGTACTGTTGGCCGTCACCTGCTGGTTGGTCGCGTAGAGCTGCGAGCCGTTCACGGCGTCCGTGCTCGACTGGCTCAACTCGCCCGCGGCCACGTTCTGGATCTGCCGCGTGGCGCCCGACGTGCCCACACTCACGACGCCTGCGGGTGCGCCGCCGGCGAACGTGTAGCTCACGCCGCCAATGGTCGCGCCCGACGTCGGCGTGGCGGCCGTGGTGGTGGAACCCGCACCCAGCGCCACGCTGTTCGCGACACTGGCGATGGCGTTGGAGCCGACGGCCACGGCGTTCGCCGCCGTCGATTGCGTGTTGCCGCCCACGGCGATCGCATCCGCGCCCGTGGCGACAGAATCGGCCAGCGTCGAATTCGCGTGGAAGTACTTGATGCCCGCGCCGTTGTTGATGTTGTCGATGGCAGTGCTGTTGGCCGTGACCTGCTGGTTGGTCGCGTAAAGCTGCGAGCCGTTCACGGCGTCCGTGCTGGACTGGCTCAACTGACCCGCGGCCACGTTCTGGATTTGCCGCTCGGCACCCAACGCGCCCACGCTCACGACGCCCGCAGGCGACGCGCCGGCGAACGAGTAGCTCACGCCGCTGATGGTCGCGCCCGAGGTGGGCGTCGACGTGGTCGTCGTGGAACTCGCACCCAGCGCGACGCTGTTGGCCACGCTCGCGTTGGCGCCCGAGCCGAGCGCGAGCCCGCGCGATGCGGCAGCCTGCACGACGGCCGTATCGCCGAGTGCAACTGAGCCCGCGCTGTTGGCCTGCGACGCGTTGCCGAGCGCGACGGAGCCTTGTCCGGTCGCAACGTTTCCGTTACCGAGCGCGATCGCGCCCTGGCCATTGGACGTGTTGTTCGCACCCATCGCGATGGCGCCGTTGCCGATGGCCGAATTCGGATCGCCGATCGCCACTGCGCCGTTGCCGCTCGCCGTCTGGGCTTCGCCGAGTGCGACCGCGCCGGTGCCGCTCGTGACCTGCGAATTATGGCCGCCCGCAATGGCGCCGGTGCCGGCCGCGGCCGCCACGATGTTGTTGGCGCCGAAGGCGACCGTCATCGTGGCAAGCGCCTGTGAGCCGATGCCCATTGCCGTTGCGCCTGCCGCCGACGCGACCGCCGTATAGCCGACCGCGGTGGCGTTGTTGGCGCTTGCCGTGGTCGCGCCGCCCAACGCCGTGGTCTGCACGCCGGTGGCGAGCGCGTTGATGCCGAGGCCCGTCGCGTTCAGGGCCGTTGCATGAACGCCCGCACCCAGCGCCGTCGCGGAGGTTGCCGTGGCGCTCGCATTGAGACCGAGCGCCGAGGTGTTGTCGACGGTTGCATTCGCGCCCGCGCCGAGCGCGACGGCCGAGGTGCCGGTCGCCCTCGCGAGATTGCCGAAGGCGCTGCTCGACAGTCCGGATGTCAGCGCGCCGACGCCCACCGCAACCGAACTGTTGCCGCTGGCCGTCGCGCCGCTGCCGAACGCTTGAGCCGACGCGCCGCTCGCAATGGTGTTGTTGCCCATCGAGATCGCGAAGTTGCCGGTGGCCTGCGTGCCGGAGCCCGGTACGCCTGCGGTGCCGCCCACGCCGATCGCAATCGCCCCCGTGCCCGACGCGCCGCTGTTCACGCCGACCGCGACGCCGGATGCGCCGCTCACCATCGCGCCCGAACCGACCGCGACACCGGCATCGCCCCCGGTGGTCGTGATCGCCTGATTGCCGATGGCGACCGACGTGCCGGCGGCCGCAGTCGACAAGGGTCCGAGCGCCGTCGCGTGATCGCCCGATGCCGTTGCCCCGGCCGCTCCCGCGAACGAAGAGGCGCCCGAAGCGTTGGCAGCGCCCGCCGCGACAGCGGCCGCGCCGGAAGCATTGGCGAACGATCCTAACGCGGAGCTATTGGTATCGGACGCCTTGGCGCCGGGTCCTAGCGCACTGGAATTAAGCCCGGTTGCGCCTGCCGAAGTACCGTAAGCGGCAGCACCTTGAGCCGTTGCGCTGGACAGATAGCCCGTCGCAGTACTGTTGACGCCGCTCGCAACACTGGTGCTGCCGATCGATACGGCGCTGGCTCCCGACGAAACGGCGCCGAGCCCTACCGCAACGGTGCCCGTGGTGCTCGCCGTCGAGTTAATACCTACGGCCGTCGAATTGTTTCCGGAAGCCAGCGCGCCAGGTCCTAATGCACTTGCAGAGATGCCCGTGGCGATCGCCAGGTTGCCCAACGCCGTGGAGTTCTGCTGCGAGGCAGTCGACCCTATACCGATTGCGATTGCACTGGTCGATCCGCTCGCGCTGCCGCCGTCCAACGCAAACTGCGCATGCGCGCTCGGGGCGGCGAGTCCGCTGCCCAGCAGCACCAACGCCGCCGCGGCAAGCGATGGCATGGCACGACCACGGCTGCGCGCGTCGGTTGCGTCGCTGCGTGCATCGGCGGCGCAGACATTGACGACGCCCGCAGACGCGCCTTTGCCCTTGCCGTTGGCCCGGTCGAGTTCGGACGCGGCGACGAAGGCGCCGAGCGCCGCGTTCCACACAGTGCGGTAAGTTCGATTCATAGATTTCCCTGCCTGTAAGCGGCGTGTTCCACACAGACGCATCACGCACTCATGGCAGCTTGAATCTGCATAAGTGCGATAAACGTCTGCCGAGCTAAATAAATAACCGTTTGTTATCGACGAATGAGGTCCTCGCCTCGAATAATTCGAGTCGAACGAATAACGTCAGACAGGGGCGAGCAAAAATACCGGCAATCGAATCGATTGCGTATTTTTTAAGCGCTGGTTGTCGTAATTCCGTTACCTGAATCAGGCGAGAACCCGGTGAAACATAGAGTAAGGGATAGGCCGATGGAAAAGAGAGCGGACAATATTGAACAATTGTCACTGAAATGTGACAAAGTTGAACGGGCATGCCGACAGTCACGGCTCGCCTGCCTGTCCGGGCGTCGGTAAAGTCAAGAAACAGGCCGGCGCATGTCACATTTGACGTTTTTTTGCGCAGCCGGATTAATGCGGACTGATTGTTTATCCGTAATTCTCGAACCGGTCGAAATGCGAATTCTTTAAGCGCAAGACGCAATTGGCGTACCGCGCCATATATCGCGGCGCGATCCCGGTTTGTCGCAAAGGTTTTTCAAAGCTATTGAAGATTCTTCAGGAAACGCCGGCGCGCGCATTTGGCGCCGTCAGCGAATGACTGTTATTCAGGCGAGCCGGATTTTTTCGGCAAAAGAAGCGTAAAGAGGGAACCGTGTCCCACTTGGCTCTCGACATCAATGTGCCCGCCGAGCGTGTCGATGACATGCTTGACGAAGGCGAGCCCGAGCCCGTGTCCAGGCGCCGGATGATCCGACGGAAGCCGGAAGAATTCCGTGAACAGGTTGGGTATCTGATCGGCCGGTATGCCGCTGCCCGTGTCGGCGACGGTCACGGCCCACCGCTCTCCGCGCTCGCCGGCCGTCACCCTGACCGTCGCCCGCGGAGGGCTGAACTTGATGGCGTTGTCGATCAAATTGGCGAACGCGCGGCGCAGCAGCGGCGCATCGGCCACTACCAGCATGCCCGGCTCGGCGGCGAGGTGTACGGATGTCTGCTTCGCGCTGGCCTGCGGCCAGAGATCGTCGACGGCGTCGCCCAGCAGCAAGGCCAGATCGACGGTGCTCGCTGCGGGCGGCCGGCCTTCGGCACGCGCGAGCAACAGGAACTGGTCGGCGAGGCTGAGCGACCACTGCGCGTAGTGGCCCACGAGCTCCACGAAGCGTGACTCCGGCAGATCGGCGCCCGCATGGCGACGCTGCTCGATCAACGCGAGTATTGCGGCTTGCGGCGAGCGGATGTCGTGCGACAGGAAGCGCAGCGCCGAGTCGCGCTGACGTTCGGCGATACGCATCGGCGTGACGTCGGCCACATGAAAGATGAGCGCAGCGTCGCGTGCATGCAGCGCGGGCACGACCGCGCACTTGATGAGCAGCGAACGTCGTTTTGCGTCGACAATTTCGATGCCGTCCATCTGTGCCGCAGATTCCACGCGCGATGCTGCGCTGCTCTCACTTGCGGCACGAGTAGCCGGCTCGGAACGCGCGGTCTCGGCAAGGCGTTGCAGCGCTCTTTGGACGTACTCGACGGCATGCTCGGAGGCCGTCATGTCGCGCACGACATCCGTCGCAAGCCGGCCCGCGGGACGCCGCGGCGAGTCTGGCGCGTGCGAGTCGGACTCGTACAGCGCGACGGCCTTCCGGTTCGCGAGCATGACGACGCCCGAAGACGCCACCACGAGCGTCGCCTCGGGCAGGCTGTTCATCCACTCGGAGATGAAAGACGCCGAACGCCGCAACCGCGCGACGACAGCGCTCATGACCATGACGCGGCGATGCAGCGGGTCGATCGCGGGTCGATGTATGAGCGGCTCGCCGGGGAAGCCAGGCTCCGCCATTGCGCGCGCCGCCGCCTCGCTCAGATAGCGTAATAGCGCCTCCTGCCGCCGCCACGCGCTGACCGGATAGGCCACGAGACAGGCGGCCACCGCGGTGCCTGGAAAGAAGAACACGTGCATGGTGTCGAGCAGCACGAGCGACGCGGCGCACGCCGCGAGTGCGAGCGCCGCGGCGGCGATCAACCCCGAGCGCGGTCCTAGCGTGAACTGCGCGGCGCACAGCAACGGCAGCATGCACAGACTGAAAAGAAGTTGAGCGGCTGTCGGCGCTGCACGCACGAACGAGCCGCTCGCGAGCGCACTCGTCGCTTCGGCGAGAAACTCCACGCCCGACAGCAGATGCCGTCCGCGGCCCGGCGTGACGAAATGCGTGTCGGCGGCGCTCGCCGTCGGCCCGACGATAACGACCGCGTCCTTTAACGCGCTCGAAGCGACGCGGCCTTCGAGCATATCGACGAACGAATACGACGCGTAGGACCGCTCGCGTCCGAGCGGCACGTAACGGCGGCACGCGCTGAACCAGCGGCCGGCCTCACGTGCCGGCGCTTCGCCGCATCGCGCGACAGGCAAACCGCCGGTACGCAGCAGCGCCACGCTCATGTGCTCGTAGACGGCGGACGGTCGACCTTCCTGTAGATAGAAACTGCGCGTGGCGCCGTCGGCGTCCGGTGCGGCGTTGGCTTCGGCAAGCGCAAAGGCCGCCTCGGCCATCGGCGCGACGGGTTCGATGACTTCCGGCATGCCGGCTGTATCGGCGTCGCCCGAGACAACCACCACCGGCAGCACGACGCGGCCATTGCGCTTCATCGCGTCCGCGAGTCGTTGGTCGCCGGCCGGCTGGAGCCTTCCGTGGTTGGTCATGGCCACGTCGAGTCCCACGGCTGCGGTTCCGGCGGCGGTCAACCGGTCGATGAGCGCGGCGTAGTCCTTGCGCGGCACGGGCCATCCGCCGAGCGCCTGCACGCTCGCGTCGTCGATGGCGGCCAGCACGATCTTCGCCGGCGACGGCCTTTGAAGGCGCGGCTGTGCGATGTCGAAGAAGAACAGATCGGCGCGGCGCAATACGCCCGACATCGTCAACGCCACACATACGAGCACGAGGAACACGCCGAGCGCGAGGCATTCACGCGCCATGTCGACGGGCGCGGGACTGTCGTCGGCGTGCATCAGCGTGCGCCCGCGAGATTGCTGACCGGCTGTCCAGTTGGCCGGACACGCTCACAGGCCGCCCGCTTAGCGCGCTTAGCCCGCTTACTCATAGGCGAGTCCGGCCGGCGCCCACTGCGCCGCCTGCACTGGTTGCGCAGGCGAATGATGGCTCGACGCCGCGGGATGAAGCGTGCGCGCCGGCACGGCCTCGAGACGATAACCGTGCGTGTAGACGGAACTCAGCCGCAGTCCGTTTTCAGGTGCGAGCGCAAGCTTCTGACGCACGCGATAGATGTGCGTGTCGAGCGTACGCGAAGCCGGATCGAGTTCACGCCCCCACGTGCTGATGCTCACCACCTTGCGCGATAACAGCTTGCCGAGATTGTTGAAGAAGAATGCGATGAGATCGAATTCCTTCGGCGTGAGTTCGATGCGTTGACCGCGCAGCGACACGGTGCGCTCCACGGAATCGAGCACATACTCGCCCGCGCAGATGAGGCCGCCGTGTTCGTTGCCGCGCGTTGCGCGCCTCAGCAGCGCGTTCACGCGCGACACCAGTTCTGCGACGCGAAACGGCTTCACCAGGTAGTCGTCGGCGCCCGCTTCCATCGCGAGCACGACGTCGTCTTCGAGCGATTTGCTGGTCACGAACAGCACCGCAGGCGATGCGCCGAGCGTGCGGCGAATCCAGTAAAGCAATTCGAAACCGGTCATTCTGGGCAGCAGCCAGTCGACAATCACCAGGTCGAACGGCTCCGAGCGCAGCAGGCGGACCGCCTGCTCGCCGTCACTCACTTCGACGATCTCGTGCCCCAGGGGCTCCACGACCCGCGCCGCGGATTTCGCGTGAACGGGATCATCTTCGACTATCAGCACACGCATGGGGTGTCATCCTTCATTAGCACTTGGGCGGCATGGCCTTCACGGTCGTTGCGCTGAAACCCGGCGGCATTTACGCGACGCATGCTCGTTGCACGACACGGTGTGCAAGGACGGGCGCAGCAGACCCGTCCTCGACATGCAAGGAGGCATTAACCGTTGGCATCGAGACGCGAAGTAGCAGGCCGAAAATTGCTCAGCGGCCGGCGCAAGGAGCGCGTGGGAATGCTGATTGAAGTAGATTGACTACCTGTTTTTGGCCGTATCGATGGCCTGTTAGCCTCTGGGTGCTCATATTGCCGTGCCCTCACCAAGCCGCTTATTCGGTCGTTCGGTTTGTTCGGTTGCGCTATCGGTGCGTCCGCGTGGCACGGACTCTCCGACAATCATCGGTATCTCTTTTCGAAAACTCTGCGAGCACTATCTTTTGTCCAATGCGGCAACACGCGTCACAGCGCTGTAACGGTTGGTAAGGCAAGTGCTCGGCGGGACTTTGGCATATGGCCATTTATTTGTCTACGTAAATCCACAGAATAACGACGTGTATTGTTTATCTAACAATCGGGGCAGGATTGAATGGTCTCGAGCAACTACCTGGCATCGGCCTCGTGACCGCCAGATGACGGCGTGGCGGGCGTGCGTGGCCGACGTGTGTTTTAAACAACCGGACGCCGATGCAGAACCGCCGGTGATGGCAAACCGTCTGGCCGGCTGGATTGTTTCGGCATTTCTGGAACAGCATTGGCGATCTTCGGTGCGAATTGAATGAATGCCGCGATAAGCTTCGACTGATATTTTTTTGCCGTCGAATTACTTAATTTACAAAAACTGTCAATTGCCCGTTCTAAACGCTGTATGAGAATTACAACAAATGGGAAGGGCGATTATTTATCGTGTACTCGGCTTCGGTGTGCATCTCGTCAGCGATATCGGTCGATGATCTCAAAGAGTCGCTGACACGACGTGGCCAGGTGCTGCTCAGGCGCCGTCGCAACGCCGAGCAAAAGCCCCGGTAATGTCCACGACGGAGTCGCGAACCACACGGACAACGGCGATGGCGCCATGCCGACGGTCATCGCTTCGCGAACGATCCGCACGTCGGGCGCGCCATCGGGTAGTCGGAGAAGGACTGCCAGGCCGGCATTGACCCACTCCGCGTCGCGCATTCTTAACTGCTCGCATAGCGCGTCCCGCTGGGCGGAATAAAGACGCTTGAGCCGGCGCACGCGCCGGATGTAGTGACCGTCACGCATGAATTGCGCTGTGGCGAGTTGAATGACTGGCGATGGTGCCGGGGCAAGCGTTGCGGCGACCTCGGCGAATGCGTTGGCCAGTTCGTTCGGCGCGACGACAAATCCAAGCCGCAGCCCCGGGCTAATCGTCTTGCTGAACGAACCGATGTGAATGACCCGTTTGCCCTCGTCCAGCGACGCGAGCGCAGGTGCCGGCCTGCCTTGCAGTTGGAGCTCGCCGAGGTAGTCGTCTTCGATGATCCACGCGTGGCTCGAGGCTGCCCATTCGAGCAGTTGAAGCCGTCGCCTGAGCGACAGCGTGGAGCCGAGTGGCGCTTGTTGACCTGGCGTCACGACTGCTAACGCGGCGTCCGCGGCGTTCTCGATGCCATAGCCTACGTTGAGGCCTTCTGCATCCACCGGCACCGGCACGATATTCAAACGCGCGAGTTCCAGGCCTTTGCGCGTGACCATGAAACCGGGCTCTTCCATCCAGACCTTTCTGCCTTCCAGACCTAACACCCGCAGTGCAAGCCCCAAGCCGGCGCTGTATCCGGAAGTGATAAAAATCTGCTCCGGGTAGCAGTGGACGTTCCTCGCGATGGACAGATAGCCCGCGATCTCTCTGCGCAGTTCGAACTCCCCTCTCGGATCGGGATAGAGCAGCGACGACAAGCATCCGGTCTTCAGCAGATTGGAAGAACGCGCGCGCGCAAAAAGCTGTTCGGGCAGACCTTCAAACGCCGGAATGCCGAGCTGGAAGATCGCCGGCCCGGCGTTCATCTCCTCATAAGCCCGCATAAAGGCGCCGAGCTGCGGCGCTTGCGCCTGAGTCGCCACCACGCGCGGCCGCGGGGCGACGCGGGTGCCGCCCGCCCCGAATGTCTCGATCATCTGCGCGTCGCATAACCGTTCATAGGCCGCTTGAACCGTACCGCGCGCCACGCCGAGCTGCGCCGCCAGGTCCTGCCACGACGGCAGTCGCGTGCCGGGTGCGAGCAGCCCGGCCTCTATGGTCCTGCTAATGCTCGCACGAATCTGTTCTGCGAGGGGCAGCTTCGCTGTCCGATCGAGCCGAATTTGCAGGTCTGGATGCATGTTCTTGGTACACACGAAAATGGGGAATCTTGGTTCTTCTATTCGTACCATCGATGGTACAGAATATTCCCACCATAGCAGGTAGAAATGTGAGCCCAATAGGGAGATACCAGGCCATGCCCGATCGACGGATTCGAGCGGGTAATAATTCGCATATCGAACTATCTATTCACCCATAGGATTAACCATGACCAATGCAGTCATCGAATGTATCCTGAGCCGCAGCGCCGCCAAGTACTACGACACGGCTGCGACGTTGAGCGACGACCAGATCCGCGAACTCGTGCGAATCGGCACATCCGCGCCGACATCGTTCCACTTGCAGAACTGGCGCTTTATCGCAGTACGTACGCCCGAGGCCAAGACACGGCTTAGCCCGATCGCGTGGAATCAGCCCGCGATCAAAGATGCGGCGGCTACGTTCATCGTCTGCGGACAACTGGTCGATACCAGCGTCATACCGGAACGCCTCGCTCCGCTCGTGGAAGCGGGTGTCATGCCCGCCGCGATGGTGCCGGAATGGGAAAACCCCGCACGCGACCTGTACATGGCGCACCCGCAGCGCCGGCGCGACGAGGCCGTACGTACGGCCACTTTCGGCGCATCGGCGATGATCTATGCGGCCCGTCCACTGGGCCTGGGTTCGACGCCGATGATCGGTTTCGATGCCGAAGCCGTGCACCGCGAGTTCGGATTGGCCGAGGACGAAGTGCCGGTCATGTTGTTGTCGATAGGCGCGGAGCGTCCGGGAAACTGGGCGCAGAAGCCGCGCCGTCCCGTGGCCGATGTGCTGGCGCTCGTCTAATGATTAGTAGAACCGGTGATGTGCGGAAACAGGTGGCCGATTCCGCCATTGCCTTTGTGAAGCCGCTGGAGAAAGCCGCATGAATATCCTGCACATCGATTGCAGTCCGCGACGCGAGTCGCACAGCCGGCAGCTATCGTCGGCAGTCGTCGACAAGCTCCTCTCGATCCTCCCCGACGCGAGTATCAGCCGCCGCGATCTGGGCTATGAACCGATACCTCACGCGGGCGCCGACTATGCCGCCGCGCTCGCGACGCCCGCGTCGCTGGCCGCGGCTGGACGCTCCGCCGACGCGCTACTTCTCGCCGAGCAACTCATTGACGAAGTCGAGCGTTCCGATGTCGTTGTCATCGGCACGCCGATGAACAACTTCACGGTGCCGTCCGTTCTGAAAGCGTGGATCGATCAGATCCTTCGTGTGGGCCGCACGATGAAGTCGACACCAGCCGGCAAAGTGGGAATGCTTCAGGACCGCCCCGTGTTCGTCGCGATCGCTTCGGGTGGCGTGTTTGCTGGTGAGCGAGCCAATCAGCCGGATTTCCTCACGCCTTACCTCACCGCCGTCCTCGGCTGCATCGGTTTCAATACAGTCCATTACCTGCCTTTGCAAGGCACAGCGTTTATCGATGAGGCTCGCGCCAACGAACTTCGCCGCTCGCTCGTCGCGACGATCGAACCGGCAATGGTCAGCCTCGTGCAGACCTCGCTTGAACAAGCGTCGAGCCGGTAACTTATCAGGAACGTTCGTCCTTGCGCGTCTCAATCGTGGAAAAGCTGTCGTCGACAACGATCAGCGTATGCTGGAGCGATCCTTGTTCGGGTCATTGCGCGGCCCAGGTCTGGGGCATCTGTGTCGCGCGTGTGGATGCCGTTTGCGTGCTGTCCGGTAAGCCGATACGCCGCGGGGATTCGATATTTCGTCCGCGTGTGTATCGATCGCAAGTGCCGCTCAATCGCCATCGCATGATCCTGGCCTCCGCAGTAGCTGGATTCCCCGAGAAACCATCCTTTTGAAAAGTACTAAAGTATGAGCACATGTATGAGTACATCGAGAAAGGTTGTCGTCGTTACCGGCGCCTCGCGCGGGATGGGCGCCGCGATCGTTCAGGCATTTCGCGAACTGGACTGTGCCGTCGTTGCCACCTCGCGTTCGATCGAACCATCGGACGACGCGAACCTGCTGACGGTAGCCGGCGACATCGGCGACCCGGCAACCGCGCGACGTGTCATCGCCGAGGGCGTCGCACGATTCGGGCGGATCGATACGCTCGTGAACAACGCCGGCATCTACATCGGCAAGCCTTTTACCGAACACACCGCGGAAGACTATGCGGCCGTGATGAACGTGAACATGGCGGGCTTCTATTACATCACGCAGCTAGCAATCGCCGAGATGGAAAAGCATTCGAGTGGTCATGTGGTGAGCATCACGGCCAGCATCGATCAGGTTGCAATTAGCGGGGTCTACTCGGTCCTCGCGGCGCTGACGAAGGGCGGCATCAACGCGGCCACGAAGTCGCTGGCAATCGAGTACGCGAAGAAGGGAATTCGCGTGAACGCCGTCGCGCCCGGCAACATGGACACGCCGATGCACGCGCCTGAAATCCATGAAGCGCTGCGAGCTTTCAACCCCATCGGGCGCCTGGGTGAAACACGCGATATCGCCGACGCTGTCGTCTTTCTCGATTCGGCGCCGTTCATTACTGGAGAAATCCTGCACGTCGATGGCGGACAAAGCGCGGGCCACTGAAACGCTCTTCTCCATGCCGAAGCCTAACGGAGCCCTATGTCTCAAGTCGATTGGCTGAGCCACCTGCTGCAAATGATCACCATCACGGGCCGGCTGGAAGTCCGTTGCGCGTATGGTGCGCCTTGGCGCGTGGCCTGGCCGCAGGCCAGCGCGCAAGAGGTTCCCTATCACGTCGTGCTCAAGGGCCGGGCCATCATCGAGGACCCCGAGACAGACACGGCGCGCGAACTGGTAGCCGGCGATGTCGTGCTGCTGCCTCACGGCTCGGCGCACGTGCTGCACGACGGCAGCGGACATGCGCCCGGACCTACGTGCGAACGCCGTGATTCCGCCGGTTTGATGTTCAGCGAGAACGACGGCCAGGGCGAGCGTCTTGACATGCTGTGCGGGCGATTTCTGATCGGGCCGCCTCATGATCGGCTGATCCGCAATTACCTGCCCACGAATGTCGTCGTCCGGACCCTGGAAGGTCACGGTGAAAAGGATGTGGGGTCTGCACCGAACCACCTGGCGAGCTTCGTGGGGATGATGCGCGAAGAGTCGACGGGTGACAAAGTCGGCGGATACGCGATCGTCAACGCCCTCTCCTCGGCGCTCTTCACGCTCGTGTTGCGCGAGGCGAGCGAATCCGAAGAAGCCCCGGCGGGCCTGCTGGCACTGGCCGGCAATCCGCGACTCGCGCCGGCCATTTCAGCCATGTTCGCCGATCCCGCGCGGCCCTGGAACCTGCCTGAGCTAGCCGACTTATGCAGCATGTCGCGCGCCACTTTCATGCGGCACTTTCAGGACACGCTCGGGTGCTCGGCCGTCGATCTGTTGACCGATATCCGGATGAGCCTCGCTGCCAACGAGTTAAAGAAACCGATGATGACCACCGAGGCCGTGGCCGAGTCGGTTGGGTATCAATCGGTGTCGTCATTCCGCCGTGTATTCACCGAGAGGATGGGCATGACGCCGGGGCAATGGCGGCGGCTGGCGCGCAACGGCCAATAGCGGTCCCGGTGCCGGTCCCGAATCATCGCTTCACGTCGACTTGATCCTTTTGGATACTTTATTGAGCAAATCCAGTCTCGAAAGCCGCATCGACGAGGCCTAAAGTGGAGGCTCCTAACCGCCTGACACAGCATCGACGCAACGCACGCTGATACGAGAGAGACCGACTTATGAGCGCACAAGCTTTCGAATTTGACGGACCGCACGGCTACCGTCTCGCCGGCAGGCTGGAATTGCCGGACGGCGAGCCGCGTGGCTGGGCCATCCTCGCCCACTGCTTCACGTGCGGCAAGGACAGCCTCGCCGCCAGTCGCGTCGCACGAGCGCTCGCCGCTCACGGCATTGGCGTGCTGCGCTTCGACTTCGCCGGATTGGGTAATAGCGGTGGAAGCTTCGCCGACACCACTTTCGCCGCTGACGTGGACGATCTGGTTGCGGCCGGCAACGCGATGACCAGCGACGGCAAGCCGCCATCGATCCTGGTCGGCCATAGCCTCGGCGGCGCAGCCGTCCTGATGGCCGCGGGCCAGATGCCGGGCATTCGTGCGGTGGCCACGCTGGCCGCTCCGTTCGATACCCGCCATGTTCTGCATCAGTTCGCCCCGCAAAGCCTTGAAACCATCGAGGCGCACGGCGAAGCGGAAGTATTGCTGGCTGGCAGGCCGTTCGTCGTACGCAAGAGTTTCGTCGACGACCTGGCGTGTCACAACCTCGAGTCGCGAATCGCCGGGTTGCGCATCCCATTGCTGGTGCTGCATTCGCCACTGGATTCGACAGTGGGCATCGAGAACGCCGCGCGTATTTTTGCGGCTGCGAAGCACCCCAAGAGCTTTATTTCGCTGGACAACGCGGACCACCTGCTGACGCGCCGCGCCGACGCCGACTATGCGGCCGCAATGATCTCGACCTGGGCCAGCCGGTATCTGATCTCCTGATTTGAATGACATGTGCTTTGCGCTCCGCGTGGAGCGCGGGCACTCGTACGCCTGAACCTACCCTCCTACACACAGGAATCCTTATGAAAACCGAAATCAACATGACCAACCCCGTCATCGAATGCATTCTGAGCCGCAGCGCGGCCAAGTACTACGACCCGGCCGCGACCTTGAGCGATGAACAGATCCACGAGCTCGTACGGATCGGTACGAGTGCGCCGACATCGTTCCACTTGCAGAACTGGCGCTTTATCGCCGTACGCACGCCCGAAGCCAAGGCGCGACTGAGCCCGATTGCGTGGAACCAGCCCGCGGTCAAAGATGCAGCGGTCACTTTCATCGTCTGCGGCCAACTGGTCGAAACCAGCGTGATTCCGGAGCGTCTTGCACCGCTGGTGGAAGCGGGCGTCATGCCTGCAACCATGGTGCCGGAGTGGGAAATCCCCGCACGCAATCTGTATATGGCATACCCGCAGCGCCGTCGTGACGAAGCCGTGCGCACCGCCACTTTCGGCGCGGCGGCGATGATCTATGCGGCCCGCTCGATGGGCCTCGGTTCTACGCCGATGATCGGTTTCGATGACGAAGGCGTACACCGCGAGTTCGGACTGGCCGCGGACGAAGTACCGGTTCTGCTGTTGTCCGTAGGCGTGGAGCGAGCCGGCAACTGGGCGCAGAAGCCGCGCCGTCCCGTGGCCGAAGTGCTGGACCTGGTATGAAGTGAAAGACAGGCACAAGGTGTCGCCTGCTTGAAGGGCAAAGCCGCTTCGACCCGCAACATGGGCGCGAAGCAAATCAACGGATGGTCTCCCAATGACCGTTCTCAATCTGTAAAACCAGTAATTAAGGATGACTACGATGGCAAGGACTACTACTTTAACGCCGGAACAGGTGCCGGCCGATTCGAAGCCGACGCTCGACGCGTTCACCAAAAATATCGGCTTCACGCCGAACATGATGTCGAGCTTCGCGCAAAGCCCGATCGCGTTCAACGCATGGGCGACGCTGCTCGGTTCGCTGAGCAAAGCACTCGACGTGAAGACGCGTGACAGCATCGGTCTCGTTGTCTCCGAGGTGAACGGCTGCAACTACTGCCTGACGGTGCACAGCTTTACCGCCGAGCATATGGCGAAGCTGCCGGCCGATGAAATCATTCTCGCGCGCAAAGGACATGCTGCCGACCCGAAGCGCGACGCCGCGGTTCAGTTTGCGCGCAAGGTCATCGAGACCCGCGGGCAAGTCAGCGACGCCGATCTGAAAGCCGTCCGCGATGCCGGCTACACGGATGCAAACGTGATGGAGATCGTCGCGCTGGTGGCCATGTACTCGCTGACGAACTTTTTCAATAACGTGTTCGATCCCGAGAAGGACTTTCCCCCGGTTACGCCGGCCGGCTCGATCTGAACTTTATTCCCTCGTCTGCGAGGGAATTGGGAAACGAGGCGGAAGAGCCGGTCATACGACGGCTCTGCCCCGCCGGCTTACCCAGGAGAACAAGCATGACACTCGATCATCCGATTTTCACGCGCTGGCCGGCGCGGCACCCTGATCGGCTCCAGCTCTTTTCGTTACCGACGCCCAACGGCGTGAAGGTCGGGATCATGCTGGAGGAAACGGGTCTTGCGTATGAGGCGCACCGCATCGACATCATGGCAAACGAGCACCATGACCCGGCTTTTCTCGCCCTCAATCCGAACGGCAAGATTCCGGCGATCTTCGATCCCGACGGTCCCGGCGGACGGCCGCTTGCATTGTTCGAATCGGGAGCGATCCTGATCTATCTCGCCGAGAAGACGGGACAACTCCTTTCCACCGATCCCGTTACTCGCTACGAAACGATCCAGTGGCTGATGTGGCAAATGGGCGGTGTCGGACCGATGTTCGGCCAGGTTGGCTTCTTCAACAAATTCGCCGGCAAAGCGTATGAGGACAAGCGCCCGCGCGATCGCTACGTCGCGGAATCAGCGCGGCTGCTCGGTGTTCTCGACCAACGGCTCGCGGGCCGCGACTGGGTAATGGGCGCTGAGTACAGCATCGCCGATATTTCACTGCTCGGCTGGGTACGCAACCTGATCGGCTTTTATGAAGCGCGTGAGCTTGTCGGCTTCGACCGCTTCTCGCATGTCGAGCGCTGGTTCGAGCGCGGTCTCGCGCGCCCGGCGGTGCAGCGCGGGTTGGCAGTGACCGCGGCCTGAAGCGAGGCTGTCGAAACGTTCTGTATAGCGAAGCATAAAGCCGCTCACATTCTTTTCAAGCGAGGATCTCCGTGATCGAAATCAACGCCGACGCAGAGGCGATCATCAAGCGGGCGATATTGTCATTCGTCGCGACGGTCAACGACGATGGAACGCCGAATCTTTCGCCGAAGGCATCGTTGACAGTCAGGAACGGTGTTCTCTACTTCGCCGATATCGCCTCGCCCGCGACGATACGAAACCTGAAACGCAAGCCCGCCGTCGAGATCAACGTAATCGACATCTTCGAGAGGCGCGGTTATCGATTCAAAGGTCATGCGTCGATCCTGCCGCCAGGCGATGACGAGTACTCGATGATCGCGGACTGGGTCCGCTCGACGAACGGCCCCGAGTACCCCGTCGATCACGTCGTCAGGATCGAAACGCTTTCGATCTCTCCGCTGCTGTCGCCGGCGCATGTATTCGCGGAGCCTGCTCGAACTCAGGATGAAATCAGGAACACTTACTATCAAAAGTACGGTGTTAAACGCATCGGCGAATAGGCGAATAGCGTGAGAAGTACTCGCGCAAGCCAGGAGAAAATCTATGCTATCGGTTGAGATCAAAGCCATTGAAAAGAACGACTTTGATATTTGGCTTCCTCTGTGGAAAGGCTATCAGCGATTCTACGAAGTGAATATCCCCGAGTCGGTGACGCTCGAAACATGGGCACGCTTCGTGGACCCGTTGGAGCCGATGCATGCGGCGCTTGCCATGATGGGCGAACACGCGTTCGGCCTGGTGCATTCCATCTACCATCGATCCACCTGGACAACCGCCAACTACTGCTATCTGCAGGACCTGTTTGTCGCAGCCGATGTGCGTGGCGGCGGCATCGGCCGCGCGCTGATCGAGCATGTTTATGCGGACGCGAAACGTCGCGGGGCGGCGCGTGTGCACTGGCTGACACACCGAACGAACTCTGCCGCCATGCGGCTTTATGAAAGCGTCGGACATCGCTCGGGCTTCGTCCAGTACCGGAAACTGCTCACCTGAAAATTCCCGCGCGAGATCTCGTCAGAACTCCTTCGACACATCAAGCAACCACGCCTTCTTTGATCCTTTTGAGCATTTTATTGAGCAATTGCAGTCTCGAAACCCGCATCGGGCAAGCCTAAAGTGAAGGCTCCTGATGACCGACCCACAACCTGAATTGGAAACCCAAAATGTCTATTCCCACAGATCAGCTCCGTCTTCAAATCGCCGAGAAAAGCGCAGGATCGCTCTCTAGTCTGGCTCTACTCAGATGGGCGCTTGTCATCGTCTTTCTTTGGTTCGGTGCAATGAAATTCACCGCCTACGAAGCCAACGGCATCGCTCCGTTCATTATGCACAGCCCGATCATGAGCTGGTTGCATTCCCTGTTCGGAATTCAAGGGGCAAGCGACGTTATCGGCGTACTCGAACTGTCGACTGCGGCAGCGCTGACTATCGGAGCCTTCGTGCCCGTTTTCTCCGCATTGGGTGCAGCGATGTCGGCCGCGACCTACTTCATCACGCTGACTTTCTTCCTGAGCACGCCAGGCGTAGCCGAAGCGACGGCGGGTGGGTTTCCTGCAATTTCAGCCTTGCCTGGCCAGTTCCTTCTCAAAGATGTCGTTCTACTGGCTGCATCGCTTTCTCTCCTTGTGGCGTCCATTCAGGCCTCGTGGGCTAACGCTCAGAAGCCGTGACCTGGATGAACTTTCGATACCGCGATTAACGGTACCGCGCGAAGCATTCCACCCATGCAGATGAAGAGGAAAGCAAACGTGAACGAGTCCACTGAGATCGGCGACAGAATCGCCGACAAATCTTCGCAGCCCGACGAGCGCACAATCCGCGACTGGATGGGACCGGAGGCTTTCGAGCATTGGGTCGAACTGCGGAGCTGGATCGACGCATCGTATCCCGGTGTTTTTGCGCCAGACTGGCTATATGGCGGCAAGAAGCGCGGTTGGTCGCTGCGCTACCGGAAGACCAAGGCGCTCTGCACGCTGTTGCCCGCATACAGGCTGTTGTCGGTTCTGGTGGTCCTGGGGCGAGCTGAACGGGAGAAGTTCGAGGCGCGGCGTTATTTCTGGAGCCCACAGTTGGTGAAGCTCTACGATGAGGCCCGCGCCTACCCCGACGGGAAATGGCTGACTGTTCCAATTACATCCGCGGATGATCGGCATGAGGTGACCGAGCTGATGCGTATGAAGCGCCCTACGCTTTCACGCGATTGAATCGTACGTCGCGGAAGCCACGTTCTCTGTACCGGACATCATCCCGCGATCCGTACCGGTACTGTACCGGCAACGCTGGCTAGAATGGTCAAAATCTTCTAGCCTCGTTCCGGAGCCCGCCATGTCCTACCTCACGCTCAGCGCGCTGCCCGCCGGCATCCTGTTCGCGCTCGTCACCAGCATCACGCCTGGTCCGAACAACACGATGTTGCTCGCGTCGGGCGTCAACTTCGGTTTTCGCCGCACCTTGCCGCATATTTCAGGCATCAGCGCCGGCGTCGTGCTATTGATGCTGTCGGTCGGCGTCGGACTCGGCGAAGCCTTCGTGCATTTCCCGGTGCTGTACACGGTGCTCGAAGTGGCGAGCGTCGCCTACCTGCTTTATCTCGCGTGGAAAATCGGCACGTCGGGCGAACTGAAGGTCAGGCAGGGCGAGCGCCGGCCCATGAAGTTCTATGAAGCCATCGCGTTTCAGTGGGTCAATCCGAAGGCGTGGATGATGGTGCTGACTGCGGCCACGACCATCCATCTGAGCGAGAGCTACAGCATGAACGCAGTGGCAATGGCGGCGGTGTTCTATGTGATCGGCTTTCCGTGCATCTGCCTGTGGGCCGGGTTCGGCACCGCGATGCGGCGCGTGTTGTCCGACGCGAGGCGTCTGCGCGCTTTTAACATCACGATGGCGCTGCTGCTCGTGCTTTCGCTGTATCCGATCGCGCTGAAGCTGCTGGACGCAGCCACCTCGTAAGCGAGCGAGAGACGCGCCAGGCGATGCGCATCTAAACCGCCCCGCGTCCTACTCGCTCGATGAAGCGCCACAACGCATCATCGGTCGAATAAGGGGCGTTGAAGCGAAACCATGCGCTCGGCGCGTCGTCCGGCCGGAAGTATGAGCCGGGCGCAAGCCAGATGCCGTGCTGGAGCGCGGCCGTCGCGACGTCGCCGGCAGACGCAGGATCAATCGGCAGGCGAGCCCACAGAAACAACCCCGCTCGCGGCCGATGAAACACTTCGAGCCCAAGCGAGTCGAGCCGCTCTTCGACGGTCGCATGCGCGAGCTTGAGCCGCTCGTTGACCGCTTCCACGTGACGCGCGTAGCGGCCCTCGAGCAGAACCTTATCGACAATCCGCTCGATTGCCTCCGACGACGTCAAGCCCACCGCCATCTTCGTGCGCGCCAGTTCGCGCAGCACCGCGCGCTCCGCGACCACGTAGCCACAGCGCAAGCCAGGCGTCACCGTCTTCGAAAAACCGCCCACATACAGCACGCGCTGCAAGCCTTCCATCGCGGCAAAAAGCGGCGCGCCGGACGGCGCCAGTTCGCGGCTCACGTCGTCCTCGATCACCCACATGCGCTGACGCTCCGCGATCTGCAGCAGGCGGAACGCCGCCGACATGCCGAAGGTCGCGCCGGTCGGATTCTGCAGCGTCGTGTTGACGAAAATGGCCTTCGGCTTGTGCTCCGCGACGAGCGCTTCGAGCACCTCGGTATCGACGCCCGCGGGTGTGCGCGGCACGCCATGCACGACGAGTCCGGCGAGCTTGAGAATCTGCAGCAGGTTGCAATAGCCGGGATCTTCGACGATCACCGCGTCGCCCGCGCGCAGCAACGTGCGCACGATCAGATCGAGCCCTTGCGTCGCGCCCTGCGTGAGCAGCACGTTGGACACGTCGACGGGCAGACCGCGCCGGTCGAGCTGCTCGGCGATGCGCTCGCGCAACGGCGCGAAGCCGTAGGGATGGCCGTAATCGCCGAACCGCGCGGCAGGCACCCGGCTCATCGCGCGCAACGCATGCTGCAAACCGGTCTCGTTGATCCATTCATTCGGCAGCCAGCCGCCGCCGGCCTTGATCGGCACCGAATGGTCGGCGAATACGTCGGACAGAAGCCAGGTCGCGGTGAGGCTCGGCGGCTGCCAGTCGGTCACGGCCGCTCGCGGCGCAGGCGAGCGCGCCGCCACGCGATAACCGGAGCCGCGCCGCGCGACCACGAGCCCCATCGACACCAGACGGTTGTACGCCTCCGTCACCGTGAAGGTGCTCAACTCATGCGTCTGCGCAAGTTGCCGCACCGACGGCAGCAGCGCGCCCGCGCGCAGCGACTGCGCTTCGATGGCTTGCGCGAAGCCTTGCACGACCTGGTCGACGAGCGTGGGAGCGGCGCGCCGGTCGCGCTCGAGATTCAATTCGATCATGGTCGGGGATGTGGACTCGGAACGAAAAAGCCGGCCGCGACGCACGGCCCGAAGCGGATCGCGTCGGCACAGTTACCGCCGATCCACCAACACAGTTAGCGCGACACCGCGTCAACTGTTTATGCCGCCATTAAACCGCGAACGCTACAGTTTTGGCTACGCCCAAAGGAAGTCCACTTGGCAGACGCCCCGAAGCAACTATTCTTGGGGGACGCCCAAAGGAAGTCCCTCTTGGGAAACCACTTCGAGGAGAAACCCATGACTTCGCGCCCCGTCATCGACGATCTGTCGTCTTTCTGGATGCCGTTCACCGCCAATCGCCAGTTCAAGGCCGCGCCGCGCCTGCTGGAATCGGCGAAAGGCATGTACTACCGCAGCACGGACGGCCGCGAAGTGCTCGACGGCTGCGCGGGCCTATGGTGCGTGAATGCGGGCCACAGCCGCGACGAGATCGTCGCCGCGATCACGAAGCAGCTTTCCACGCTGGACTTCGCGCCGACGTTCCAGATGGGCCATCCGCTCGCGTTCGAAGCGGCCACGCGGGTCGCCGAGCTAATGCCCGAAGGGCTCGACCGCATCTTCTTCACGAACTCGGGTTCCGAATCCGTCGACACCGCGCTGAAAATCGCGCTCGCCTATCACCGCTCGCGCGGCGAAGCGCAGCGCACGCGCCTGATCGGCCGCGAGCGCGGTTATCACGGCGTGGGCTTCGGCGGCATTTCGGTCGGCGGCATCGCGCCGAACCGCAAGACGTTTTCCGGCGCGCTGCTGCCGGCCGTCGATCATCTGCCGCACACGCACAATCTCGAGCAGAACGCGTTCTCGAAGGGTCAGCCGGCGTGGGGCGCGCATCTCGCGGACGAACTGGAGCGCATCGTCGCGCTGCACGATGCGTCGACGATTGCCGCGGTGATCGTCGAACCGGTCGCCGGCTCGACGGGCGTGCTGATTCCGCCGCAAGGCTACCTGCAGAAGCTGCGCGACATCTGCACGAAGCACGGCATCCTGCTGATTTTCGACGAAGTGATCACGGGCTTCGGCCGCGTCGGCAAGGCCACGGCCAGCGAATATTTCGGCGTGACGCCCGACCTGATCACGATGGCGAAGGCGATCAACAACGCGTCGATTCCGATGGGCGCAGTCGCGGCGAGCCGCACGGTGCACGACACGATCGTCAACGGCGGGGCACAAGGCGCGATCGAGCTGTTCCACGGCTACACGTATTCGGCGCACCCGGCCGCGGTCGCCGCCGCCATCGCGACGCTCGACCTGTATCGCAGCGAGGGCCTGTTCGAACGCGCCGCGTCGCTCGCGCCGACGTTCGAAGCCGCCGTTCACTCGCTGCGCGGCGCGAAGCATGTGAAGGACATCCGCAACCTTGGGATGATCGCCGGCATCGAACTCGAATCGCGCGACGGCGCACCGGGCGCGCGCGCTTACGAGGCGTTCGTCAAATGCTTCGAGGCGGGCGTGCTCGTGCGCTTTACGGGGGACATCCTGGCGTTTTCGCCGCCGCTCATCATCAACGAAGAGCAGATCGCGCATCTCTTCAAGACGGTCGGCGACGTGCTGGCCACGGTGCAGTAAGGCGACAGCGAACAACGGCGCGCAGGTCGCGCGCCGTCCGCCGTCAGTGATGCTGATGCGCGCGCGCAGCGCGTGTCTGCGCCGCCTTCTTCGCCGCGGCTGAACGTCCGGCTGCGCCTTTCGTCGCGGCAGCCTTCTTCGCCGCCGCCGAGCGGCTCGCGGCCGGCCGCTCGGCCGCCGCCGACTTCGCCTGCTTCGACATCGCCGAGTGCGATGCGCCGGCCTTGCTTTCGCGCTTCAGCACATTGGTGGTGGTGCGCGAGCGCTTCGCCGTCGACTCCTTGCTGGCGGTCTTTTTCGCGGCGCCCTTCTTGTGTCCCGCGGCGCTGTCCTTCTCCGCCTTCTTGCGGGTCGCCTCGCTCGTGCTGCCCTTCTTCGGCGCCTTTAGATCGACGCCCGCGCGACGCGCCTCCGACAATCCGATCGCAATCGCCTGTTTCGGCGAGCGCACGCCGTGCTTGCCGGCGCGCACCTTGTCCACCTGTTCCTTGACGAACTCTCCAGCTTGCGTGCTCGCCGACTTGCCGGCGCGTTTGTCGTCTTCCGCACGCTTGAGGGTTTTCTTCTCGGGCATGACAGTTCTCCGGTTGACTGTGGCCCATGCAGTGAAGCAATGGCTGTGCCGCAGCGCCGGGACACTTCGCCAGGACTCGCGCCGTTCACGGGGACGGCGTATGGTGTGGTCAAGGGTCGGCGCACTGGACCGGTCCGAATGGGAGACACTGATGAAGATCCCCACCGTGCGCGCAGGCGCGCATATCGAAGGCGTTCACTGGATCGCGGAATACGCGGAAGACGTCCACGAGATTCGCATCTTCCGCGAAGGGCAGGAAATCGACGTGCACGACGCGCCTTCGTCGCTGTTCGGCGACGAGGAGAACGCGGGCTCGAAGAGCACCGCCGACCATCGCGCGGTCGAAGCGGCGGTGCTGGCTTACTTGCGGCGCTTCGTGGCCGAGCACGACGCGGAGGAATAGCCGCCGAGGCCGAGGCCGAGGCCGACGCCGACGCCGACGCCTGCTTACTCGCCCGGCCGCAGCTTTTTCACGTCGGCATCCGACGGCTGCACGCTCGCGCCGTCGATGTAGCGATACGACGTCATCACGCCCTTGCCGTCCTTCAGACCGGTGACGCCGACGTAAGCGCCCATCGTCGACTGATTGTCCTGCGCACGATAGGTGATCGGCCCGAACGGTGTGTCGACGGCGAGACCCTTGAACGCGGCCGCGAGCTTGTCGGTATCCGCGGAACCGGCCTTTTTGATGCCCGCCGCAATCGACATCAGCGCCGAGTAGCCGACCACCGAGCCGAGCCGCGGATAGTCGTGATACTTCGCCTGATAGGCGTCGACAAACTTCTTGTTCGCCGGAGTGTCGATCGAATACCACGGGTAGCCCGTCACGATCCAGCCGGCCGGCGCTTCGGCGCCCAGCGGATCGAGATAATCCGGCTCGCCCGTCAGCAGCGACACCACCGTGCGGTCCTTGAAGAGCCCACGCGTATTGCCCTCGCGCACGAACTTGCCGAGGTCGGCGCCGAACAGCACGTTGAAGATCGCGTCGGGCTTCGCATCGGCGAGAGCCTGCGTGACCGCACCCGCATCCACGTTGCCGAGCGGCGTGGCCTGTTCGGCAACGAACTGCACGTCGGGTTGCGCGGCGGTGAGGAGCTTCTTGAACGTCGCGACCGCCGACTGCCCATACTCATAGTTCGGATAGACAAGCGCCCAGCGCTTTTTCTTCAGCTTGGCCGCTTCGGGCACGAGCATCGCGACCTGCATATACGTGGAAGGACGCAGACGGTACGTGTATTTGTTGCCGTCGGCCCAGACGATCTTGTCGGTCAACGGTTCGGCGGCGAGGAAGAAGATCTTTTTCTGCTTCGCGAAATCGGTGAGCGCGAGGCCGGTGTTCGACAGGAAACCGCCGAACAGCAACTGCACCTGTTCACGAGCGATCAGCTCCTGCGCGACGCGAATGGTGTCGCCAGGGTTGCCGTTGTCGTCGCGCGAAACGACTTCGAGCTTTTTGCCGAGCACGCCGCCCGCGCCGTTGATCTGCTCGAGCGCGAGATTCCAGCCGTTCTTGTAAGGCCCGAGAAAGGCCGGCTGCGCCTTATAGCTGTTGATTTCCCCGATCTTGATGGTCTGCTGGGCATTGGCGCCGAAGGCGGCGAATGAAACAACCGTCGATAGCGTCAGGCGAGAGATCCATCGTGCGCGCGTGGTCATGCGTTTCTCCGTATCAATGGGATTGCGGGAATGCGTTGGTCTTCTAACAGGCTGTTCTATCAGGCGTTGCGGCGGCGTTCAAGCGGTCGGGCGGGCAGTGGCTCGTGCGTTCGTTCTTGCGTCCGTTCGTGCGCTCACTCCGCGCTCGCCGTCGCGCGAATCCTCGCGACGCTTGCCGCCACATTCTGCCAGGCAGGCTTGCCGCCCGCGAATTGCTGCCGCAGATACGACACGAGCTCGGCGACCTGGGCGTCGTTGAAACTGTCGCGGTAAGCCGGCATCGTACCGAGTTCGGGCCGCGCAGGCGAGCCGATGCCGTCGAGAATCACGCGGATCAAGTTATCGGGCGTCGCGCCATGCAGGTTCGTGTTGAGCGCAAGCGACGGATGCGCGCCAAACAGTTGCGGCCCGCTGCCGGTGTGATGACAGGCCGCGCAAGCGCCGTCGAACAGCCGCGCGCCGACGCTGGACGGCGCGCCGTTGATCGTGCTCGCCGCTTCGTATTGCCGCGCCATCGCCGCGACATCGACGTTCGGTTCCACTGGCGCAAGCGACGCGAGATACGTCGCCATCGCGCGAATATCGCTGTCGGGCAGCGCCGCGAGATCGGCGACGACGGGCGCCATCGGTCCCGCCGCGACGCCGTGCAGCGGCGCATGGCCGAAGCGCAAATAGCGGAACAGCTCGTCCTCGGTCCAGGGCACCGGCGCGTTCGATAGCGACGATAACGCGGGCGCTTCCCAGCCTTCGGCGCTCCCACCGTCCATGAAGGCCGCGCCGCTTTTCTCGGCGCCGAACGCATTGCGCGGCGTGTGACACGCGCTGCAATGCCCGAGCCCGTTGACGAGATACGCGCCGCGATTCCATTGCGCGCTTTGCGTCGCGCTGGCGGTGAACGTGTTGCGCCCGAGGAAGAGGCCGTTCCAAGCCGCCATCAACGGACGCGCGCTAAACGGAAACGGCAGCTTCGTTTCCGGCGGACGAAAACGCACAGGCGTTTGCGACATCAGATACGCGTAGAGCGCGTTGAGGTCGTCGTCGGAAGTATTTTTGAAGGACGTGTACGGGAACGCCGGATAGAGCCGATGCCCGTCGCGGCTGACGCCTTCACGCATCGCGCGGACAAACGCTTCGAGCGACCATGCGCCGATGCCCGTCTGCACATCCGGCGTGATGTTCGTGCTGTAGACGGTGCCGAAAGGCGTCTCGAGCGGCTTGCCGCCCGCGTTCGGCACGCCGTTCTTCGCGGTGTGGCAGACCGCGCAATTGCCAAGCGACGCGAGCACCTTGCCGCGCGCGATTAGCTCCGGCGCGAAGGCGCTCGCGAGCGGCGGCGTGATCGGCCCGAGAGCGGACGGCGCCAGCGACAACGCGCCGAGCCAGCCCGCCGCGCCGGCCGCGAACGCCCCTAGAAAACCGAGCCGCCAGCGCTTTTTCCTGCGCGCGGCGGCCTTCTCGGCTTGTGCATCGGCGAGCGCCGCGCGAATCGTTTCGGGCGTGAACGGCGGCCTGCGAAAACGCACGCCGGTCGCGTCGTACAACGCGTTGGCAATCGCCGCCGCGCCGGGCAGCGACGCGGATTCGCCCGCGCCCATCGGCGGCTCGCCGTGACGCGGCATCATCACGACGTCGATCACGGGCACTTCGCGAAACGTGAGAATCGGATACGCGCCCCACTCCTGGCTCGTCACCGCGTTGCCGCCGAACGTCACGCGTTCTTTCAGCGCGCGGCTCGTCGCCTGGATCACGTTGCCGTGAATCTGGTGACGCACGCCGTCCGGGTTGATCGTGGTGCCGTTGTCCTGGCCGACCACGACGCGCGTCACCGCGAGTTCGCCGCTTCGGCGATTGACTTCGACGTCGGCGACCCACGCGCACCACGCGGCGCCGAAGCCGGGGAATTTGCTGTGCACGTAGCGGGCGTAGGCGATACCGCGGCCTCGTGCGATGTCGCCTTGGTCGCTTTGTTCGTGAGCCTCAGTGTTAGCGTCAGTGGCTTCGCGCACGCGCGGCTGCCAGCCCGCGCGCTCGGCCACCGCTCGCACGAGATCGGCCGCGCGTGGATCGCGCAAGTGCTTCAGCCGAAACTCGACCGGGTCGGCGCCCGCTTCCACCGCGAGTTCGTCGATGAACGACTCGTGCGCGAAAGTGTTCGGCAACGCCGACACGCCGCGCAGCCACGACGCGCGAACAATAGGCGGCGTGTCGTCGCAGACGACGCGCATCGCCTCGTAGTCATACGGCGGCACGGCCGTACGGTCACCCATCTCGAACACCTGCGGCTCGCCCGGCAGCGTGCCGGTCAGCAACAGCGCCAACGTCGGCGCATCGTTCGATGGATAACGCGTCGCGAAGTCGTAAGCCGCGAGTTCGCCCTCGGCGCTCAACGCGCCGCGCACGTCCATCAATTGCGCGGCGCCCTTCGGCTCCCACGCATGCTCGTCCTCGCGCGACAGTTGCACGCGCACCGGCGCGCCGGCCGCACGCGAGAGCAACGCGGCGTCGGCGGCGACATCGTCCGCGCAATTGCGGCCGTAGCAGCCGGCCGCATCCATGCGCACGATCTCGATGTGCGCTTCGTTCATGCCCATCAGCAACGCGAGGTCCGCGCGCAGCGAATGCGGATTCTGCGTGCCGGACCATACCTTCAACGCACCGTCGCGATAGTCGGCCACCGCGCACGACGGTCCAATCGACGCATGCATCTGAAACGGCCATACGTACGTGCGATTCAGCGTGCGAGCCGGATCGCGTGAAAGCGCGGCGTCGACATCGCCGTCGATTAAAAGCTCGCGCCGCTTCGCAGGATTCGCGCGCAATGCGGCTTCGACTTCCTCGCTGGTATCCAGCGGCGGCAAGGCTTCGGTGGTTTTCCATTGCACGTCGAGCCGCTTCGCGGCCTGCTGCGCGATTTCCTCGCGCTCCGCCACGATGCCGACGAAGTCGCGTATCACCACGACCTTGACGATGCCGGCCATGTCGCGGATCGACTCTTCATCGACACGCAGCAAACTGTTACCAATGAAGTTGCCCTGCGCGATGCCCGCATAAGGTGGACGCACGACGCGCCCATGCAGCATGCCAGGCACGCGTACGTCGTGGACGAAGCTCAATTCGCCCGTTGCCTTTGCGGGAATATCGACACGCGGCGCATGCTTGCCGACGATGTTGTATGCGGTCGGGTCTTTGAGCGGCGCGTCGGTAGTCAACTGGAGTTCGATGCGTTGCCCCGCGATGAGCTCGCCGTAGGCGATGCGCTTTGCACTCCCACTTGCATTTGCATCGTCGCGTTCGAACACGATGCCATCGCGCACATCGAGCTTTTCCACGTCAACACCAAGCCGTATCGCCGCCTGCTCGAGCAGCCATTGCCGCGCCTGCGCCGCGGCGTGCCGCAACGGCACCGCCGTTATCTGCAGCGTGGCGCTGGCAATCGTCGGCCCCTGATTCGGCGTCTCGTTCGTATGACCGAGCACGATCGACACGCGCGTCAACGGCACATCGAGTTCTTCCGCGACGATCTGCGCAAGCGCGGTGCCGATGCCCGTGCCGAGATCGACGTGACCGTTGAACGCGATCACGCTGCCGTCGTCGCGCACGGCGAGGAACATGTCGGCGTCAGTGGGCACGAACGACGACCGCGAGCCCGGCTGACCGGCCGCCGGTTGAACCGGTGCTTGCGGCGGCCGCATGACGATCAGCACGCTCTGCGCGTCGTAAAGCTGTTTGCGCGACGGCGGTGCCGCGCGTCGATCGACGCTGAAGTCCGGTCCCGTCATGCGCTTGCCTCTTTATTAGCGGTCTCTTGAACGCGCTTCTGCATGGCGAGCAATTCAGCGGCGCGCTGCACCGCGCGCACGATTTCGACATGCGTGCCGCAACGGCACAGGTTGCGCGACAACTCGCGGCAAATCGTCTCGACGCTCGGATGCGGATCGCGCTCGAGCAGCGCCTTCGTCGTCATGATCATGCCGCTCAGACAATAGCCGCATTGCGCGGCCTGTTCGTCGATAAACGCCTGTTGCACCGGATGCAGCGCGGCACGCGTGCCGAGTCCTTCGAGCGTGGTGATCTCGTGGCCGAGCGCCACCTTCGCCGTGGTCACGCAGGCGCGCGTCGGCATGCCGTCGAGCAGCACCGTGCATGCGCCGCACTCGCCCAGGCCGCAGCCGAATTTCGGACCATTGAGCGCGAGGTCGTTGCGCAGCAGGTAAAGCAAAGGCGTGTCCGCGCTGGCGCAGACGACATGCGTCGCGCCGTTGACCTGCAACGCGAGCGGCGCCGGACCGTTCATGAGCGCGCCGACCGCGCTCTAAGACGCGCATTCATAGCACCACCGGCACTTCGGTCGCGGGCGGCGTATTGCGGCTGCGCCGGCAACGGATCAAGCCGTCGATCATCACCATGCCCACGCCTGGAATATCGCCGAGTTGCACGCTTTCGAGCAGCGTGTCCGCGGCCGTATGCTGCGCGCGGTCCATGAAGACGAGGTCGGCGGGACGGCCCACTTCGATGAGCCCCTGACGCAAGTTGCGTTGCCGCGCCGTGTTGCCCGTCGCGAAGCAGAACGCGATTTCCGCAGGCACGTCGGCGAGGCTCGAGATGAGCGCGATCATGCGCAAGATGCCGAGCGGCTGCACGCCCGAGCCGGCCGGGCTGTCGGTGCCGAGGATGATCCTGTGCGGGCATTTCAGTTCGATCGCATGACGCGCCGTCAGCAATGCAATGCGTTCGTTGCCGTTATGAACGATCTCGAGCGCGCGGCTCGACTGCTCGCACAAGTCGCAAACATGGCGGTAAGACAGCGACGTATGCCCGCCGTTGACGTGGCCGATCACGTCCGCGTCGGCCGCAAGCACCACGTCGCGGTCGATCAGCCCCGAGCCTGGAATCGACGGACCACCTGTATGAATCGTGCTCTGAATGCCGTACTTGCGTGCCCACGCGACCATTTGCGCGGCTTCCTCGCCGGCCTTCACGCTGCCGAGACCAACTTCGCCGAGCAGCTTCACGCCGGCTTCGGAGAGCTCCTTGAAATCCTCTTCGACCATGCCTTTTTCGATCACCGGCGCGCCCGCCATCACCTTGACGCCACCGCCGACGCCCGCCGCACGCATGCCTTCAAACGAGCGCTGCGCGGTGATCGCAAGCGCCTTCACGCCGAGCACATCTTTCGGACGGCCAGGTAAATGCACTTCGCCGGCGGAGATCATCGTCGTCACGCCGCCGTTCAGATTCGATTCGATCCAGCCGAGCTGATTCTGACGCGGCGTCCAGTCGCCGAATACCGGATGCACATGCGAGTCGATCAGGCCAGGTGCTACCGTCGTGCCCTTGCAATCGACGGTAGTACGCGCGCCTTCGAGGTCGCAGTCCGCTTCCTTGCCGATCGCGACGATCAGGCCGTCGTCGATCACGAGCGTATTGGCGTCGAGAATCGGCTGATCGATGT
>Ga0209795_10000304_pt1 | contig 42374 bp, 41 predicted proteins | sample AgamicOrMarz_FD_187166 | JGI IMG/M metagenome (GOLD analysis project Ga0209795, IMG submission 187166) | Agave microbial communities from Guanajuato, Mexico - Or.Ma.rz (SPAdes) (version 2) | ecosystem: Host-associated > Plants > Phyllosphere > Phylloplane/Leaf | place: Guanajuato, Mexico...
TTCTCAGCAACATGGTGATGCCAAATATCGGCGCGTTTATCGCGTGGGGTATTATCACCGCATTGTTTATTCCGACAGGGTGGTTGCCTAACGAAACGCTGGCGAAACTTGTTGGCCCAATGATTACCTATCTGCTGCCGCTGCTCATCGGTTATACCGGTGGTCGTCTGGTCGGCGGAGATCGCGGTGGCGTAGTGGGTGCCATTACGACCATGGGCGTGATCGTCGGCGCGGATATGCCGATGTTCCTCGGCGCGATGATTGCCGGTCCTCTGGGCGGCTGGGCGATTAAGAAATTCGATGTCTGGGTGGATGGTAAGATCAAATCCGGCTTCGAAATGCTGGTGAACAACTTCTCTGCGGGCATCATCGGGATGATCCTCGCGATTCTGGCGTTCCTCGGCATTGGCCCTGCGGTTGAAGTTCTGTCCAAAATTCTGGCGGCAGGCGTTAACTTCATGGTGGCGCACGACATGCTGCCGCTGGCGTCTATCTTTGTTGAACCGGCGAAAATCCTGTTCCTCAACAACGCCATTAACCACGGTATCTTCTCCCCGCTGGGTATCCAGCAGTCGCATGACCTCGGCAAGTCCATCTTCTTCCTGATTGAAGCGAACCCGGGTCCGGGTATGGGCGTTCTGCTGGCGTACATGTTCTTTGGTCGCGGCAGTGCAAAACAGTCTGCGGGCGGCGCGGCAATCATCCACTTCCTGGGTGGTATCCACGAAATTTACTTCCCGTACGTGCTGATGAACCCACGTCTGATCCTGGCCGTTATTCTCGGCGGTATGACTGGCGTGTTCACGCTGAGCGTGCTGGGTGGTGGTCTGGTTTCTCCAGCTTCTCCAGGCTCTATCCTGGCGGTACTGGCGATGACCCCGAAAGGCGCTTACTTCGCTAACATCGCCGCTATCTGTGCGGCGATGGCGGTCTCCTTCGTGGTCTCGGCTATCCTGCTGAAAACCAGCAAGGTGAAAGAAGAAGACGATATCGAAGCGGCAACCCGTCGTATGCATGACATGAAAGCAGAATCCAAAGGCGCAACGCCGCTGGCGGCTGGCGATGTCTCTAACGACCTGAGCCACGTACGTAAAATCATCGTTGCCTGCGACGCCGGTATGGGTTCCAGCGCAATGGGTGCAGGCGTACTGCGCAAGAAAGTGCAGGATGCGGGCCTGACCAATATCTCCGTCACCAACAGCGCGATCAACAGCCTGCCGCCGGACGTTGACCTGGTGATTACGCACCGCGATCTGACCGAGCGTGCGATGCGCCAGGTGCCTCAGGCACAGCACATTTCGCTGACCAACTTCCTCGACAGCGGCCTGTACGCCAGCCTGACCGAACGTCTGGTTGCTGCGCAGCGTCACGAAGATAATGAAGTGAAAGTGCGTACCAGCCTGCAGGACAGCTTTGACGAGAGCAATGCGCACCTGTTCAGACTGGGCGCGGAAAACATCTTCCTTGGCCGTACCGCTGCCACGAAAGAAGACGCCATTCGCTTCGCGGGTGAGCAGCTGGTTGCTGGCGGGTACGTTCAGCCAGAATACGTTGAAGCGATGCTGGAACGTGAAAAACTGACGCCAACCTACCTCGGCGAATCCATTGCGGTTCCACACGGTACGGTTGAAGCGAAAGACCGCGTGCTGAAAACCGGCGTCGTGTTCTGCCAGTATCCGCAGGGCGTACGCTTCGGTGAAGAAGAAGATGACATCGCCCGTCTGGTGATTGGTATCGCCGCTCGCAACAACGAGCACATCCAGGTGATTACCAGCCTGACCAACGCCCTGGATGACGACACCGTCATTGAGCGTCTGGCCAACACCACCAGCGTAGAAGAAGTGCTGGCGCTGTTGAACAAGTAAGTCTGTTCTCTTCCCTCTCCCCGTTGGGGAGAGGGCTAGGGTGAGGGGAAAAGTTCCTCACCCCAGCCCTCTCGGGTAAAAACATTAATGAAGGTTAACACTATGAAAGCATTACATTTTGGCGCAGGTAATATCGGTCGTGGTTTTATCGGCAAACTGCTGGCAGACGCAGGCATTACGCTGACATTCGCCGATGTGAACCAGGTGGTGCTCGACGCCCTGAATGCCCGTCATAGCTACCAGGTCCACGTTGTCGGCGAAAACGAACAGGTTGAGACGGTGTCTGGCGTGGATGCGGTGAGCAGCATTGGCGACGAGGTTATCGACCTTATCGCCCACGTTGACCTGGTCACCACCGCCGTCGGCCCGGTTGTGCTGGAGCGCATTGCCCCTGCCGTGGCGAAAGGCCTGGCTAAACGTAAAGCACAGGGCATTGAAACGCCGCTGAACATTATCGCCTGTGAGAACATGGTGCGCGGCACCACGCAGCTGAAAGCTCACGTCATGGCCGCCGTGGCGGATGAAGACAAGGCCTGGGTTGAGGCGCACGTCGGTTTTGTTGATTCCGCCGTGGACCGCATCGTTCCGCCGTCAGAATCGGCCACCCACGACCCGCTGGAAGTCACCGTTGAAACCTTCAGCGAGTGGATCGTTGATAAAACCCAGTTTAAAGGCGCGCTGCCGACCATTCCGGGAATGGAATTAACCGACAACCTGATGGCATTTGTCGAACGTAAACTCTTCACGCTTAACACCGGGCATGCTATAACCGCGTACCTCGGCAAATTGGCCGGTCATCAGACCATCCGTGATGCAATCCTTGATGAGAACATCCGTGCGGTGGTGAAAGGCGCAATGGAAGAGAGCGGCGCGGTGCTGATTAAACGCTACGGTTTTGATGCCGATAAGCATGCAGCCTACATTCAGAAAATCCTCGGACGTTTTGAGAATCCGTACCTGAAAGATGACGTCGAGCGCGTGGGACGTCAGCCTCTGCGCAAACTGAGCGCGGGCGACCGTCTGATTAAACCGCTGCTGGGCACGCTGGAATACGGTCTGCCGCACGCCAACCTGGTGAAAGGGATTGCCGCCGCAATGCACTATCGCAGCGAGCAGGACCCGCAGGCACAGGAACTGGCGCAACTGATTGGCGATGAAGGCCCTCAGGCTGCGCTGGCGCAGATCTCTGGTCTGGGCGCCAACAGCAACGTGGTTGTGGAGGCGGTTAACGCTTATAACGCAACCAAATGATGCAGAATGCGGCGCAGGTTAGCCTGCGCCCAAATTACAGATTGTCAGATATGCAGGCAATAATGGAACAAACCCAGGCCTTTGAAAACCGTGTGCTTGAGCGTCTGAATGCTGGCAAAACCGTACGAAGCTTCCTGATTGCTGCCGTCGAGTTACTGACCGAGGCAGTGAACATTCTGGTGCTTCAGGTGTTCCGCAAAGACGACTACGCGGTAAAATATGCTGTAGAACCGTTACTGGACGGCGACGGACCGCTGGGCGATTTATCGGTGCGCCTGAAGCTGATCTACGGTCTTGGCGTGCTGAGCAGGCCCGAGTATGAAGATGCCGAGCTGCTGATGGCGTTGCGCGAAGAGTTAAATCATGACGGTAATGAATACGCCTTTACCGATGATGAGATCCTCGGGCCGTTCGGCGAGCTGCACTGCGTGACCGCCCTGCCCCCGGCCCCCCACTTCGATAACAGCGATCCTGAGCTGTATGCGATGCAAAAGCTGCGTTATCAGCAAGTTGTTCGCTCTACCATGGTCCTTTCCCTGACTGAGCTGATTTCACGAATCAGCTTAAAAAAAGCGTTTCAGAAGTAAGCCTGCGCACTTTGTTGTATCCTTCCCGGTAAATCCCCCGAATTTAGAGTATGTGTTATGAAAGAAGTCGAAAAGAACGAGATTAAACGCCTGAGCGACCGTCTGGATCTGATCCGTCACCAGATGGCGGGCCTCTCGCTGGTTGATTCCGCCGAGAAGTACGCCGAACTGGAAAAAGAGGTCACAAAGCTGGAAGCAGAAATTGAGCGCCTGCGCGAAGTTAAAGGCCAGAAGCTGAGCAAAGAAGCGCAGAAGCTGATGGATATGCCGCACCGCCGCGCGATCACCAAAAAAGAGCAGGCCGACATGGGCAAGCTGAAGAAAAGCGTCCGTGGCCTGGTGGTGGTTCACCCGATGACTGAACTTGGCCGTGAAATGGGCCTGAAAGAGATGACGGGCTTTTGTAAGACGGCATTCTGATTTCATAGCATGCTTCAGCCACCCAATGCATTCCCATCCAGAATGCATTGGGTTTCTTATTGCTCAACATCTCCCGCTGGCTTCCTGTTAAAGCCAACGCGTAGTATCAAAATCGTTCCATCTAAAAGCACAACTACTTCACCTGTGTTAAATCCGATTCTGTCCTCCTGGTATAAAAATAACTTTAAAAGCAACACACGTATTTTTATTTAAAATAAATCTTCAAAAAAACGATTTCCCCAAATATCCATGAGTTGGTCCTCTTTCAGCGAGAGGGATAAGGCCAATGTTGCTCTTAACGTAATATTAATGAGTGATGAAATTCACGTTTTAAGGCTATAAAGCGTTTCCGAGTGAGAAAAAGAAAAGTACTTGGATAACCGGCCAGCATACCTCGATAACCTGCCAGAGCATCTTTGCCAGCGGGTGATGGTATGTAACCATCCTGATGATATTGAGGCTTTTTCTGATATGATAATTCAGAAAACAACGTTTTTAAGGAGCTAAAATGCGCCAGAGAATAATCGTGTGTCCTGTTATCCAAAATAACGGTGAGTTTCTGCTTTGTAAAATGGCATCGGACCGTGGGGTTTTTCCGGGACAGTGGGCGCTGCCTGGCGGTGGCATGGAACCGGGTGAAACGATGGAAACCGCGCTAAGGCGTGAAATCATGGAAGAATTGGGTGAAGAGCTTAATATCACTGATATTCGACCGTGGGCATTCCGTGACGATACTCGAACTAAAACCTATCAGGACGGCACTACTGAAGAAATTTATATGATTTATCTTATCTTTGATTGTATTAGTGCTAACCGAAAAATTACCTTCAATGAAGAATTCCAGGAAATCACCTGGGTGTCCCCTGAAAAACTAAAAGACATGGACTTAAACGAAGCGACCCGGATCACCTTTACGCAAAAAGGACTTATTTAACGGGTATCCCCTTGTCTATTGTGTGCGGGGTAAGCTAGCCCAGGCCATATCCCGCCCAAAATTGGCCCAACCAATCCCCCTTTTGACTGTCCACTGGTTCACACTTCTGCCATTACCGCTCACAAAACCATTGCTCGCGCATAACATTTGATTAACCATTTGTTGTCATTAACCCTACATCACCTTATTGGCAGGACCACTTTTACACTGACTGTGACGCAGAGATGAGCACAGACTCACCGCCGAACCGATCGTGTGGTCCTCAGGAGACCTGCATGAGCCTCTGGCAACAAAACTACGATCCGGCCGGGAATATCTGGCTGTCTAGCCTGATCGCATCGCTTCCGATCCTGTTCTTCTTCTTCGCGCTGATTAAGCTCAAGCTGAAGGGCCACCTTGCCGCAACCTGGACCGTGGTCATCGCCCTGCTGGTGGCGTTGCTCTTCTACAAAATGCCGGTCGACCGCGCGCTGGCGTCGGTTGTGTATGGCTTTTTCTACGGCCTGTGGCCGATAGCCTGGATCATCATCGCGGCGGTGTTTGTCTATAAAATCTCGGTGAAAACCGGGCAGTTCGACATTATCCGCTCGTCGATTCTTTCCATCACGCCTGACCAGCGCCTGCAGATGCTGATTGTCGGTTTCTCGTTCGGGGCGTTCCTCGAAGGGGCGGCAGGCTTCGGTGCGCCGGTGGCGATTACCGCCGCGCTGCTGGTCGGTCTGGGCTTTAACCCGCTGTATGCCGCTGGCCTGTGCCTGATTGTGAACACCGCGCCGGTAGCGTTTGGCGCGATGGGGATTCCGATTCTGGTCGCCGGGCAGGTCACCGGGCTGGACAGCTTCGAGATCGGCCAGATGGTTGGCCGCCAACTGCCGTTCCTCACCATCATCGTGCTGTTCTGGATCATGGCGATTATGGACGGCTGGCGCGGCGTGAAGGAGACCTGGCCTGCGGTGATGGTCGCGGGCGGCTCTTTTGCTATCGCCCAGTATCTTAGCTCTAACTTCCTCGGCCCCGAGCTGCCGGACATTATCTCTTCGCTGGTGTCGCTGGTGTGCCTGACGCTGTTCCTCAGACGCTGGCAGCCGGTGCGTATTTTCCGCTTTGCCGATATGGGCGCGTCCCAGGTCGATCAAACCCTGGCGCGTACGGGGTATACCCCAGGGCAGATTGTTCGCGCGTGGTCGCCATTCCTGTTCCTGACCGCTACCGTAACGCTGTGGAGCATTCCGCCGTTTAAAGCCCTCTTCGCCCCGGGCGGCGCGCTGTACGATATGGTGATTAACATCTCTGTGCCGTTCCTCGACAAGATGGTCGCCCGCATGCCGCCGGTAGTTAACGATGCCACGCCGTATGCGGCGGTCTACAAGTTCGACTGGTTCTCCGCTACCGGTACGGCCATCCTGTTTGCCGCTATCCTTTCCATTGTGTGGCTGCGCATGAAGCCTGCCGCCGCAGTGCAGACGTTTGCCAGCACGCTGAAAGAGCTGGCGCTGCCGATCTACTCCATCGGGATGGTGCTGGCGTTCGCGTTTATCTCGAACTACTCCGGGCTGTCGTCGACGCTGGCTCTGGCTCTGGCACATACCGGGCACGCCTTCACCTTCTTCTCGCCGTTCCTCGGTTGGTTGGGGGTGTTTCTGACCGGGTCGGATACCTCATCCAACGCCCTGTTTGCGGCCCTGCAGGCGACGGCAGCACAGCAGATTGGCGTCTCCGACGTCCTGCTTGTCGCAGCTAATACCACCGGTGGTGTGACCGGGAAGATGATTTCGCCGCAGTCCATCGCCATTGCCTGTGCCGCAGTGGGACTGGTGGGGAAAGAGTCGGATCTGTTCCGCTTTACCGTAAAACACAGCCTGATATTTACCTGCATGGTGGGGGTGATCACCACGCTGCAGGCCTATGTCTTAACCTGGATGATTCCATGATAGTGATGCCCAGACGCCTGTCCGACGAGATTGCCTCTCGCGTGCGGGCGCTGATTGAAGAACAGCAACTGGAGGCGGGCATGAAATTGCCCGCCGAGCGCCAGCTTGCCGCCCAGCTTGGTGTGTCGCGCAATTCACTGCGCGAGGCGCTGGCGACGCTGATCAGCGAAGGGGTGCTGCTGAGCCGTCGCGGCGGCGGTACCTTTGTGCGCTGGCAGCATGACGACTGGTCCGAGCAAAATATCGTTCAGCCGCTGAAAACGCTGATGGAGAACGACCCGGACTACAGCTTCGATATCCTTGAAGCCCGCCACGCCATCGAAGCCAGCACCGCCTGGCATGCCGCGATGCGCGCAACCGAGGCCGATAAGGAGAAGCTCAAAATCTGTTTTGAGGCGACACAAAGTCGTGACCCGGATATCGCTTCCCAGGCGGACGTGCGTTTTCACCTGGCGATTGCCGAAGCCTCGCACAACGTGGTTCTTCTGCAAACCATGCGCGGCTTCTTTGACCTGCTGCAATCCTCCGTTAAACAGAGCCGCCAGCGCATGTATCTGGTCCCGCCCGTTTTTGCTCAGTTAACCGAACAGCACGACGCCGTGCTTAACGCCATTCTGGCCGGCGACGCCGAGGCCGCACGCAAAGCGATGATGGCGCATCTCAGCTTCGTACATACCACCATTAAACGCTTCGATGAAGATCAGGCCCGACAGGCGCGTATTACCCGTCTGCCTGGCGACAACGATATTTCCAGGGAGAACAAAGCATGATTATTTCAGCAGCCAGTGACTATCGCGCCGCGGCGCAGCGCATTTTGCCGCCGTTCCTGTTCCACTATATCGACGGCGGGGCGTATGCCGAATACACCCTGCGCCGCAACGTGGAAGATCTGTCTGAAGTGGCTCTGCGCCAGCGCGTGCTGAAGAATATGTCCGATCTGAGCCTTGAGACGAAGCTGTTTAACGAAACGCTCTCTATGCCCGTCGCGCTTGCCCCGGTTGGCCTGTGCGGCATGTATGCCCGCCGCGGTGAAGTCCAGGCGGCAGCGGCGGCGGATGCCAAAGGCATTCCGTTTACGCTTTCCACCGTTTCCGTTTGTCCGATTGAAGAAGTCGCCCCCACTATCAAACGCCCAATGTGGTTCCAGCTGTACGTTCTGCGCGATCGCGGCTTTATGCGCAACGCGCTGGAGCGCGCCAAAGCGGCGGGCTGTTCCACGCTGGTCTTTACCGTCGATATGCCCACGCCGGGCGCGCGCTACCGCGACGCCCACTCCGGCATGAGTGGCCCGAATGCTGCAATGCGCCGTTACTGGCAGGCGGTGACTCATCCGCAGTGGGCGTGGGACGTGGGGGTCAATGGCCGCCCGCACGATCTGGGGAACATCTCAGCGTATCTGGGCAAACCGACCGGGCTGGAGGATTACATCGGCTGGCTGGCGAATAACTTCGATCCGTCGATCTCCTGGAAAGACCTGGAGTGGATCCGCGAATTCTGGGACGGCCCGATGGTGATCAAGGGGATCCTCGATCCGGAAGATGCCCGTGACGCGGTGCGCTTTGGCGCAGACGGGATTGTGGTCTCAAACCACGGCGGGCGTCAGCTCGACGGAGTGCTCTCTTCCGCGCGCGCCCTGCCCGCCATTGCCGATGCGGTAAAAGGCGATATCGCTATTCTGGCCGACAGCGGCATTCGCAACGGGCTGGACGTGGTGCGCATGATCGCTCTCGGCGCTGACAGCGTGTTGCTTGGTCGGGCTTATCTGTATGCCCTGGCCACCAGCGGCCAGGCGGGCGTGGCGAACCTGCTGGACCTGATCGAGAAAGAGATGAAAGTCGCCATGACGCTGACCGGCGCGAAATCGATTAGCGAAATCAGCAAAGATTCGCTGGTACAGGAGCTGAGTAAATTACCCGCCGCGCTGGCTCCGCTGTCGCAAGGAAACGCGGCCTGATCTGTTTCGCGCTTTCCACTTCACGCGTTCAGTCGGTATCCGGCTGAACGCTTTTTTTGTGCAAAGTAACACCTGCATAACATTTTGGATAAGTTAATTTGACATCTCTGCGCCGATCGCAGTTGTATAGACAAGCAAATACAACAGCATAAAAAAACATCACATCGGAGAGTCGCGTATGACGTATTCAGGCAAGGTGGATATCCAGCAGGTGATTGATGACAGCCCCTTTTCCCGGCTCCACTGGGTGCTGATTGTTCTGGGGTTTCTGGTCCTGGCAATAGACGGCTTTGATACCGCCGCGATGGGCTATATCGCCCCGACGCTCTCGACGGAGTGGGGGATCGCCAAACAGGATCTTGGCCCCGTGCTGAGTGCCGCCCTGCTGGGTTTGTCGCTGGGGGCACTCATTGCCGGGCCGGTTTCCGATCGCATTGGCCGCAAGCGCGTGCTGGTCTTCTCCTGCCTCTTTTTCGGCCTCTCAAGCCTGGCAACGGCCTACGCCCAGAGCCTTAACTCGCTGACGATCTGGCGGTTTTTCACCGGTCTTGGCCTGGGCGCGGCGATGCCGAACGCCATTACGCTGATTTCAGAGTTTGCGCCGCAGCGCTGCCGTTCCCGGGCCATTAATACCATGTACTGTGGGTTTCCTCTGGGCGCGGCAGGCGGCGGAGCCATTTCGTCCTGGCTGATCCCGAACCACGGCTGGCAAAGCGTACTGTTGGCCGGGGCGATTGCCCCCCTGGTGCTCACCGTGCTGCTGGCGCTGCTGTTGCCGGAATCGGTGAAGTATCTGGTGCAGCGTGGTAAAGACGTTATGCAGATCAAGCGCATTGCCGCTCGCTTCGCCGCCGCGCCGCTCGACGCGGTAACGGGTTTTTATCTGGCGGAGGAGCGCGCCGCGCGCAAAAAAGGCAGCGTCGCACAACTCTTCTCAATGCCGTGGCTTCCCGGCACGCTGATGCTGTGGGTCACCTATTTCATGGGCCTGGTAATTTATTACGTGCTGCTGAGCTGGATGCCGACGCTGATGCTCGGCATGGGCTACCCGCTGGCGGAATCCGCCTGGCTCACCTCGCTCTTTACCTTCGGCGGCACCGCCGGGATCCTGCTGGCAGGCTGGATGATGGATCGCTGGGAAGCGCACAAGGTGGTGGCGGGCGGGTTCTTCATCACCATGGTGTTAATTCTTACGCTGGGGCTGGAGCACAACCACATCGTGCTGTTTGGCGGGCTTATTTTCCTGATGGGGATCACCATGAACGGCGCGCAATCCGGGATGCAGACGCTGGCCGCCACGTTTTATCCCACCGATTGCCGTGCAACCGGCATCGCATGGATGCAGGGGATAGGCCGGTTCGGCGGCGTGGCGGGCACGATGACCAGCGCGCAGCTGCTCTCGTTGCAGTGGCACGCGGACAGCATCCTGATGTTCCTGAGCCTTCCCGCGCTGCTGGCCGCCGCGGCTACGGTCTTTAAAATGCTGCGCTGCCGGTCGCAGGATCCCGGCATCGCGTAAGACCGCTGCTTTCTGCTATTCTGCCCCCGCAATTAAGGGGGCAGCATGCTTAACATCGTTTTATTCGAACCAGAAATTCCACCAAATACCGGTAATATCATTCGCCTGTGTGCCAACACGGGCTTTCGTCTGCATATCATTGAGCCGATGGGCTTTGCGTGGGATGACAAACGCCTGCGTCGCGCGGGGCTGGATTACCATGAATTTACCGCCGTGGTTCGCCATCCTGATTACGCGGCCTTTCTGGACGCGGAAAAACCACAGCGCATGTTCGCCCTGACGACCAAAGGCACGCCCGCGCACAGCGCCGTGAGCTATCAGGACGGTGACTATCTGATGTTTGGCCCGGAAACACGCGGCCTGCCGGCGACAATTCTGGACGCCCTGCCTGCGGAGCAAAAAATTCGTATTCCGATGATGCCGGACAGCCGCAGCATGAACCTGTCAAATGCGGTGTCGGTAGTGGTGTATGAAGCGTGGCGCCAGCTTGGGTATCCCGGCGCGATATTAAGGCAGGCCCGGTAAGCGCAGCGCCACCGGGCAGAGACTCAGATGCCGTCACCATACTCGAAGGTGTGGTGAATGCCGTTGAAATGCTGATCCATATCCATTGACGGTTTTTCGCTGTCTGGCTTACCGACGATGCGCGCCGGTACGCCAGCGGCGGTGGTGTGCGGTGGAACGGGCTGCAGCACCACGGAACCCGCGCCGATTTTCGCGCCGCGCCCCACTTCGATGTTGCCGAGGATCTTGGCACCCGCGCCAATCATCACCCCTTCACGGATCTTCGGATGGCGATCGCCGCTGGTTTTTCCGGTACCGCCCAGGGTCACCGATTGCAGAATCGAGACGTCATCTTCGATCACCGCCGTTTCACCCACCACGATGCCGGTGGCATGATCGAGCATGATCCCACGGCCAATTTTCGCCGCCGGGTGAATATCCACCTGGAAGGTCACCGAAACCTGGTTTTGCAGAAAGATAGCCAGCGCGCGGCGGCCCTCGTTCCACAACCAGTGGCCGATGCGGTAGGCCTGAAGCGCATGGAAGCCCTTAAGGTACAGCAGCGGCGTAGAATATTTGTCGACAGCCGGATCGCGCGTGCGCACGGCCTGAATATCGCAGGCGGCAGAGGCGATCATCTCCGGGTCGGCGGCATAGGCCTCTTCCACCACTTCGCGGATGGCAATGGCCGGCATGATTGAGGAGGCCAGCTTGTTGGCGAGCATGTAGCTCAGGGTGCTACCGAGGTTTTCGTGCTTGAGCAGCGTCGCGTGGTAGAAACTGGCCAGCATGGGCTCGCAGTCAGCTAAAGCTCGCGCTTCGGCTTTAATATTGTTCCAGACGATATCCAGTTCTTCACACGGCATTGCTTGCTCCAGACGTAATAGTACGATCGGCCAGTCTCTGCTGGCCGTATCGTTGGGTGACAACGGTTCCCTGCGGCTAGTTGCTGCTGCGCTCGTCCTTGCGCGAACGACCTAACAGGGTCAATGCTGCCTCGCGCGCATTTTTTCCGCAATACAATACCTGATAAATTTCCTCGGTTATTGGCATTTCGACACCAAAACGGTGTGCCAACTCGCGGACTTCTTTCGTATTGCGGTAACCTTCCACCACCTGACCAATCTTCTCCTGCGCGCCTTGTACATCCATGCCTTGCCCAAGCATCATGCCAAAGCGGCGGTTACGCGACTGGTTGTCGGTACAGGTCAGCACCAGATCGCCCAGACCGGCCATCCCCATAAAGGTGGACGGGTCGGCACCCAGCGCCGCGCCAAGACGCGACATCTCGGTCAGGCCACGGGTGATCAGCGCCGTACGGGCGTTTGCGCCAAACCCAATGCCGTCTGACATTCCGGCACCGATCGCAATCACGTTTTTTACCGCGCCGCCCAGTTGAACACCGATGAAATCCGGGTTGCTGTACACGCGGAAGCTCTTGCCGCAGTGCAGCAGTTGCTGGAGATCGTCTGAGAACGCCTGGTCGGTTGAGGCCAGCGAGATGGCCGTCGGCAGGCCAGCGGCCAGCTCTTTGGCAAACGTCGGCCCGGAAATCACCGCCAGCGGAATGGCATCGCCCAGCGCTTCGCGGGCAACGTCCTGCAGCAGCCGTCCGGTTTCTGCTTCCAGCCCTTTCGTCGCCCACACCACGCGCGCATCGGGGCGCATCAGCGGCTTAACCTGACGCAGCACCTGGCCAAAGACATGGCTTGGCACCACAATCAGAATGTTGCGGCTGGCGGCCAGCGCGGTCGCGAGGTCGCTTTCGAGGTGCAGGGAGTCAGGGAACGGAACGTCCGGAAGAAACGCCACATTGCAGCGGTCGTGTTGCAACGTCGCGATATGTTTGGGATCGTGGCCCCACAGGACCACGTCGTGACCATTTCTTGCCAGGGTGATAGCAAGAGCGGTGCCGTATGAGCCGGCACCGATCACAGTCATTGAAGCATTAACAGTGCTCATCAGGCATCCTGATGTTGTTCGGCACCTTCGCCAGACTGCTGCTGCAGATAGTTCATGAACAGCGCATCAAAGTTAACTGGCGCAAGGTTCAGTTGCGGGAACGTACCGCGAGAGACCAGGCTGGTGATGCATTCACGGGCATACGGGAACAGGATGTTCGGGCAGTATGCACCCAGGCAATGCGCCATCTGGTTACCTTCGATACCGCCGATGGAGAAGATGCCGCCCTGCTGTACTTCGCACAGGAATGCAGTTTCTTCGCCCAGTGAAGCGGTCACAGTCACGCGCAGTACGACTTCATACACGTCATCCGCCAGCTGGGTGGATGCGGTATCAAGATCAAGTTTAACCTCTGGCTGCCAATCTTTCTGGAAAACGTGCGGCGCATTTGGCGCTTCGAAAGAGACATCTTTGGTATAGATACGCTGGATCTGGAAACTCATTTCGGTGTTGTTTTGTTCTGACATGGAAAAACCCTTTTTAATTGTCCTAAAGTCTCTTAGCGCAGCAGAGGATCGAGTCCGCCGCTGGCGTCGAGCGCATACAAGTCATCACAGCCGCCAATGTGCTGCGCATCAATAAAAATCTGCGGAACCGTCGTGCGACCACTACGTTGAATCATCTCTTCGCGTTTGATCGCGTCACCATCAATCGGCAGTTCCTGGAAGGTTACGCCTTTGCTGTTCAGCAGCGCTTTTGCACGGTGGCAGAAAGGACACGTTGCTTTGGTGTAGATCTCGATATTGGCCATCACTTAACTCCTTATTTACCGCGAACCAAAGGAAGGTTTTCCCCGCTCCAGCCGGAAATACCTTCTTTCAGCACAGAGACGTTTTCGAAGCCCGCTTTATGCAGCAGGCTGGCAGATTCCTGCGCCTGCATGCCGGTCGCGTCAACAACGATAATCGGCTGGGCTTTATGCTTATCAAGCTCACCGACGTTGTTGGCTTTGATTTCAGCGGGCAGCAGGTTGATCGCACCGGCGATGTGGCCCTTGCGGAAATCATCACGCTGACGCAGATCGACCACCACGGCATCTTCTTTGTTAATCAGACGCGTGGCTTCACCCCGGGTGATCACCTTAATTTTAGACGTTAGCCCCTTAAAGGTCGTGAACAATACGGCGGCCAGCAGGCCAATCCACGCGATGCTCAGAACCGGGTGGCGGCTAACAAATTGCATAATTTCTTGCATGGGGGGTAACAACTCCCGACTAAGTGATAAAAAAACCAGGACAGGAGTATACCTGTGCGTTGTGGCAAATACAGCCAGCGACAATAAGCTAATCGATTTTCTGCGGCATGCCACGAAAAAAAAGCCTCAAAATGACCCGAGAAGCGCCTTGCCCCTCTCCTTTCTTTGATCTTCTGCGGCTATTTGATCGATTCAGCTGTAGTAAAATTACGCATATTTTTCGTCTCTTGAGCATGAGGTTGTCGCAATGTCGGTTTCTAAAAAACCTATGGTACTGGTAATTCTGGATGGCTATGGCTATCGCGAGGACAGCCAGGATAACGCCATTTTCAACGCCAAAACCCCGGTCATGGATGCGCTGTGGGCAAAACGTCCCCACACCCTGATTGACGCATCAGGCCTGGAAGTGGGTCTACCGGATCGCCAGATGGGTAACTCCGAAGTTGGACACGTTAACCTGGGCGCGGGCCGTATTGTTTACCAGGATCTGACCCGCCTGGATGTTGAAATCAAAGAACGCACCTTCTTTGCCAACCCAACGCTGACGGGTGCCGTGGATAAAGCCGTCGCGGCAGGCAAAGCCGTTCACATCATGGGTCTGCTCTCTGCGGGCGGCGTTCACAGCCACGAAGACCACATCATGGCGATGGTTGAGCTGGCAGCCGAGCGCGGCGCGGAAAAAATCTATCTGCACGCTTTCCTCGACGGCCGCGACACCCCGCCTCGCAGCGCGAAAGGCTCGCTGGAAGCGTTTGAAGCGAAATTCGCTGCGCTGGGTAAAGGCCGCGTAGCTTCCCTTATTGGCCGTTACTACGCCATGGACCGCGACAACCGCTGGGATCGCGTTGAGCAAGCCTATGACCTGATGACCCTGGCGAAAGGTGAATTCCAGTTCGCTACCGCGGTTGAAGGCCTGGAAGCGGCTTACGCGCGTGATGAAAACGACGAGTTTGTGAAAGCAACCGTGATCCGCGCTGAAGGCCAGGCCGATGCGGCGATGGAAGACGGCGATGCGCTGATCTTCATGAACTTCCGTGCTGACCGCGCGCGCGAAATCACCCGTGCGTTCGTGAATAGCGATTTCGACGGTTTCGCCCGTAAGAAAGTGGTGACTCTCGATTTCATCCAGTTGACCGAATACGCTGCCGACATCAAGGCTCCTTGCGCCTATCCACCGGCATCGCTGGCGAACACCTTCGGTGAATGGATGGCGAAAAACGACAAGACGCAGCTGCGTATCTCCGAAACCGAGAAATATGCTCACGTCACCTTCTTCTTTAACGGCGGTGTCGAAGAGCCGTTTAAAGGCGAAGAGCGCATTCTGATTAACTCACCAAAAGTCGCGACCTACGATCTGCAGCCAGAAATGAGCTCTGCCGAGCTGACCGAAAAGCTGGTAGCGGCCATCGAAAGCGGCAAGTACGACACCATCATCTGTAACTACCCGAATGGCGATATGGTAGGTCACACCGGCGTGATGGACGCTGCGGTTAAAGCGGTTGAAGCGCTGGACCACTGCGTTGAGCAGGTGGCGAAAGCCGTTGAATCCGTTGGCGGCCAGCTGCTGATTACCGCCGACCACGGTAACGCAGAGCAGATGCGCGATCCGGCGACCGGCCAGGCGCACACAGCCCACACCAACCTGCCGGTTCCATTGATTTATGTTGGTGATAAATCAGTGAAAGCAGTGGAAGGCGGTAAGCTTTCCGACATCGCGCCAACCATGTTGACGCTGATGGGCATGCCGATCCCTGAAGAGATGACTGGTAAGCCGCTGTTCATCGTGGAATAATCGCTCCCCATGAGGGGAAAGGCGATTTTTTCAATCACATGGGTCGTGAAGCCGCTTCGGTTATCAGTCAGGCCCCTGCTTTACGCCAGCGCGCTCAGCGCTGGCGTATTGCTGTGCGCCGCATCCGCCCACGCGGATGACCGCGACCAGCTCAAATCCATTCAGGCCGATATCGCCGCTAAAGAGCGTGCGGTTCGTCAACAGCAGCAGCAACGCTCCTCACTTCTTGCGCAACTTAAGCAGCAGGAAGAAGCCATCTCCGCTGCCGCACGTAAGCTCCGAGAAACGCAAAACACCCTCGCCCAGCTGAATAAGCAGATCGACGAAATGAATGCGTCGATTGCCAAACTGGAACGCCAGCGTGATGCGCAGGAACGTAACCTTGCGGCGCAGCTTGATGCTGCTTTCCGCCAGGGTGAACACACCGGCCTTCAGCTGATCCTCAGCGGTGAAGAGAGCCAGCGCGGACAGCGTTTGCAGGCCTACTTCGGCTATCTGAACCAGGCGCGTCAGGAAACGATCGCGCAGCTGAAGCAGACGCGCGAAGAGGTCACCACGCAAAAAGCCGAGCTGGAAGAGAAGCAGAGCCAGCAGCAGACCCTGCTCTACGATCAGCAGGCCCAGCAGGCGAAGCTCGAGCAGGCGCGCAACGAGCGTAAGAAAACCCTGTCCGGCCTTGAGTCTTCCATTCAGCAAGGTCAGAGCCAGCTGAGCGAAATGCGCGCCAACGAATCAAAACTGCGCAACAGCATCGCCCGTGCCGAAGCGGCCGCGAAGGCGCGTGCTGAAAAAGAGGCACGCGAGGCGCAGGCGGTGCGCAACAAGCAGCAGGAAGCGTCCCGCAAAGGCACCACCTATAAACCTAGCGAAAGCGAACGTTCCCTGATGTCGCGCACGGGTGGGTTAGGCTCTCCACGCGGCCAGGCTTACTGGCCCGTACGCGGTTCAATTCTGCATCGCTATGGCGAACAGCTGCAGGGTGAGCTACGTTGGAAAGGGATAGTTATCGGTGCGTCTGAAGGTAGCGAAGTAAAAGCCATCGCCGATGGCCGCGTGATCCTGGCCGACTGGCTGCAGGGCTACGGGCTTGTGGTGGTGGTTGAACACGGTAAAGGTGACATGAGTCTTTACGGCTACAACCAGAGCGCACTGGTCAGCGTAGGCACACAGGTGCGCGCCGGCCAACCCATCGCCCTTGTGGGCAGCAGTGGCGGTCAGGGCCGCCCGTCACTCTATTTCGAAATTCGTCGCCAGGGTCAGGCGGTCAATCCACAGCCGTGGTTGGGAAGATAAGTTTTGCTTCAATTTCGCCGCATTGTTTTCTCCGTCGTCAGCGCACTGGCGCTGGCTGCACCGGTATACGCAGGCAAACTCGCTATCGTGATTGATGACTTCGGTTATCGTCCGCATTATGAAAATCAGGTGCTGGCCATGCCGTCAGCCATCTCCGTCGCCGTTCTCCCCAATGCACCGCACGCGCGTGAGATGGCGACCAAAGCCCATAACAGCGGCCATCAGGTGCTGATCCATCTGCCAATGGCACCGCTCAGCAAACAGCCGCTGGAGAAAGATACGCTCCGCCCGGAGATGAGCAGCGATGAGATCGATCGTATTATCCGCGATGCGTATAACAAAGTGCCGTTTGCCGTTGGCCTGAACAACCATATGGGCAGCGCAATGACGTCCAGCCTGTATGGCATGCTGAAAGTGATGCAGTCGCTGGAGCGTTATAACCTCTATTTTCTCGACAGCATGACCATCGGCAACAGTCAGGCCATGCGCGCAGCGCAGGGGACGGGCGTGAAGGTCATTAAGCGCAAAGTGTTCCTGGATGATACCCAGAACGACGCGGACATCCGGGTACAGTTCAATCGCGCTGTACAATTGGCCCGCCGTAATGGATCGGCCATTGCCATCGGTCACCCGCATCCGTCTACCGTTCGCGTCCTGCAGCAAATGTTGCCGACCTTGCCCTCCGATATCACGCTGGTACGTCCGAGCGATTTGCTGAACGAGCCGCAGGTGGATACGTCACGCCCCGGCAGTGCGCAACCGCCGGCAACGCAGCCGCGTAATCCGTTCAGCGGCGTAAAAAACTGCAAGGCGAAACAGCCGCTTGAGCCGGTGAATGCAACCCGCTTCTTCACGGTAATTAGCGAAAGCGTAAGCCAGAGTACGCTGGTGCAGTATTTCCAACACCAGTGGCAGGGCTGGGGCAGAAAAGCGTAGCTATTCGACAAGATGAGAGTCCGTAGGCTCCCGAGCGACGGACTCTCGTTTTTCCTGGTGCTGGTACCAGGCTTTAAAATATTTTAAAAAGCTGTAGAAGGTGGCATAGAGCCCTGTTACCACCCCAATTTTCCCCTGCCGCCACGCGCCGCTAAATAAATACCATTTGAAAAACGCGCCAATAGCACTGGCTACCCCGCGTGCTATGGAGGGTGTGAGCGTCTGATATTTTACGACGCGAGTCGTATAGGCATTTAACTTCGCGAACACTTCATGCAAAGAATAGAAGGTGTCATGCCGAACATGGCCCGGTATGCGCGTTACGTTGGCTGCGCCAGTTGCTTTATCATCCACGGGTCGATTGTTAAATCTGACATGACGACGATTGAACAATCGCAAGGGATAATCCGGTGAAGAGACCGGGTAGATAGTTCGGGTTCGCTCGCCTAATACATACCAGTAGCGTGAAAGACTCCAACCGCAATCGGCCGAGGGCTCCGCTCCGGACTTTAGCGCCAGAATATACTGAAGAGTGTCCTCATCGAGTATTTCGTCACTGTCCATACACAACACCCAGTCGTTAGATGACAGTGAAAGTGCGATATTCATCTGTTCACCGTGCATGGCATACGGATGATAAATTGGTGCAATGCCATATTCCTGAAGAATAGCTAACGTCTCATCTGTACTGCCGGAATCAACAACAATAACCTCATCTGCAATACGCATCAGAGGGCATAAAACCTTATGTAACAAACGAGCAGAGTTGTATGTCAAAAGACATACGGTTAGCCTGAACATGTGGTCTCCCGAACTTAATCAAGTCGCTTTCAAAAGATAGCGCCAACTATCTCTACTGTCATCTCCGGATCTGAACCTCATTTATTATTTACGAGAAAATGTGCGCATGATCGGAAATGCATTTGTTGCGCCCTGGGAAAGACAAAAGACCGTCACCAACTAAAAATTAACCAACTCATTGTTTAATATAATAAAAAAATCGAATCCTACGCTCGGGTTTTACCATCATTTCTTTTCGCGAACGTTAAGATTATACTAACCGCAATTTAATTGATTAATTTGGTTTAGCGCAATTATGAAGAAAATTATCGGATATTTAAAGGAAATTAACAGGCAGCGAAACCATAAAACGAAAGAATTAAAAAGACGATTAACGCTACTTTCCGTATCGCGACGATTACAGGACAAGCGGCAGGAAAAAATCGATGTTTCCAGCGTGAAGCGGATCCTTTTTCCTTTTGTCGATCTCGGCATTGGTGATGCGGTATGCCATACCGGAACCTGGCGTAGCCTTAAAGAAGCAGGTTATACATTGCAGGTAATTGTCGAGGAGCGAAATCGCGATCTTTTTGAAAAAATGACGGATATTGATGAAGTCTATATTGCCGACATCAACAATATACCTGCAATGAAAACCATTGAGACAGATTTAGTCATAAGTCATTACTCATGGATGAAGAGAAAAGAGTTATTCAACACTCAGCTTCTTCATAAAATCCATTATAAATATGCGATCGGATTTGGTGGCTGGCTGGATAAACCCTATAACTTAATGTTGCCCATAAATTCCGAGTTTCATATTACCCATCCACAGAAGGAAATACTTAACGTCTTGAACGTTAAGCCAGATTTCCTTCGCTACTCATTACCCGTGGTGCCCGAGCATGAGGATTTCATCGATCGTTATCTGAAACCCCACGCTGGGAACAAAATCGTGGTGCTTAATCCTTTCGCAAGCGTTTCCGAGCGCAGCCTTTCCAAGACCCAGCTGGAAAAACTGGCGCATGATATTGCGCAGCACCAGGACACTCACGTATTTATCATTGGTGAGGGTAAGAAATTAGCAGATCTTAGCTTCGACAACGCGAACATTACGGTTTGTCGGTTCAAATCACTTTGGGATGCTATCACGCTGATCAAAAAGGCTGATTTGGTCGTCTCTGTTGATACCGCCATCGTACATATTGCCTGTGCATTTGATAAGAGCCTTATCGCCATCTACTTTTCAATGCTGCTTGATCATAATAAAAACTTTGAGGGGAATACGATTTTTTCACCTGTCGGTGAGCACTCAGAACAACTTATTTATGATAAACGCCATAATAAAATTGATATTAATGACATTTCGGCCAAAGTATTGAATAAGCTGAGCCAGGATAGCTCAGCCGCATAATGACAAGGGGCCAGGGGCCCCTTTTTAATTACTTATCCCAGCTCAGGATAACTTTCCCTGACTGACCTGAACGCATCGCGTCAAAGCCCTGCTGGAACTCATCGATAGAGAAACGATGAGTAATGATCGGGGAGAGATCCAGACCAGACTGGATCAGCGCTGCCATCTTGTACCAGGTCTCGAACATCTCGCGGCCATAGATACCTTTGATGAACAGCCCTTTGAAGATAACTTTGTTCCAGTCGATAGACATATCGGACGGTGGAATCCCCAGCATCGCGATACGGCCACCGTGGTTCATGGTGTCGAGCATGGTGCGGAACGCCGGTGGCGCGCCGGACATCTCCAGACCCACGTCAAACCCTTCGGTCATGCCCAGCTCTTCCATCACGTCAGTCAGGTTCTCTTTCGAGACATCCACCGCACGGGTGACGCCCATTTTGCGCGCCAGCGACAGACGGTATTCATTCACGTCGGTGATCACAACGTTGCGCGCACCCACGTGCTTCGCTACGGCTGCCGCCATAATGCCGATGGGGCCCGCGCCGGAGACCAGCACGTCTTCGCCGACCAGGTCGAAGGAGAGCGCGGTGTGTACCGCGTTGCCGAACGGGTCAAAGATAGAGGCCAGATCGTCAGAGATGTTGTCCGGGATTTTGAACGCGTTGAAGGCCGGGATCACCAGGTATTCCGCGAAGCAGCCAGGGCGGTTCACGCCCACGCCGACGGTGTTGCGGCACAGGTGCGTGCGTCCGCCGCGGCAGTTACGGCAGTGGCCGCAGGTAATGTGGCCTTCGCCGGAAACGCGGTCGCCGATTTTGAAGCCTTTCACTTCCTGGCCAATACCCACCACTTCGCCGACGTATTCGTGACCGACAACCATCGGAACCGGAATGGTTTTTTGCGACCACTGGTCCCAGTTGTAGATGTGAACGTCAGTACCGCAGATGGCGGTTTTACGAATTTTGATCAGCAGATCGTTATGACCGACTTCCGGCTCCGGCACGTCGGTCATCCAAATCCCTTCTTCCGCTTTCAGTTTGGATAACGCTTTCATCACACGTCCTCAGGCAATTACGCCCAGCTGTTTACCGATGCGGGTAAAGGCTTCCACCGCACGCTCAATTTGTTCAGGTGAATGCGCCGCAGACATCTGGGTGCGGATACGCGCCTGACCTTTTGGCACCACCGGGAAGAAGAACCCGGTGACGTAAATCCCCTCTTTTTGCAGCTCGCGGGCAAAGTTCTGCGCCACAACCGCATCGCCCAGCATCACCGGGATGATCGCGTGGTCTGCACCGGCCAGGGTGAAACCTGCCGCACTCATTTTTTCACGGAACAGACGGGCGTTGGACCACAGACGGTCGCGCAGCTCAGCGCCGGATTCCACCATCTCCAGCACCTTAATGGAGGCGGCGACAATCGCCGGGGCCAGGGAGTTGGAGAACAGATACGGGCGGGAGCGCTGGCGCAGCCACTCGACCACCTCTTTACGCGCAGCGGTATAGCCGCCGGACGCGCCGCCGAGCGCTTTGCCCAGCGTGCCGGTGATGATGTCCACGCGACCCATCACCTCACAGTATTCGTGCGAGCCACGGCCATTCTCACCCACGAAGCCGACGGCGTGAGAATCATCGACCATCACCAGCGCGTCGTATTTGTCTGCCAGGTCGCACACGCCTTTCAGGTTGGCAATCACGCCGTCCATAGAGAACACGCCGTCGGTGGCAATCAGCACATGACGGGCACCGGCTTCACGCGCCTCTTTCAGGCGCGCTTCCAGCTCGGCCATGTCGTTGTTAGCGTAGCGGAAGCGCTTCGCTTTACACAGGCGCACACCGTCGATGATGGAGGCGTGGTTCAGGGCGTCGGAGATAATCGCATCGTCTGCACCAAGCAGCGTCTCGAACAGGCCACCGTTGGCGTCGAAGCAGGAGGAGTAGAGGATCGCATCTTCCATTCCGAGGAAGTTCGCCAGCTTTTTCTCAAGCTGCTTGTGGCTGTCCTGCGTGCCGCAGATGAAGCGCACGGAGGCCATCCCAAAACCGTGGGTGTCCATGCCATTTTTGGCAGCAGCAATCAGCTCCGGGTGATTCGCCAGGCCTAAGTAGTTGTTCGCGCAAAAGTTGATCACGTGGCTGCCGTCGGCAACGGTGATGTCCGCCTGCTGCGCAGACGTGATAATACGTTCTTCTTTGAACAACCCTTCCGCACGTGCGGTGTCCAGGTCGCTGTTTAACTGTTTGTAAAAATCACCACGCATTGCAATTCTCCAGACTCGGCAAATTTCGGCACATATTACCCAAACCTATACTTGATGACGAGATGACACAGTATCTCTTCTCGTTTTTGCAGCATAAATCACGCGTAACCTTTTTAGACATACACAAAATCATTCACGTTGCATCAAGGCGGCAAGAGAAAAAATCCCCGGGAGTATAGATAACTTTGTGACCGGGGTTTCTGAACGCCGCCAACGCCGAGGCAGCGTGAAGGATGAAGTGTATGTCGGTGAATGGCTGAAGACAGGGCATTGTGATGATATGATAAGAACATTAGCGTCCGGGATTGTCCCCGGGCTCCACACTTCAAAGGTTACAGTTATGATCATCGTTACCGGCGGCGCGGGCTTTATCGGCAGCAATATTATTAAGGCCCTCAATGACAAAGGCATCACCGACATCCTGGTGGTGGACAACCTGAAAGACGGCACCAAGTTTGTGAACCTGGTGGATCTGAACATTGCTGACTACATGGATAAAGAAGATTTCCTTATCCAGATTATGGCAGGCGAAGAGTTAGGCGACATCGAAGCCATCTTCCACGAAGGCGCATGCTCCTCCACCACCGAGTGGGACGGCAAGTATATGATGGACAATAACTATCAGTACTCCAAAGAGCTGCTGCACTACTGCCTGGAGCGTGAAATCCCGTTCCTGTATGCATCATCTGCGGCTACCTACGGCGGACGCACGTCAGACTTTATCGAATCCCGTGAATATGAGCAGCCGCTGAACGTCTACGGCTACTCCAAGTTCCTGTTCGATGAATATGTCCGTCAGATCCTGCCAGAAGCGAACTCCCAGATTGTTGGCTTCCGCTACTTTAACGTCTACGGACCGCGCGAAGGCCACAAAGGCAGCATGGCGAGCGTCGCGTTCCACCTGAATACCCAGTTGAACAACGGCGAAAGCCCGAAACTGTTTGAAGGCAGCGACGGCTTCAAGCGTGACTTCGTCTACGTGGGCGACGTCGCGGCCGTGAACCTGTGGTTCTGGGAAAACGGCGTATCCGGCATCTTCAACCTGGGCACGGGCCGCGCCGAATCCTTCCAGGCCGTGGCCGACGCCGCGCTGGCCTGGCATAAGAAAGGCACCCTGGAGTACATTCCGTTCCCGGAAAAACTGAAAGGCCGCTATCAGGCATTCACCCAGGCCGATCTGACCAACCTGCGTGCTGCGGGCTACGATAAGCCGTTCAAGACCGTTGCCGAAGGCGTAACGGAGTATATGGCCTGGCTGAATCGCGACGCGTAAGAAGTAAGCATGAAGATACTGGTGATCGGCCCGTCCTGGGTGGGCGACATGATGATGTCGCAAAGTCTCTATCGCACGCTCAAGGCGCGCTATCCCCAGGCGATAATCGACGTGATGGCACCCGCATGGTGCCGTCCGCTGTTATCGCGTATGCCGGAAGTGAATGAAGCGATCCCAATGCCGCTCGGCCACGGGGCGCTGGAAATCGGCGAACGCCGCAAGCTCGGTCATAGCCTGCGCGAAAAGCGCTATGACCGCGCCTGGGTGCTGCCTAACTCTTTCAAATCTGCGCTCGTGCCTTTCTTTGCGGGCATTCCGCACCGCACCGGCTGGCGCGGTGAAATGCGCTACGGCCTGCTGAACGACGCGCGCGTGCTGGATAAAGAAGCCTGGCCGCTGATGGTTGAGCGCTATGTGGCGCTGGCCTACGACAAGGGCGTGATGCGCAGCGCGAAAGACCTGCCGCAGCCGCTGCTCTGGCCGCAGTTGCAGGTCAGCGAGGGAGAGAAATCCCATACCTGTAACGCCTTTAACCTCTCTGCCGAACGGCCGATGATCGGCTTTTGCCCCGGCGCAGAATTTGGCCCGGCTAAACGCTGGCCGCACTATCACTACGCGGAGCTGGCAAAACAGCTGATCGACGAAGGCTTTCAGATCGTCCTGTTTGGTTCGGCGAAAGACCACGAAGCGGGCAACGACATTCTCGCCACGCTCAGTACCGAACAGCAGGAATGGTGTCGCAACCTGGCCGGTGAAACACAGCTGGAACAGGCGGTGATCCTGCTGGCCGCCTGTAAAGCCGTGGTCACTAATGACTCCGGCCTGATGCACGTCGCCGCCGCGCTGAACCGCCCGCTGGTGGCGCTTTACGGCCCAAGCAGCCCGGACTTTACCCCGCCGCTGTCGCATAAAGCGCGGGTCATTCGCCTGATCGACGGCTACCATAAAGTGCGTAAAGGCGATGCGGCAGAAGGCTATCATCAGAGCCTGATCGACATCACGCCCGCGCGCGTCCTTGAAGAGCTTAACGACCTGCTGCTGAGCGAAGAAGGATAACGGATGCGGGTATTGATCGTTAAAACCTCATCAATGGGCGACGTGCTGCACACGCTGCCGTCCCTGACGGACGCCGCGCGCGCCATGCCCGGCATCCGCTTTGACTGGGTGGTGGAAGAGGGTTTCGCGCAAATCCCGACCTGGCATGACGCGGTTGACCGGGTGATCCCAGTTGCCATTCGCCGCTGGCGCAAGGCGTGGTTCTCCGCGCCGGTTAAGGCCGAGCGCAACGCCTTTCGCGACGCAGTGCAGGCTCAGCGCTACGACGCCATTATTGACGCGCAGGGGCTGGTGAAAAGCGCCGCGCTGGTCACGCGTCTGGCGCACGGCGTAAAGCACGGTATGGACTGGCAAACTGCCCGCGAGCCGCTGGCAAGCCTGTTCTATAACCGTCGCCATCATATCCCGAAGCAACAACACGCGGTGGAACGCACCCGGGAGCTGTTTGCTAAAAGCCTCGGCTACAGCAAGCCCGAAACGCAGGGCGATTACGCGATATCGCAGCATTTCCAGCGTGACGCGGATAACCGTGCGACGCCTTATGTGGTGTTCCTCCATGCCACAACGCGGGACGATAAACACTGGCCGGAAACGCACTGGCGAAGATTGATTGAATTAATGCAACCTACCGGCATCCATATTAAACTGCCCTGGGGCGCTGAACACGAGCGCCAACGTGCAGAGCGGTTAGCGGCAGGTTTTTCGCACGTAGAAGTGTTACCTAAGCTCACGCTGGCAAAGGTTGCTACAGAGCTGGCAGGTGCAGAGGCTGTCGTGTCCGTTGATACGGGACTGAGCCACTTAACCGCAGCATTGGATCGCCCCAATATCACGCTATTCGGACCCACCGATCCCGGGCTGATTGGCGGCTACGGTAAAAACCAACATCAGATGGTCAGCCCTACTCAGCAGACGAGAGACATTACCGCAGATGCTATTTTTTCATTTTTACAGAGCAGCCATCGGCTTTCCAACAGGGATATTTAACCCATGAGTTACGTATTTCTGCTGATTTTACTTTTCCCGGTGAAACTCATCCGGAAGCTGTTTCGCAAAGACACGGGTAAGAACCTGGTCATTCAGACAGCCAAAATCGGTGACTTTGTTAATGCCACGCCTCTTCTGGCGTACCTGCAAAAAAGTGATGTGTTGATCAGCCGAAGCGTGGCTGCGCTGGCGAAGCATGATGACACTATCGATCAGATTTTTTTTATCGAGCAACAAAAGCGTAATTTGTGGCGTAAGCTGTGCTTTGCCTGCAGGATCATGAATGACTATGACAATGTGTATCTCCTGCAGCCCAACAGCGTGAATCTCTTTTTCGCCGCCGCCTGTAATGCCAAAAATAAACAATTCTTAAGCACCTATACCCGCCGGTGGTACCACGGTATTTTCTATGCCACTGCCGACGGCACCGTTGAGCACGGCAAAAAGACGTTGTCGGTCACCAACTACCTGAAGCTGGCCGACCGCTCGCTAACGTGGCAAGATTCCCCGAAGCACGCCACAAAGCCTCTGTTTAAGCCCGCCGTTTATCCGGAAGTCCTCGATAAACCCGGCGTCATTCGTATAGGCATCAGTATTGCCGCAGGCAATAAAGCGAAAACGGTCCCGCCCGTCATCTGGAAGCGTATCGTTGATAAACTCGCCGATCTGCCGTGCGAGTTTTATGTGTTTGGTGCACCCAGTGAGCAAGAGTGGCTGGACGATATTACGCGTGCGTACGGTGAAATCCCTAACTTCATCAACCTCATCGGCAAGATTTCCCTTGAAGAGCTGCCGTGGGCAATCTCCAAAATGGATTGCTACATCGCGTCTGATTCCGGGAATATCTATATCGCAGATGCAGTCGGCGTGCCGGTAGTGTTGTTGTTCGGGCCTTGCTGCCACTATGAACAGCGTCCGCTGGGCAATGTATTACTGATTGGCAACGACGACAATATCAACTCCTACGTCTTTGAAACGCGCTACTACTTCAGCCAGCCAAAAGAAGAGTTGTTTGCGGTAACCGATGCCGATATGGATAACATTTTGAAGTTGTTGGTATCCTTAAAGAAAAATACAAAAGAAACAACTGAGGCGTAGAATGGGTTCTTTGACCAAGCAACTCTATCGTTATACGCATAAGAGAAACATGCGGCATAATGAAAATCTTTGGCCATTTATTAAATTATCCCGCAGTGACTCTGGTGAGATAACGAATTTATGCTACAAAGGTCAGAGCATTCATCTGACGACGTTATCTTCGCTCCATCAACAATTCGACGGCGAAGTCTTGATTGCTGCATCAGGCCCTTCAATCAAAAGTATCGATTTTAGCTCGCTGCCTTCTTCGGTCATTACTGCCGGTGCCAATGGTGCATGGCACCTCCATAACCAGCTACGTTTTAGCCTCTACTTTGTCGTCGACATGAATTTTATCGACCGCCAAAGTGCACTCATGAAGAGCATTATTGGTTGTAAAGACGTCATTCTTTTTACAACTGTCATGGGCATTGTTAAGCTTATCAGGCGTTTTGGCTACCAAAATATTCAATGCAAAATCTGCATCATTGAAGATATTTGTTATGAAACCTACAAGCCCTCAATTAAGCGTAAAGACTTTCGTAAGGCTTTCGTTGATACACCCGGTATCGTCTTTTCAGATACTCATCCAGACTGTGGTTTTAGCCGTGATGTACGGCATGGCGTAGTCGATGCTGGAACAGTAATGTATTGGGCGCTACAGGTGATCTACTTTTTGGGGTTCAAAAAAATTTATATTGCGGGGCTGGATATGAATAATTTCCACAAGCCACGTTTTTATGAAAACAGCAACACGATGCTACCGTCATTTCTTGAAGATAAAGTGCAAGGCATCGTGATTCCTGCAATGACGCTGGCAAGCACTATTTTTAAAAAAGAAAATATTACGGTTATCAATCTCTCTCCTCAAAGTGCTATTCCTGACTCTGTTTTTCCCAGAAAGGATTTTACTGATGTCTTCAACTAATCTTCAACGCTTCGTATTCTATCCTTTTACGCTCTTCATTTTTTTGAGCATGATCTTTTGTGGGATATCCCGGGTTAACCTCTTTTTTCACATTGCGCTTGCTCTGTTGATCATCTCCATGATCATTAGCAATGAAGCAAGAACACGCTTTATCAACGATCGTGACTTCCTGCCCGCGCTAGGCTTTACCGGCGCCTTTTTGCTCTACTTTTCATTGTCTACTCTCTGGGCAGAATCTTCACACCTCAGTTCGGCGTTAAGCCATTCTTTCTATGTGTTTATTTTCTTATGTTTGTATCGGCTGTGTGAATTACAAGAGCGGAAAAAATACGTTATTGGTGCGGCCTATTTAGGCATTGTTGCACTTACTATACTAACGCTTATTTATGTTAATAAAGATAAGATGTTCTATAACAGACTGTCTTTGGCGTTTCCTTTCTCACCTGATAATGTGATCGATCTGGGTGGGTATATGGCATTAGGGACTTTGTTGAGCGCTATTCTGGTTCGGGAGACACGTAATTATTGGTTTTATCTTCCCGTACCACTACTGCTGGCATGCTTAATTTTGACCCAAAGCCGAGGCCCACTTCTTTCACTGATTGTTGCTACAACAGTTGCATTTTTATGTAAACCCAAATGGAACATTAAGATGCTGGTTGGCTCATTTATTGTTTTGGCCGTCGTCATAGCTGGCCTATATTTTACCGGCTCGCTTGATGTATTCATTAATCGTCTGGAGCAATCCTCACGTGCTGGCTCAGTCCGATTTGGAATCTGGCAGCACACCTATGAAGTTGCGAAACAGAAGGTGATGTTTGGTTGGGGTTTTGATAAAGAACTTCAGTTTATTAACGGTTTTGGACAGCCCATCTCCACAACACACAGCGTCTATTTTGCTGCCTTCCTGAAAGGTGGTGTTGTAGGCCTACTGCTGCTGTCGGGCATGATTGTATTTGCCGCCAGACAGGCCCTCCGGCATCTTACCGCTAACCACAGAGCGGAAATCGCCATCATCGTGTTTGCCCTGATGTTCTATATGACCCAGGGAATGTTTGTGATCAGTAATCCACGAGAATACTGGGTACTGTTCTGGCTTCCGTTTGCCATTATTTTTAGTACGCCGGTGAAAACAGCGCTGCAAAGATAAAGCTAAGGCGCCGATTAATCGGCGCTTTTTTTATGAGTGTAAAACTCAGCCAGCGTCATCCCCACGGTCTTATCCGATAACCAGGTAAAGAGCGTTTCTAAATCCTGATATAAACCTTCGATCGCCGCATCGTCTTTAAACGTTGGGCTTCCGCCCGGCATAAATTCAGACGAGTGAAGCATAAATTCCACGTAGTCATTTCCCTGAGACAAACATTGCTGCGCAACCTGAATCATCTGCGAGGCATTGCCACCCGAAGGACGCAGCCAGTTGACGGAAGGCGAGCGGTATTTCCCGCGAAGGCGATCGTAGCCCTGCTTAACGGTGTTCAGCCAGGCGGGATGTTTATACTGAATGCTCATCGGGACTTCGAGTAATGGGCTGTTACCCGGCCGGGCAACGTTCTCGACGTCCATGAAGTAGGCGTGGTCAGGAAAAGCCTGATAGTTCGTTCCGCCCTTTCCTTGCGGGGCACCTTTTGCATTGCGCCAGTTCACGCGCGGCGTGACGGAACAATCCACCTGATAACCCAGCTCGATCAGCAATTGGGCGTAACGGCTATCGAACGCCCAGCGCCCGGCACGGTGGCTGAGCATTTTGGTCTGAAATGTCTCTTCCAGCAGCTCAGTCATGAACAACACTTTTTCGCGCATGACCTCGTCCGGGAATTCAATCAGATACGGCTGCCAGCGCCAGTCATCCCCGGTGAGATCGTGCTCCGGCGGGCTATTCCACGCATGAAGGTGCATACCCACCTCCCCCGCGCCGCGGGCGATAACGTCTTTAGCAAACGCGATGAAAACCGGTTCAATCGCCATCTCATAGTTCGTCAACCAGACGGGCTTAAAGCCAAAACGCTCGCAGAGCGTCTGGAACCGAGCCAGGTAGCGTGCGTTTTCCGTTTTAATAACCCGATGGTTTTGCCAGAGATTATCGCCTTCAGTATCAATCGTGATGATAAACGCTGGTTTTTTCATAATGAACCCGTGAGACAGATAAGTTAGCGCTATGTTACGCACGCCACAAAGCTGGAGTAAACCCTTGCAAAGAAATTCCTGACATTATGGAGAAAGAGTGCAACTCGTTACCAGGTCTATTAGAATTGCCAACAGTACAACGCTGATAAGATGATGATGAATAACTTACCTGACATGCCTGATTTGCGCATTTTACTTATCAAACTTCGCCATCATGGCGACATGTTACTCACCACACCCGTCATTAATTCGTTACGCCAGGCATGGCCGCAGGCACAGATTGACGTGCTGCTTTATGAAGAAACCCGCGATATGCTCGCCGCGCATCCGGCCATCGGTACCATCTATGGAATCGATCGTAAGTGGAAGCAGCTGGGAACATTGAAGCATCTTCAAAAAGAGTGGCAGCTTCTTTGCGCGTTAAGAGCGCAACATTATCATTTGGTTATCAACCTTGCCGATCAATGGCGCAGCGCGATTGTAACGCGTTTTACCGGCGCACCTGTTCGTATCGGGTTCGCCTTCAATAAACGCAATACTGCCTTCTGGCGCTTTTGCCATACTGCATTAGCCCCCGTCACAAATCACAACGCGTTACACACCGTCGAACAAAATCTCTCCATACTTTCACCGTTACCGGTGGTTCCCCAGCCGGCCGTCACCATGGCTTACCGTTCAGAAGACTGGGAGAACGCACGTCAAAAGCTCGCGCAAACGGGTGTGGGGGATGACTACATCGTGATTCAGCCTACGTCGCGCTGGTTCTTTAAATGCTGGGACGAAGGCAAAATGGCGCAAACCATTACGGCGCTTCAGCAGGATGGTAACACCGTCGTGCTGACTGCCGGGCCGGATAAAAAAGAGATGGCGATGATTGAGCGCATTCTTGCCGCCTCGCCGAAAACCGGCGTCGTCTCGCTGGCGGGCCAATTAACGCTGCGTCAGCTGGCCTCCCTCATCGATCATGCTCGATTATTTATTGGCGTGGATTCCGTGCCGATGCACATGGCCGCCGCCCTGCAAACACCGTGTGTCGCGCTTTTTGGCCCGTCCAAACTGACGTTCTGGTCGCCGTGGCAGGTGAAAGGGGAAGTGATATGGGCAGGCGATTACGGCCCGCTCCCCAACCCGGACGCCATTGATACCAACACCAAAGAACGCTACCTCGACGCCATTCCTGTGGAAGCCGTCGTCTCCGCAGCAAGGAGATACCTGTAATGAAACACCATCGTCTGGCGATTGTTCGCCAAAAATATCGCCCGGACGGCGGGGCGGAACGTTTCGTCTCCAGAGCCCTTACCGCGTTAAGCAACCAAAACCTTGAACTCAACGTCATCACACGCGAATGGCAGGGCGAGAAGCAGGACGACTGGCATATCCACATCTGCGACCCGCGCAAATGGGGCCGCATCAGCCGCGAACGCGGATTTGCTCATGCCGCGCGCGCACTCTGGCAACAGCAGCAGTTTGATATTGTTCAAAGCCATGAGCGCATTCCAGGCTGTGACATTTATCGCGCAGGCGATGGCGTGCATCGGCGCTGGCTGCTGCAGCGCGCGCGTATCCTGCCCGCCTGGCGTGCACACATGCTCATGCATGACCGCTATCACCGCTATGTGATGAACGCCGAACGTGAAATGTATCAGGCACCCGAGTTGAAAGCCGTTATCTGTAATGCGGAGATGATCAAGCGCGAAATCGTCGAAGACTTTGATATTGACGCAAAAAAGATACATGTGATTTATAATTCAATTGATTCGTGCCGCTTCGTTCCAGTAGAAGAGGTACAACGTGCGGCATTGCGTCAGCAGTTTGGGGTGCCCGCTGACGCGACCGTGTTCTGCTTCGTGGGATCGGGGTTTGAACGAAAAGGGTTAGCCAGCGCCATACGTGCTATTGCGGGAACCGCGGCATGGCTGATTGTGGTTGGACAGGATAAAGCAGAGCGTCGTTATCGCGACCTTGCCCGGTCATTAGGCTGTGAAGGGCAAATTCGCTTTCTGGGTATGCAAAAAGAGACGCTGCCATTTTACCAGCTATCCGATGGTTTACTGTTGCCAACGCTGTATGATCCCTTCCCTAACGTCATACTGGAAGCGATGGCCTGCGGTTTACCGGTCATTACGTCGACCAGCTGCGGTGGGGCAGAATTTATTGAGCAAGGCCAGAACGGCTTTTCCTGTGACGCACTTGATATCAGCACATTGAAGGAGGCGATAGCGGCCACCCCTTCACTGAACAACAATAACAACATGGGGCTTGCGGCGCGTGAACGCGTGAAAGAGGTGACTCCCGAAAAACTTTCAAGCCAGCTTATTTCGCTTTATCAAAAATTACTGGATTAATAATGCGCATCCTAATGATTATTGATGGTTTACCCGGTGGAGGCGCCGAAAAAACGGTTCTCACACTCTCCAGCGGACTGATAGAAATGGGGCACCAGGTCTCCCTTTTCTCTTTGCGGAAGGTGTGCGACTACGCCATTCCGGAGGGCATCGATTTTCAGGTTATTCAGGATACGTGCACCAAACCCTGGCGCAAGCTGACGGAGATCCCACGCCGTTCACGGCTGCTGGGTCAGGCGGTTGAGCGAGCCGAGCGCAGCGGTAAATTTGATGTCATTTTCTCCCATCTGCACAAAACTGACCGAATCGTGGCGCATTGCAGTGCGTTAGAGCGCGATAAGGTCTGGTTCTGCGTTCACGGCATGTTCTCCTTCTCCTACCTGCGCCATCGAAGCGGCCTGTCACGCTGGTTCAAGCATTTTAAAATTCGTCATACCTATGAAAACCGCAACGTTGTCGCCGTTTCGGCTGCCGTACTGAAGGATTTGTCCCAGACGCTGGCCATCGATCTTCGCCGCCAGGCGGTCATCCATAATCCGTTCGATATCCCCGAAATTCAGCGTCTGGCAGACGCTCCCTTTGAGATGCAGGGGCAGGATTACATCATCCACGTTGGCCGCTTCCATGAGCACAAACGTCACGATCGCCTGTTGCGGGCGTTCGCACTGAGCGGCCTGGATACCACGCTGGTCATGATGGGAAATGGTTCCGAGGCGAAAATTCAAAAACTGCAGCAGCTTGCCAGCGAACTGGGCATTGCTAACAAGGTCCTGTTCCGCCCGTTCGAGTCCAATCCCTATCCCTGGATCCATGGGGCACGCCTGTTAGTGCTCAGTTCCGACTGCGAAGGTTTTGGTAATGTGCTGGTTGAAGCGATCATCTGCCAGACGCCGCCCGTGAGCACTAACTGCCCAGGCGGCCCCGCTGAAATTCTCACGGGAACTTTAGCGCGCGGGCTGACAGAGATGAATGACGAATCACTGGCAAAAACGCTGGCGGATATTTACACCACGCCGCCGGCTGTCGATCGCGAAACGATAGCATCGTTCGGCATCAACGCCATTTGCCAGCAATATATTGCTTTGGTCGACAATCAATAATAATCAGGTTTTTTATGCAAAATACAGTGCCATTATTAAGCGTAGTGGTTGCCGTTTACAACGGTGAAGCTTTCCTGGATCAGTTCTTTACCTGCCTTACGGATCAGCGTATCGACGATATGGAAGTAATCATCGTCAACGATGGTTCCACCGACGGTTCGATGCAGATCGTCAATAAGTGGCGCGAAAAACTGCCGCAGATGCAGATGATTGATCAGGCAAATCAGGGGGTCTCTGTCGCCCGTAACACCGGTCTGGCCATTGCCACCGGGCAATATCTTTCCTTCCCTGATATTGATGATGTCTTCAAGCCCGGCATGTACCAGCACCTTCTTGAGATGGCCGTCACGCAGAACCTGGATGTCGCCACCTGTAACGGGAACTACGTCTGGGAAAATAATAAAAAGCCTTCGCGTCCTATCTTCCCGGAAGACAAACTGGCCTCAACGGGGGTGATGACCGGGGCGGCATGGCTGAAAAAAGCGCTCGATTCCCGCAAGTTTTTGCATGTCACCTGGCTCAATATCTATCGCCACGACTTTATCCGCCAGAACGGCTTTCGTTTTGAACCCGGCCTGCGCCACCAGGATATTCCGTGGACCACCGAAGTGCTGCTCGCGGCTGAGCGGGTTCAGTACACCAGTGAACGTTATTATGACTACTACATTCACTCCGCATCGGTGTCGCACACACCAGACAATGACGACACGCTGATCCGTTCCGCGCGCCATTACATGAAAATCCTTCAGATGCTTGATGCCATTAATCAGCGCTATCAGGACAAAATCAAAAATATCCCCGCCTGCCACTGGCAAATTGCCAAAGAGGGGCTTGGGATTATTCATACCTTCGATAACATGAAGGATGAAAAGAAAAAGTCGATGATTATTAAAGAATTCTTCGATACAGGCATCTGGAAGCTCATCTGGAAAAGTGCAAAAAGTCCGCGACTGCGCTGGCGCCTGGGCCGACGTTACTTCCGTTTGAAGCGGTATGTGGCATAAGAGATAGCTTTACCTGGCTTAAATGCTTAGAATTTGCCCGCCGAAACTGAAAAAACGGATAATCGCTTGGAATTGTTGTATACCGCCCTGCTCTACATCATTCAGCCACTGGTGTGGCTGCGACTGTTGCTTCGTAGCCGTAAAGCGCCTGCGTACCGTAAACGCTGGGCTGAACGCTATGGCTATTGCCGTAATAAAGTGGCCCCGGACGGTATTTTGCTGCATTCCGTTTCTGTCGGTGAAACGCTGGCGGCGATCCCGCTGGTTCGCGCCCTGCGTCACCGCTACCCTTCCCTGCCGATCACCGTCACTACCATGACGCCGACCGGCTCCGAGCGCGCCCTGTCCGCGTTTGGGAAAGACGTGCATCACGTCTATCTGCCTTACGATCTCCCGTGCGCCATGAACCGTTTCCTCAATACCGTTCGCCCGAAGCTGGTGATCGTGATGGAAACCGAACTGTGGCCGAATATGATTTCCGCCCTGCATGCCCGTAAAATTCCGCTGGTGATTGCCAACGCGCGCTTGTCTGAACGTTCCGCGAAGGGTTACGGCAAGCTGGGTAAATTTATGCGTCGCCTGCTCAGCAAAATTACCCTGATTGCGGCACAGAACGATGAAGACGCGGCACGGTTCACGGCGCTTGGTCTGAAACGCAATCAGCTTGCCGTGACCGGCAGCCTGAAGTTCGATATTTCCGTTACGCCGGAGCTGGCGGCACGGGCGGTGACGCTGCGTCGCCAGTGGGCACCCCGTCGTCAGGTGTGGATTGCTACCAGCACCCACGACGGTGAAGAAGAGATTATCCTCCAGGCGCATCGCAAGCTGCTGGAGACCTTCCCTGATCTGCTGCTGATCCTGGTGCCGCGCCATCCGGAGCGTTTTAAAGATGCTCGCGAAATGGTACAGAAAGGCGGTTTCAGCTTCACCCTGCGCAGTACCGGTGAGATCCCTTCCGGCAGCACCCAGGTGGTAATTGGCGATACCATGGGCGAGCTTATGCTACTGTACGGCATTGCCGATCTGGCGTTTGTCGGCGGCAGCCTGGTTGAGCGCGGAGGCCATAACCCTCTGGAGCCAGCGGCGCACGCCATTCCGGTACTGATGGGGCCACACACGTTCAACTTCAAAGATATCTGCGCGAAATTGCAGCAGGCCGATGGCTTAATTACCGTGACGGATGCGGACTCGGTGGTGAAAGAGGTTTCAACCCTGCTCACCGACGAAGACTACCGTCTGTGGTACGGCCGCCATGCTGTTGAGGTACTGCATCAGAATCAGGGCGCGTTGACCCGTTTGCTGCAGCTTCTGCAACCTTACCTGCCTCAGCGGAGCCACTGATGTCTGCGCGTCTGTCGGTCGTCACGATCGCCAAAAACGCTGCCGACCTGCTTCCGGACTACCTGGCCTCCGTTTCATGGGCGGATGAAATCATCCTGCTTGATTCCGGCAGCACCGATAACACGGTAGAAATGGCGCATGCGGCAGGCGTAAAGGTCTATGTCGACACCGACTGGCAGGGCTACGGTATCCAGCGCCAGCGCGCGCAGGCCTGCGCCACCGGCGATTACGTGCTGATGATCGATACCGATGAGCGCATTACGCCCGCGCTTCAGCAGAGCATTCAGGCCATCCTGGCCGCCCCACAGCCTGGCGCGGTCTACAGCATTGCGCGTCGCAACTACTTCCTCGGGCGGTTTATGCGCCACAGCGGCTGGTATCCTGATCGCGTTATGCGCCTTTACGAGCGCACCCGTTATCAGTACAACGACAACCTGGTGCATGAGTCTCTGGCCTGTGAGAACGCCCAGGTTATCCCGCTGACGGGCGATCTGCTGCACCTCACCTGCCGCGATTTCGCCAGCTTCCAGCGTAAGCAGCTGAGCTACGCCACCGCATGGGCGCAGGAGCGCCACCAGCGCGGCAAGACAGCCTCGTTGACGGGCATCTTCACCCACACGCTGGGCGCGTTTCTGAAAACGCTGCTGCTGCGTGGCGGCGTGCTGGATGGCAAACAGGGTTGGTTACTCGCGGTGGTAAATGCCCAGTATACTTTCAACAAATATACCGAGCTGTGGGCGCTCTGCCGCGGCTACTCTGAGAAAACGTGAGCCATGAGCACAAAAGCGATTTATCCGGGTACCTTCGATCCGATCACCAACGGTCATCTTGATATCATCACGCGCGCAGCAAGCATGTTTGATAAGGTGATTCTGGCCATTGCCGCCAGCCCCAGCAAAAAACCGATGTTCGATCTGAACGAGCGCGTTGCGCTTGCCACCGATGCGATTTCTCATCTGCCGAACGTGGAAGTCGTAGGGTTCAGTGACCTGATGGCCAACTTTGCCCGCGCCCAGCAGGCCAACATTCTGATCCGCGGATTGCGCGCGGTGGCGGATTTTGAGTATGAGATGCAGCTGGCGCACATGAACCGCCATCTGATGCCGGAGCTGGAAAGCGTATTCCTGATGCCATCGAAGGAGTGGTCGTTTATCTCCTCCTCGCTGGTGAAGGAGGTCGCGCGTCATCAGGGCGATGTGACCCACTTCCTGCCGGAAAACGTACATCAGGCGTTAATGGAAAAGCTGAAGTAACCGTCGCCCGGTGGCGTGGCGCTTACCGGGCCTGATATACGCTTATTTCTGACACTGACGGCAATAGAACGTGGCGCGCTGGGCGTGCTTCGTTGCAATAATCGGTGTGCCACAGACTCTGCACGGCTCGCCTTTGCGGCCATAAACCTGCAACTCCTGCGCGAAATAGCCAGGCTTACCATCGCTCTGCAGGAAGTCCTTCAGCGTTGTCCCCCCCTGTTCAATGGAGCGCAGCAGCACCGCCTTAATCACCCTGACCAGCAGCTCGCACTCCTGCGCCGAGAGCGACGAGGCCAGCCGATCGGGATGGATCCCGGCAGCAAACAGCGATTCGCTGGCGTAAATATTCCCCACGCCCACCACCAGCTTGTTATCCATTAGCCAGGGCTTAATCGGCGCTTTCTTCTTCGCACACTTTGCTCTCAGGTAATCAGCGTTAAACGCCTCAGAGAGCGGCTCCGGCCCCAGATGCGCCAGCGCGCTATGGCCTTCCAGCTCTTTGGTCCACAGCCATGCGCCAAAGCGGCGAGGGTCGGTGTAGCGCAGCACTTTGCCGTTGCTCATGACAAGGTCAACGTGATCGTGCTTTTCAGCAGGCAGCTCTTCGGTGAGGATCCGCAGGCTGCCGGACATCCCCAGGTGGATGATGATCCAGCCGTCAGGCAGCTCCAGCAGCAGGTATTTCGCGCGGCGCTGCACGCTGATGACGGGCTTATCGCTTAACGCGTGAATTTCATCGGAAACCGGCCAGCGAAGACGACCATTGCGGACAACAGCATGAAGAATGGTCGCACCAACCAGATGTGGTTCAATGCCGCGGCGGCTGGTCTCTACCTCAGGTAATTCAGGCATGGTTCCTCCGTTGGATGCAGAATGCAAAAAACCCCGCAGTTGCGGGGTTTTTCAATACAAGGAATCTAAAATTATTTGATTTTAGCTTCTTTGTACAGTACGTGCTGGCGTACAACTGGATCGAACTTTTTCAGTTCCAGTTTTTCCGGCTTAGTACGTTTGTTCTTCGTGGTGGTGTAGAAGTGACCAGTACCAGCAGAAGAAACCAGCTTGATTTTCTCACGAATACCTTTAGCCATGATTTATTTCCTCTTTAAGTACTTAGTACTTTTCGCCACGGGCACGCAGTTCGGACAGAACTGTATCGATGCCTTTCTTATCAATAACACGCATACCTTTAGCAGATACACGCAGGGTGACAAAACGCTTCTCGCTCTCAACCCAGAAACGGTGAGAGTGCAGGTTCGGCAGGAAACGGCGTTTAGTCGCGTTCAGTGCGTGGGAACGGTTGTTACCGGTCACCGGACGCTTGCCAGTAACTTGGCAGACTCGGGACATGTCTATTCTCCAAAAATCAAATTAGCTCGAGCTTCGTATGGGGTATCGGCGCCTCGTCAGGCTTTACAGCCCGGTCATCGCATAGTTCTAAGTGAACTCTCGATTGCCAGGCCCAAATGCCAAACCCGAGATTCTCAAAGGTGGCGTAGTATACGCTGACTCGGCGGTGTGCTCAAGTCCCGAACAGACAAAGATCCCGATGGATCGCGAGAAATGGTCTAAATCCAACCACGTTCTGCAAAAGAAATGTACTCTCCGCGGCCAATTATCACATGGTCCAGCACACGAATGTCCATGAATTGACAGCATTTGATAATGCGCTCGGTGATTTCTTTGTCCGCTCTGCTCGGTTCCGCACAGCCGGAGGGGTGATTATGCGCGAGGATCACGCCGGCTGCATTCACTTTTATCGCTTCCCGCACAATTTCTCGCGGATGAACCTCAACATGGCTCAGCGTGCCCGAGAAAAGGTGGCTATGTTTCAGTATCTTGTTGCGGTTATCAAGAAAGATCACCATAAAGATCTCGCGTTCGGCATCTGACAGCTGGCTTTGCAAAAATTCCAGCGTCATACCGGGTGAGAGTATCGGATCTTCTTCCTGTATGCGCACGTTGTAAAAACGGCGAGCCAGTTCAGCAATGGCCCGCAGCTGGGCATGCTTCGCGACGCCAATTCCATTGACGTGCTCGAACGCCTCCAGCTCAGCCGTCAGCAAGCCATGCAATGAACCAAAATGCGCGATGAGCTCTTGTGCCATCGTGAATACGGGTTTTCCCGGCGTCCCGGTGCGCAAAAAGAGCGCCAGCAGCTCGTCATCTCTCAACAAGGTGACGCCATAGCGCAGCAATTTTTCACGCGGTAGCAGCAGTTCAGCCTCTTCCATGTCACTCTCCTTCTGTCTGCCCCCATGCTGCCACAGGCACGTTGGCCTCTCGACGCTTGCTTTTCATTCTTGCGTAACGCCTCGCAAAGAGGACAACGGACAAAATAACCCCGTTTTTGGGATTGTGATAAAATGCCCGCTCTCTGGTGAAACCCAACAGGAAAGAATCATGATGAGCCTGGCCGGTAAAAAAATCGTTCTTGGCGTAAGCGGCGGTATTGCCGCCTATAAAGCGCCGGAGCTGGTGCGTCGTCTGCGCGAGCGCGGGGCCGACGTGCGGGTCGCGATAACCGAAGGTGGCAAAGCCTTTATCACCCCTCTGAGCCTGCAGGCCGTGTCGGGATATCCGGTCTCTGACAGCCTGCTTGACCCGGCAGCAGAAGCAGCAATGGGCCATATTGAGCTTGGGAAATGGGCAGACCTGGTCATACTGGCCCCCGCCACGGCAGATTTAATCGCCCGTGTGGCCGCGGGTATGGCGAACGATCTGGTCTCGACCATTTGTCTGGCCACACCCGCGCCCGTCGCCGTTGTGCCCGCCATGAACCAGCAGATGTACCGCAATGCCGCCACTCAGCACAATCTGGAGACGCTGGCCTCTCGCGGCCTGCTGATTTGGGGGCCAGACAGCGGCAGCCAGGCCTGCGGTGACGTGGGCCCTGGCCGTATGCTTGACCCGCTGACTATCGTCGATATGGCCGCAGCCCATTTTTCGCCTGTCAACGATCTGCAACATCTCAACATCATGATTACCGCGGGCCCAACGCGCGAGCCGCTGGATCCGGTGCGTTACATCACCAACCACAGCTCCGGTAAAATGGGGTTTGCGATCGCTGCCGCAGCGGCAAAACGCGGTGCGAACGTCACGCTGGTGAGCGGGCCTGTCCTGTTGCCTACCCCGCCGCTTGTGCAACGCATTGATGTCACTACCGCGCTGGAAATGGAAGCCGCCGTACAGGCTCACGCGCAAAAGCAGCAGATTTTTATCGGCTGTGCAGCCGTGGCGGATTACCGGGCTGAGACGATTTCTGACGCCAAAATTAAAAAGCAAGGTGATGAATTAACGATAAAAATGGTGAAAAACCCGGATATCGTTGCCGGTGTCGCCGCACTGAAAAGTCACCGTCCCTACGTTGTTGGGTTTGCCGCAGAAACGAATAATGTGGAAGAATATGCCCGGCAAAAACGTACCCGCAAAAACCTCGATTTGATTTGCGCGAACGACGTATCGCTGGCCACACAAGGATTTAACAGCGACAGCAACGCACTGCACCTTTTCTGGCAGGATGGAGATAAAATCTTACCGCTTGAGCGCAAGGAACTCCTGGGCCAACAATTACTGGACGAGATCGTTACCCGTTATGATGAAAAAAATCGACGTTAAGATTCTGGACCCGCGTGTTGGTGAGCAATTTCCGCTGCCGACCTATGCCACCTCCGGCTCTGCCGGTCTTGACCTGCGCGCCTGTCTCGATGACGCCGTAGAGCTGGCGCCGGGTGCAACCACCCTGATCCCAACCGGTCTGGCGATTCACATTGCTGACCCGTCTCTCGCGGCAGTGATCCTGCCACGTTCTGGTCTGGGCCATAAGCATGGCGTCGTGCTGGGTAACCTGGTCGGCCTGATCGACTCTGATTACCAGGGTCAGCTGATGGTGTCCGTCTGGAACCGCGGTCAGGACAGCTTCACGATTGAGCCTGGCGAGCGTATTGCACAAATGGTCTTTGTACCGGTTGTGCAGGCAGAATTTAACCTGGTGGCAGACTTTGATGCCACCGACCGTGGCGAAGGCGGCTTCGGCCATTCCGGGCGCAAATAGTCGCCCGACAGATACGCATCTCACAGCGCCATAATGCAATAACAAACCGCAAACGTTAGTTTGCGGTCGCTGTGTGGATGCCAGCCTGGCAGTGCTTATTTTCAGGGGTATTTTGTAACATGGCAGAAAAACAAACCGCGAAAAGGAATCGTCGCGAAGAAATACTTCAATCTCTGGCTCTGATGCTTGAATCCAGCGATGGCAGTCAACGCATCACCACCGCAAAACTGGCCGCTTCTGTAGGCGTGTCGGAGGCGGCGCTGTATCGTCATTTCCCGAGCAAAACCCGGATGTTCGACAGCCTGATCGAGTTTATCGAAGACAGCCTGATCACGCGCATCAACCTGATTCTGAAAGACGAAAAAGACACCACCGCGCGTCTGCGTCTGATTGTATTGTTGATTCTGGGCTTTGGTGAGCGCAACCCGGGCTTGACCCGTATCCTGACCGGCCACGCCCTGATGTTTGAGCAGGACCGCCTGCAGGGCCGCATCAACCAGCTTTTTGAGCGTATCGAAGCCCAGCTGCGACAGGTGCTGCGCGAGAAGAAAATGCGTGAAGGAGAGGGGTACACCGTCGATGAAACGCTGCTGGCGGGCCAGATCCTGGCATTTTGCGAGGGTATGCTCTCCCGCTTTGTGCGCAGCGAATTCAAATACCGTCCAACGGACGATTTTGACGCCCGCTGGCCGTTAGTGGCTGCTCAGTTGCAGTAACACCGTTGCCGGATAGCGGCTTCGCCTTATCCGGCCTACGAAACGCGCAGGCCCGGTAAGCGTAGCGCCGCTGGGCAATTCAGTTACACGCCAAACTCTTCGCGATACTGACGTACCGCTGCAAGATGGTCCGCCATCTCCGGCTTCTCTTCCAGATAGGCAATCAGGTCTTTCAGGGTGATGATGGATGTCACTTTGCAACCGTAATCACGCTCGACTTCCTGAATAGCGGAAATTTCGCCGCGTCCACGCTCCTGACGATCCAGAGATATCAACACGCCTGCGAGCGTCGCAGCATGAGCCTGGATAATCTCCATAGATTCACGAATTGCCGTGCCCGCAGTGATCACATCATCCACCAGCATGACGCGGCCCTGAAGCGCACTACCGACCAGGCTGCCGCCTTCACCGTGGGTTTTGGCCTCTTTACGGTTAAAGCAGTACGGCACGTCGCGGTCGTGATGTTCGGCCAGCGCTACCGCTGTGGTCGTGGCGATCGGAATACCTTTGTAGG
>Ga0209795_10000320_pt1 | contig 40565 bp, 41 predicted proteins | sample AgamicOrMarz_FD_187166 | JGI IMG/M metagenome (GOLD analysis project Ga0209795, IMG submission 187166) | Agave microbial communities from Guanajuato, Mexico - Or.Ma.rz (SPAdes) (version 2) | ecosystem: Host-associated > Plants > Phyllosphere > Phylloplane/Leaf | place: Guanajuato, Mexico...
AGATGACAATGCGCTATGCTCACCTCGCCTCACACGACCTGGACGTGTGTTTACCCGTTCTTCTCCGAAGGCCATCAGAGCCGCAGTCTGACGAGAAATAGTCATGGCGACCTCCTGATTTTGACTGATGATCAGAATCATCGATTCTGATCATCAGTTATAGAAAACAGGAGGTGATGCGGAATTACCGGGAGCTCGGCGTTCGCTTACTAAAGCTCCCTGATGCGTTTCGGCCGGCAATCGGCTCTCTCGCTTCGCAACCGGAAAGCTACGCGGTCGCCGACTGCCGGATCGACTCGTTGATAGTGTGGCCGCCTGTTTGAACGAAGCCTTACAGCTCGTTCATTAGTACCCTCAAATGAAGTAACATTGGGGTATACCCCCAAGTGACGCGCGGGCGGTTACAGTCAAAACGGTAACATCTGGGTTGACCGTGCCTATTTGTGACAAGGTAGCCTTGGGCCTAAAGCTTGAGGTTACACATGGCCCGCATTGGCTACGCACGAGTGAGCAGCATCGATCAAGATCTCAACGGTCAACACGAACGGCTTCGCATCGAGGGCTGCGAGATCATCCGATCAGAAAAAGTGTCGGGCGGTAGCCGGCTCGGTCGCAGTGAGCTTGCGACCGTAATCGAGTTTCTGCGGCACGGTGACGAGCTTGTAGTAACCCGGCTTGACCGGCTCGGCCGTGACACACGCGACGTTCTCAATATCGTCCATGAGTGTCAGCAGCGCGGCGCCTTTGTGACGGTGCTGGACCCCCATGTTTCGACGCGTGGTGAAATGGGCCATTTAATTATCACCGTACTGGGAATGGTCGCTCAGATGGAGCGTCGATTTATCAAAGAGCGCCAAAGGGAAGGTATCGCACGCGCTAAGGCCGGAGGTGCCTATCTAGGGGGGAAGCGCCGTGTCGATCGAGATAGGATCGCATACCTTCATAACAATGGACTCGGTGTATCCCAAATAGCAGATACTATGGGATGTTCTCGAATGCAGGTATATCGGATATTAAAGACCTTGACATGAAAAAGAAAAGTTATGCAACATAGAGGCGTGTTGCCGAACTCGAACATCTGGTTGGCATATTATCCGTTGCTCTGGCTTGGTATCTCGACAGGGCGCGCCTTATACCACGGCGGTTTAGTGTTCATGTTGACATTAGTTTTTGAAATTCGATCTCTGAAGTGGCTAATCCCCTGCAGTAACTATTATGTAAGGTACTTATTTCGACCTATATATGTTTACCTCTGAGCCGGTATGCCTCCCGTCTTGGGCACCCAGTCTTCTCATGGATCGCCTATTTATTGTCTGATTGTGAGGGATAAACCGTGCAAATGCCACGCGCTGATTTGAACGATACGGCCGTTATCATCCTGAATTACAGTGGTGCCGCCGACACAATAGCTTGCATCGATTCCCTCATGCGAATGAACGAAAGCGTAGATTGTTACGTAGTTGACAATCGATCTCCTGACGATTCCGTCGAGCGGATAAGATGCTGGGGCACAGATTTAAGCAACACACACCAAGAGGGGCTGCCACAGCCTTACGTCTTCTCGGAATACGAAGCCAGATTAGACGGCCGCCCGGGCGACGATTGGCGCACAACTGGGGTTGTCGGCGGGAACATCTTCCTAATTCGCTCTGTCCATAACGGGGGCTATTCCTACGGCAACAATGTCGGCTTGCGCTATGCGATGCTGGGAAATTATCGGTATTTTTGGATATTAAATAACGACACGGAAGTAGATCACGAGGCTTTGTACTGGCTTAAGCAACGAATTTCCACCAATCCTGCGATCGAAATGTGCGGTTCGAAACTCGTATATCACTCGCGGCGGGAGCTAGTGCAAACCTACGGAGGAGCTAGTTTCTCTCGATGGAGGGGGCACGCGACAGCTATTGGTTCGGGCGCCGACACATCTGCAGAGGTGGATGAGCGTGCCGTCGAAGCTCAGCTCTCCTTCGTGAACGGAGCGTCCACTCTCGTTACTCGCCGATTTCTTGATCGCGTCGGCCTAATGGAAGAAAGTTACTTTCTTTATTGGGAAGAACTAGACTGGGCACTTCGGAGACCGGAAGGCATGAAATTAGGCTTTTCGAAAAGATCCGTTGTATATCACAAGGTCGGATCGTCTATTGGTACTAACGATTTTGCGGAACCGACGAAATTCGTTGATTTTCTATTTGTTCGAAACCGGATTCTTGTTTGTCTACGGTTATCGAAAATCTCGGTACCTTACGCTTTGATATCCACGTTTCGTGGCATGGCGCAGTGGATTCAGCGCAGGAAGGTTGATCGCGCGGTTCTACTGATGAAGGCAATCGCGTCGGCATTCAAGATATTTAGTCTTGAACTAGTGAGGACGAATGCCGATCATAACGACAAAAAGGTCTAGGTTTTTCCTGAAAATACCCCCGATTTAGTCTCCGATAAAACTTATTTAAGTCGGTGCAAAACTATCGTTGTCGCACGATACACATATCACTAAGTGGTATAACGAGGAAACTTCTACGAACCATTGAATTCCAATTCGGAGAAATTGGCTGATGCTATATTCAAAACATCGAAATATAATTCTATTCACCGCAACAGTGACACCGCAATCTCAAATGCTTGGTTTGGCGGTCAATAATCCAGAGCAGCGCTTCGAGCAGTATTTTGAGGCTTTCTCGAATTTTGCAAAGTCTCCCGCAGGAGGCATGTTTGACGTGATCATTGTCTGCGAAAACAGCAGCTTTGACCTTGAGCGATTTCGACCAGCGTTTGCCGAGTGTCGTTCGCAGCTTATCTTCGCGAACGTGCCTCCCGATGTAACTATGGGGAAGCACGGGCGTGGATATTCGGAAATGGTGTTGATGGATGGAGCCATCGAGCAGCTTGCGAATGAAATTCGCGAAGACGACCTAATTTGGAAATTAACTGGCCGCTATCAGGTTCGAAATCTCGACAAGGTTGTCTGCGGCTCAAAATTCAATGGATACGATATCGTCGTCAACATCCGGACCTTCCCAAAGAAATGGGGAGATCTCTACCTCTTTGCATTCTCGCCAAAAATGTGGCGTGCATTACGGGAGGAACTACCGCGGTTCTTGCGCGATGAAAATAATCCGAACGAAATCGAGTCGCCGGAACTGATCATGTACCGCATCGTTGAAGATTTCGTGCGACTTCGGAAATTTAAAATCTCAAATCGCTTTGCATCTGAACCACACCTGATCGGGATACGGGGGTACGACCAACGCCAATACGACTCAGGGCGACAAAAAATCAAACGCTATATTAGAATAACGAGCCGCATCTTCACTCCTTGGATTAGGATTTGAATGAGCCGCTTTCATTCGGTCAGCGCCGATAAAACTCAAATTTCCTTTCTTTTGATTTCGAGCATAGTGCGCTCAGACATCATATTATGATCGCATGAGATGCTTCGACAACAGCGTTCGTATACAACAGAGACCGATGCGAGACTATTTGGGTAGACCAGGAGAGACTGTAAGAAGATCTTTGATACGTTTTGCGGGTATACCCACGTATAGGCCGTCAGGATCTGTTGATTTTGTTACGAGTGCGCCCGCTCCAACGATGCATCCCTTCGAAATCGTAACTCCTGGCATTACTGTGCTACCCGCGCCGAGCCAACATCCATCTGATACTGTGACACCAGCAGTATAGAGCGGTCCTGCCCTATGCCCAGAACCTCCAACAATATGAGTTGATGTTATTATTTTGACCTGAGGGGCGATTGTAACGTGATTACCTAGAAATATTTGATCTGAGCCATCGAAATAGCATCCAACGCTAATAAAAACATCGTCAGAAATATCGATCTTACCTGAACCAAAATAGCAGTTTTCAAGTATTGTCACCCTTTTTCCAACCACCAAACCCATTTTTCGGCGGATCCATCGACGGCTAGAGGGGGGCAAAAGAGGTGATGATTGTACGCCATTGAGAAATTTAAACAAAGAGTTGAACATGTTGTCGTCCAATTTCTCGCCTTAACGGAGTTAGGAACCAGCGACAGTAAGCGTGCGCGCGGTTCATTTCTGCGAAACTGAAATATTCGCCTTCGAAATTAGGAGGCTTGTAATCTTCTCCGCGGGATCCCTTCTCAGCATAAGGAGACCACGAAAGAACCCTGCTGAATAGACAAACCAAGACAAAATTGAAAACAACCCGCCTGCCAGCGAACGCTTCTTGAGAGACATTACCGCCATCGGGGTTAATATCACGAATGTCGCGTACATGTTTTCCGAAAGTAATACGGAATATATAGTTATGAAAATCCAGGCCATAATGAATAATACCACGCGAAGTACCTTTAGTTCTCTGATTAGCTCTAAGAAGTGCGGCCTCCCAATTGCCGCATGAAAGACTTCGCCAGCGCCATTTGAGTAGCCGGAAGTTATACGTCGCCAAAGCAGTTCGTAGGAGCCTAATTGCCGGTGGTGGTGATCGACAGACACAGTGCCCAATCGATGCAATTTGCCACCGTTAACTCGCAAGCGCAGACCTAAGTCAAGCTCCTCATAACTGTGCAGATTTCGATCAGAAAAATATCCGACTGCGTTAATTGCTGATCTTCTGTACATTCCGCCACAGTCCAGCTTAACAACCTCCCCAGCGCGATACATGTCCGCCTCTCGCTGGCGTCTGTGATCGATCTCTAGGTTTCCTACTGAGATATCGTTGATGATACCCCCCACTCCAGCAACATCTTCATGGCACTGCAGGAAATCCAACGCTTCGACGATGAAACCGGGGCGAAGTACCATGTCACCATCGATTAGGAATACATATTCGCCGCTAGAGTGCTGAAAGGCCAATTGGGCACCAGCTCCGCAGCCACGCTCATTGGCATTGGCAAACGAGACAATAGAAATTGGATACCGTTGCGCTATAATCACTGTCTGATCTGTAGAGCAGCTGTCGGCGAGAACAACTTCGAAATCCAATCCTCTCGCTTCATGCAAGCAAGATCTGATTGTGGCCTCAATATTTGCCTCTTCGTTATACGCCTTGATCAATATGCTTAACTTCATGCGTAACGATTCCGAAACAATGCCGTATTCTTCAACTCGGCTGAGCGCTCACATGACATACAGCTGGACTACGCTCTCTTGAATAAAAAAAATACAATTATTCAAATTTCCTCCGTCTTGGTTAAATTAACTCTCGTCGAAAATAATGAGGCAATCGATTTTACTACTTATGTTAAATCGAATATAGGCTGAGAGTTCGTGACTTCCATCATCCAATGGCTGAAGCTGTGGTTAATCATTACAATCTGAGCTTTCGAGATTGGCGCGCTTCAGAAGGTCGAGTGCCTTCGCTAGATGGGCTTCGCGCGGTCGCGGTTCTGATCGTTCTCGTCGGTCACCTTATTTTGCCTTCTTCCCTCGTTGGCGTCAGTGCTCTCGGCCTGAAGATCTTTTTTGTGTTAAGCGGCTTTCTCATAACTCGTTTGCTTTTGGCAGAGATGCGCGCCTGCAATCAAATTAGTCTGGGGCGCTTCTATGCCAGAAGAATAATACGCCTTTATCCCGTTCTTGTTTTCTATGTGGTTGCAATCTCTGTCTTTAAGTTGCTGCATGGTGAACACATAGATTCCGTGGAGCTAGCAGCCGTATTCCTATATTACGTCAACTATCTCTTTGTTTACCAGCTCCACATTGGCGCTGCGACCGCCTCTCCGATAGGCCACCTTTGGTCGCTCTCAGTAGAAGAACATTTCTACCTTATAGTGCCTGTGATTGTTATTTTACTCCGGGGAAGAGCGGAAAGCCTGATGCTCTTCGGGTTTCTCGCGTGCGCTGTACCGTTGGCAATACGATTGATTTACGCATATACTAACCCTGATATAGTAAACACACTTGAGATATATTGGCGATCTGAGACGCGGTTTGACTCGATTGCATTTGGTTTATTGCTTGCGTGTTTTGCAGAATTTGATCGAGGTCGGCGAGTAATTGCTTTCCTTAGCTCTCGGCCTGTGTTTTTGATAGCGGCCGCTGTATTGATTGCGTCTTTTGGATTTCGCGATCCATATTTTCAAAATACATGGCGGTTTACGGTGCAGGGGCTGGCGATGATGTCAATCGTTGCTGGTGTGGTCTTCGCAGCGCCAGTGCCAATGTTGAACTTGATCTTAAATCACAGCGTTTCGAGGTGGGTCGGTGGATTGAGCTACTCTCTATATATATGGCAGTTCGCACCAGAATCTTTCCTAGGCTATTGGCTTAATCTGTTGCCAAATGCGCTAGTCGGCTCGGCTATGCTCGCATCCGCCTTCGTTTTTGCAATAATGTCTTACAGCTTCATCGAGAAACCATTTCTGGAATTGCGGCGCCTATTCAATCCGAAGTCAAGTTCGCGCCGAAAGCTAACTCCTGTGTTAAACTGATGCGCCTAGAGGGAGAATAAACCTTTGTTGACTACTATTATTTCACTGCCTAAGTACCTTATTAATAAAGTTTTAGCTCTGGTGGAGCCGCCTCCGTGGGAGTTTCAGTGCGAATTCGTGCGTTCGCCTGTGCAGCTGCTTGATGGGACTTATGCCGAGGGCTTTGTCGCTAAGCGAGTAATCAATGGCGAGAAGCAATACCGAAACGCTACCGAAGACGAAATTGCGGATTATGTAACGTTGCATTCAACACCCTAGTCGAAATTGGCGATGATCATGGTTGCGGTTTCTCCGTAACGCAGCGAGCAATAGATATAAGGACCTCTTAAAGGTGTTACGCCGATCCGTCGTTAGGCAACCTCTTGAAGAATTGGAGTTTGCGCTCCATCGGTTTTTTATCAACGCAATATTAGCGATCGACATTGTTTTTGCGTCGAGGTTTTATCGGATCATAGGCGACTTTATGCAGCCAGTCCTCTTAGGCTCGGCTGCAGTTATCTTTTCATTTTATGCCGTTTATACACTGGCGAGAGGAAGGTTGCTTCCTGCAGTGGCCGGATCCTTATTCGTATGTATGGTCTTAACGCAAATTGATGTTTTCTCAACGAGAGCAGCTGTCCCGTTTAATCCTAATGTTTTCTTCCAATTCATGTGGCTCCTGGCGTTCATACCATTTTATGCATGGACACTGATGGGCGAACTTCCTTACCTCATGAAGAGGGTTGCGCTGTTTTCTACCGCCTATTGCGCCGTATATTTGCTTTTATCACTGGGTCATCTGGTTGGAGCCATACCATACAGTTTAGTGTCTCCGATCGTATCCACTGATTCCGAACGCGGTTCGCGAATTTTCCTTTATCTATCCACTGCAAGTATCGCATATTTCTACTGGTTATCTAAATTCAAGTACGACAGGTCGAACTCGTCTTACGTGCTTTTTTGGATTTCTGCCCTTGCAATTACCGTGTCTCTTTCACGTGTATATATTCTAATAGTGCTATGTCTGACCGTGCTTTTCTATCTAGATATTCATGCGAAAACTATATCACGAATATGCAGAATAACATTTGTCGTCGTCACTGCTTACATCATTTCTGGCTTAGTGATTCCCAGCTTCAATCCCTTCATTGCGTTTGCGTCAGACACTTCCGGTGCCTACCGCGCCTACGAATACGTTGTAGTCAGAAGAGAGGTTCTAAACTCACCGATTTGGGGATTCGGTGTTCCACCGGATACAAAACTCACTCGGCCATTTCTTGGCGAGCAAGACATATTCCCAAGTGACCTCGGGGCACTTGGTACTTGGTTCGATCTTGGGCTCGCGGGATTTTTGTTATATCTTTTTGTTATCTGGCGGTGCTCTAAGCCATCTTTCTTCCTGCAGCGACGACACGGATGGCCGCTTTTTCTCAGCGGGTGCATGTTGACCGCATACGGCGGTATTTCTCCATTGGCGATGTCTGCGCCGGGAGGCGCCACGCTTACCGCATTAATTTTTGGCGTCGGTGCGGGAGGGGCTCTTCGTTATGGTGGTATCAAATCGCGAAGGAACCCCAAGATCCGCGATCACTGTGAGGGCGAGGTCTAATTGTATTGGACAGCAATAGTGTCGTGCGCGGGCGAAAATCGTACAGTTTTCATTAACGTTATCAGGGGCAATTCAGAGATGTATTCGATGTTCGCGCGAACCCTCCGCTATTTTTTTCCTATCTCCACCTCTTGGCACTGGTACGGTGAGAGGATGCGTAGGAGAGAGCCGGACGGTAATGTTTCGTTTCGGGATCCTAGTCCGGAGGAGATCGAGGAGTTGGAAGATCGAAGAGACCGGCAGGCATACTAATGCCAATCGGTTCCAAAGCCAGCTCGGTTTCGCACGGGCAGACGCGGCCAAGCGGCCTTTTCTGCGAGTTCACCATTCTGTCAAATTAAGCTATTTCGGCAATATCTCGGGTTCACTCCGCCCGACGCGGCTTAACATGGTCAGTCTTTAGAGTGCTGGTTTCGAGCTGACCGACGCTATTTCTCCAAATTTCTACACGCGATATTTGTTGCCCCACATCTAAAGCGTTTAGGACGTAGGTGGTGTGGTTGGCGCCTAAGATATCCTCGCTATCTCGTCTCCAAATTATACTTCTGGAGGGAACTGGATAACCCGTGGCGACTGATGGAAGGCCACCCAAAATAGAGCCCTCAATTGGCTCCCCAATCAACGTCGGCTGAAATATCAGATTGGGCTTGGCGCTGGCCGCTCTGAATATTGTTTCTAATACCTTCATTTGATGTGTGTCGGTGTACGGCCCGCTGGCATCCGAGCTCGTTAGCTCGTTAGGCAGGAGTTGATACCTATAGTCGGGTTGATATTGGACCGCCGTCCACCATGTCCACCCGAGGAAGACATCTTTATTGCCCTCAACATAACCGAGAGCACTGACCGCGGCTTCTAGACTGATCTGATCTCTAGACGCGCCGATCTCTCCCAAGAAAGCCTTCATTCCTGCAGACCTGGCAAACTCTGTGAACGCGATTAATGCGTCCATATAGTCTGGAGCGACGACATCAGATGTGCCCGAGCTCCAGGGGTCGAGATAGTGGTGAGCGTCGATCGCCCAATTTTCTAATGGATCAACTAAGGCCGGCATATAGGTTCTATTTTGTGAGGCAACGCCCCATGCTAACGTGTTCCAGTTGTTTCCGTTAACCAAAATCAGGCCACTATACTTGGCTTCTCGAAGGGCGTTAATGGCTGCTTGATGGGTTTGATACAAAAGCGCATCGTCCTGCTGATGCGGCTCATTCATCAGTCCGTGTATGATGCGAGGATGGCGAAAGCGTTGAGTGAGTTTGGTGTGAAAGTCAGCAAAATGCTCAATCGAAAACTTGGAACTTTCACCAATTACAACAACCGATCCGCCTCGAACATTGTACGGATCGATCGCGGCATTAAGTAAGAAGCGCCCTCCGTTGTGAGGATCTAGAATTACGTACATTCCCTTAGAGAGTATGTAATTGATCGCGGACGAACACCTATTTGCGTAGGCTGCATTCAAATCGGCCCCGGGCTGGGGCAACATCCTCTCCATGCTGAAGGGAAAGCGAAGGATACTAACGCCCTTCATTGCCAAATAGTCGATGCTTTTCTTGAATGGAAACGCGTGGACGGATCCGCCGCTTTCTTGGCCGCTATAGTTCGTGCCTCTGAGGAAGGGAATGGAACGAAGTGACTGGCCAGTCTGAATATTCTGGGATGCGAAGCTGACATCGTCAGAGGCAGTGAAGGAAGCGCCGACAGCACCCTTCAGAAAATTCCTGCGCGAAAATAGCAATGCAGCCTCCTAAAATCATTGACCATGTGAGCATGTCCCCGACCATCTATACTCGGCCAGACACGACGGTTTCTTTATCAAGCCGTGTTTTTGCGATGCTTCTTCTATGATTTAGTAGTTGGGCACCAATTGTGATAGAGAGGATTTCGGCTAGTATCTTAGCTACGGTGTGCTGTCGCGGACGTTTTCCCCCTTACTTTTATCCCAGTGTCAGCAAGACTCCGGTTTTTTACGTGATTGGGCGGCAACAACAATGTGGGAACGGAACACCGGTGTTCCGTTCATTGTCCGGCTCACGACAACCGGCTTACAAGCTAGAATGACCTGAGATCCGAAACAAAACACCCTACTATTTGCTAGTTCGCGCTTGGTCCAGGAGGTCCGCCCACCATTGCATCATCCGTACTCGCTCCTCCCAGTAGTTGGCACGGTTGTAAACTCGACGAACCTTGGAACCATCGAGATGCGCGAGTTGAGCCTCGATGGCATCAGGTTTGAATTCGCCCGACTCATTCAAAATGCTACTTGCAGAAGAGCGAAAACCGTGGGCCGTATGCTCATCTCCCCCGATCCCCATTCGCCGCAGTGCCGAGTTCATAGAGTTCTCAGAAAGAAGCTTTTTACCTGACATCATCGATGGGAACACGTAAGCACCGTCTCCATATAGCTTTTTCATTGTCGTGATAACTTCGAGCGCTTGGTGAGACAGTGGGATATGATGCTCGCGGCGCATCTTGGCTTTCGCCGCAGGTATTGTCCAAATACCACTTTTGAAATCGAGTTCGACCCACTCCATCGAGCGCGTTTCTCCTGGACGAGCAAAGCACAGCGCCTGTATCTTGAGCGCCGCGACCAACGATGGCCAGCCTTCGTAGCCGTAGATCGCCCGCATGACGCCTCCGAGTTCGCGGCTTGTCGTCAGAGCAGGGTGGCTTGTGGGTACGTGACGTTGAAGCGCACCACGGAGTGCTGACGTAGGATCCGCTTCAGCTCGTGCCGTCGCGATGGCGTAACGGAAGACACGCCCTATCGTCGAACGTGTGGCCAGCGCGCTCTCGACACGGCCGCTTTTCTCGATGCTCGTTAGCACTGAAAGGACGTCCTTGGCCGTGATTTGCGTGATTGGATATTGCGAAAGCTTGGCTGCAAGAACCGTCAGCATCCAAGTGTTCTTAGCGATTGTAGGTTCTGCTCGCCTATCTCGGCGGAGCTTGTCGAGAAATTCTTCGGCTATCAGACCAAACGTGTTGCCAGCGGCTGCCTTCGCTTCTAGTTGCTGCCGCTTCTTCGCGAGCGACGGATCGTGGCCCTCAGCCAGTTTCCTCTTAGCATCATCCTTGCGACCACGCGCCTCGGCCAAACCCACGGACGGATACGTGCCAAGTGTCAGGGTTTTTCGCTTGCCGAAGTAGGAGTAATCGAACCGCCACGACTTACCGCCTGCCTTGGAAATGAAGAGATAAAGGCCGCTCCCATCTGGCAATTTGCGGGGCGCATCTGATGCCTTTGCATTACGAACTTGGATGTCAGTTAAACCCATTTTACGGTATCGGCCCCCGCGCAGCTCGAACAATACCGAGTTTTTTACCGTGAAATCGGATGGATGTCACGCGCGACAAAACGCAAACATGGACAACCTTCTAGTAACAACCACGCTCTTAACGCAGATCAAACCATTGTTTTTATTTGCTTAAATAGACATCGACGGACAACCGTGGACGAACAGCGCGATAATCGGAGAAGGGCAGCTGGAGCGGGTGAAGGGAATCGAACCCTCGTATTCAGCTTGGGAAGCTGCTGCTCTACCATTGAGCTACACCCGCTTGCGCGTGCAGGTTTCCAACAACGGATCGCGGCTGTCAAGGCCGGCTGGGTTGTCTGCGGCATCGGGATTGGTCGGGCAGATACGGTTCGAAACGCCCAACCGGGATCGAGCGTGATGCTCAGCCGCGGAAATGTTTCGACAGTTTCAGGCCCTGAGCCTGATAGTTCGAGCCGAGGCCCGAGCCGTAAAGGCCTTCCGGAGCCTGCAGCATATGCTCGTAGACGAGGCGTCCGACAATCTGGCTGTCTTCGAGGATGAAGGGCACCTCGTGGCTGCGGACCTCCAGGACGGCGCGGCTGCCTCGTCCGCCTGCGGCTTCGTGTCCGAAGCCCGGATCGAAGAAGCCGGCATAATGGACACGGAATTCGCCGACCAGCGGATCGAAAGGGGTCATTTCGGCGGCATAAAGCGGCGGCACATGCACGGCCTCGCGGGAGACGAGGATGTAGAACTCATCCGGATCGAGGATCAGCTCGTTGCGGCCGCGGCTGTAGAGCGGCTCCCAGAAATCGAAAACATCGTGCTGGGCCTTCTTGTCGACATCGACTACGGCCGTGTGATGCTTGCCACGATAACCGATCAGGCCGTTCGCATCACCCTTGAGATCGATCGACAGAGCGATACCGCCGCCGGACACGTTCGGCGTCGAGGATGCGACCAGCGTTTCGGTCTCGTGCAGATGCAAGAGTTCAGGTTCCGACAGGAGGGCATTGCCGATGCGGAAGCGGATTTGCGACAGGCGTGAACCCTGTCGGGCGACGATCGGGAAAGTGCGCGGCGAGATTTCGAGATAGAGCGGGCCGCGGTAACCGGCCGGGATCTTGTCGAATTCCTGCGCATGATCGGTGATGACGCGGGTAAAGATATCGAGGCGGCCGGTCGAGGACTTCGGGTTTGCCGAGGCGGACATCTCGGCCGGCAGATCGAGGCTTTCCATCAACGGTACGATATAGACGCAGCCGGTTTCCAGAACCGCGCCTTCCGACAGGTCGACGACATGCAGTTTCAGCCGGTCGAGCTTGTCGGAAACGAGGCTGTTTGGACCAGGCATGAAAGAGGCGCGGACACGAAACGCCTTGGCGCCGAGGCGCAGGTCGAGGCTTGCCGGCTGGATCTGATCATGGTCGAGATCTCGCTCGGAGATCAACCGTCCCGCCTCAAAGAGCGCCGCTATTGCGCGGTCCGCCAGAATTCCCGTTTCGCGAGCCATGATGTCACTTTCCCGCGTCTCGCCCCGGCGAGACGCAATTCCAGATTAATAGCGTCCCCTGCACACGCTTTCGGCGCGCGGCGCTGTCGTTTGGCGGTGACAAAACCAAATGAAGGCCATTGACGCAAGCGGATGCGAGGCGTAAGCCCGATTTATCCCGTGGTGATTTGCCGGTCGGCTTGCAGCCACGTTAAACAAGTGGCTAAAAAGACCGGGTTGCTAAAACCGGTCTGCTTTTGCGGCCGGTTTTTTTGTTTTGAAATGGGGATTAGCATGACAAACAAATGGCGCCCGGCAACGACACTCGTTCACGGCGGTACGCTGCGCTCGCAATATGGCGAGATGTCCGAAGCGATCTACCTGACGCAGGGCTTTGCCTATGACAGTTCGGAAGCCGCGGAAGCGCGCTTCAAGGGCGAGACCGAAGGTTATATTTACGCCCGCTACGGCAGCCCGACCAATGACATGTTTGAAAAGCGCATGTGTGCGCTGGAAGGTGCGGAAGAAGCCCGCGCCACGGCATCCGGCATGGCCGCCGTTTCCGCCGCCCTGCTCTGCCAGCTGAAGGCCGGCGATCATATCGTTGCAGCCCGCGCGCTGTTCGGCTCGTGCCGTTGGGTGGTCGAGACGCTCGCACCGCGCTACGGCATCGAATGCACGCTCATCGACGGCCGCGATCTCGCCAATTGGGAGAAAGCGATCCAGAAGAATACCAAGGTGTTCTTCCTCGAAAGCCCGACCAACCCGACGCTCGAGATCGTCGACATTGCCGGCGTGGCAAAGCTTGCCAACCAGATCGGCGCAAAGGTGGTGGTCGACAACGTGTTCGCCACGCCGCTTTTCCAGAAGCCGCTGGAACTCGGCGCTCACATCGTCGTCTACTCGGCCACCAAGCATATCGACGGCCAGGGCCGCAGCCTTGCCGGTGTGATCCTTTCAGACAAGGAATGGGTGGACGAGCATCTGCAGGATTATTATCGCCACACGGGCCCGGCCATGTCGCCGTTTACCGCCTGGACGCTGATCAAGGGACTTGAGACCCTGCCGATCCGCGTCAAGGCGCAGACGGACAACGCCTCGAAGATCGCCGACTTCCTGGCAGAGCACAAGCATGTCGCCAAGGTCATCTATCCGGGCCGCAAGGACCATCCGCAGGCCGACATCATCGCCAAGCAGATGAGCGGCGGATCGACGCTGGTCTGCTTCGAGCTGAAGGGCGGCAAGGAAGCTGCCTTCAAGCTGCAGAACGCGCTGGACGTGGTAACGATCTCCAACAATCTCGGCGACACTCGCAGCCTGATCACACATCCGGCAACAACGACGCACAAGAACCTCACCGACGAGGCGCGTGCAGAGCTTGGCATTTCGCCCGGCACCGTGCGCTTCTCGGCCGGCATTGAGGACGGCGAGGATCTGCTTGAAGATTTTGCCAAGGCTCTGGCTTCTATCTGAGGTCTTTTCGGCCCGTCGATATGGTGAATCCGGTTTTCGGATTCACCATATCAGTTATCCCTAATTCCAAGAACAGATCACAGTTTCTCGCGTAAACCGCGAGTTTTCTTGACGTTCGATGCCGTGTGTACGATATGCGGGGATGTAGATTCCATGTTCTACGGCGTGGTTGACGTGCAAGAAACGATATCCGGCGCTGTAGTTTTGAGGTATTTGTCCATGTATCGCGCCCGGACAAGAGACATAGAAGTTGCCGTCGAGCCGTTCTATCTGGAGGAGCAGTCCAGTCCGGAAGAGAGCCGCTATGTCTGGGGCTACCGCATTGTTATCGAGAACCACTCGATCCATACGGTAAAGCTGGTTCACCGCTACTGGCACATTACCGACCAGAACGGCCTGGTCGACGAAGTCGACGGGCTTGGCGTGGTCGGAGAACAGCCGCGCCTGCAGCCAGGCGACAGCTATGAATATTCATCGGGCTGCCCACTCGACACGCCATCCGGCATGATGTTCGGCTATTACGACATGCAGACGGAAGAAGGCGAGGTCTTCAAAGTCGACATCCCCGCCTTCTCGCTGGATTCACCCGGGCTAAACCGGGTGCTAAACTAAGGCTCTGATGACCGGGCGGCCCTTATTGACCATCGGCTGAAATTCCAGTCTCCAACAGAAGTGCTTTTCGCGTTCCCATGACATCCAACTTGATGTTCATGCCTGAAACCTCCCAACTCCATGGCGGCTCAACAAAGGTCGACCAAAGTTTTTCACCAGTGACTTTCCAAACAGCGAACTCCAGTTCCGCGGACATCAGGATATAGTCACCCTGCCGACTCCAGCCGAAGAAGCCACATTCGGTCCAGTCTTCGAATACTCTCTTTCGGCTGAGCAGATTATATCCCAGCAGGCATTCTCCTGCTCCCACAAATAACATCGATGCTTCGGGAACAAGCAGGATACCGGGTCTTAATGTACCCTGAGCATCTTGATACCTCTGAGTTATGACCATCTCAGGCCATAGATGGGAAGCACCGGCGCGATCAGCTTTTGCTTTAATGGCGACAAACAGGTCTCGCCCGCCGTCCTTGACTGGAACCACGCGATCGACAAAAACGGCGTTGCCAACGTAGCTTTGGTAAAGATCCGGAAGTCCGCCATCTTCTATCAGCAGCCTCCAGCCTCCAGCCTCAACAGTCAGCAACGCCGATATCCCTTACTCTTACGCCGGAGCGAATTCCGCCAATTCGTAACGATAGGTCGTCGAGCAGAATTCGCAGGTGACGGCGATCTGGCCGTCTTCCTGGCTTGCCTCGATTTCCTCCGCCGTGAAGCCGGCGAGCACGCCCTTGATCTTCTCGCGCGAACAGCTGCAGCGGTCGAAGACCGTCTGCGGTTCATAAACCCGCACGCCACGCTCGTGGAACAGGCGATAGAGAAGCCGTTCGATCGCGACCTGCGGATCCGTCAGTTCGTCGGTGTCGATCGTCTCGACCAACGAACGGGCTTCATCCCAGGCATCATCGGTGACGCTGGTGTCGCGTTCGTCGCCATCACCGCCGTGGAGATCCGGATGACGCATGCGCTCCGGCGCCTGGGGTAGGAACTGGGCGACCAGACCGCCTGCCCGCCAATTATGACGCGGCTTGCCGTCCTCATCGCGGTCGAAAAGCTCGGCCACGGCAAGACGGACACGGGTCGGTATCTGTTCCGACTGACGGAAATAGACGCCGGCAATCTCTTCCAGAGACGAGCCGTCCATCGGCACGATGCCCTGATAGGGCTGCATGCCCTTGCCCTGATCGATGGTGAAGGCGAGTACGCCCTGACCAAGAAGCTCCGGCGGCGAGGTCTTGCCATCCTTGACGGCAGCAGCCAGTGCATCCTCGTCGTAACGGGCATAGGCGCGAAGCGCATCCGGCGTGGAGAAATCAGCCACGAGAAGATCGACGGGTCCGTCGCCCTTGGTCTGAACGGTGAACTTGCCATCAAATTTTAGCGAAGTACCGAGCAATGCCGTCAGCACCAGCGCTTCGGCAAGCAGCCTTGCAACCGGCGCCGGATAATCATGGCGACGCAGAATGGTGTTGAGAAGCGGCCCAAGCTGCACCGCACGGCCACGAACATCCAGGCCCTCGACCTGGAAGGGAACAACCCTGTCGTCTCCGGCAAAGTGGAGGTCCTTCAGTTCCACGGTTGCTTCCGCCATCATCTTACTCCTTCACACCGATCGTCTCGGGCCTTGTCCCCGACCTTTACACAAACAGGCCGACAAGGGGAACCGCTGGGCCGCTCGAAAATGTCGGAGATGTCTGTTGAAGCGCCGGCACAAGACACGGCGCGTTTGAAAGCCGACAAATGGTGCCGGCTTCAAGCCAATTCAAGAGCCAGAAGACAGGCTCAGATCGCGCCGAAGCACCAGGCCAGAATGGACTTCTGGGCGTGGAGGCGGTTTTCCGCCTCGTCGAAGACAACCGACTGCGGACCATCGATCACGGCGTCAGTGACTTCCTCGCCACGGTGGGCCGGCAGGCAGTGCATGAACAGCGCATCGGCCTTGGCCTGCTTCATCAGCGCTTCATTGACCTGATAGGGCTGGAATATGTTGTGGCCGCGCGCCTTGTGTTCCTGGTTCATCGAAACCCAGGTATCGGTGACCACGACATCGGCGCCAGCAACCGCGCGCTCGACATCGTGGGTGAGCATGATCTCGCCGCCGTTGTTGCGCGCCCAGTTCAAGAACTTGTCATGCGGCTCGGAACCCATCGGAACTGCCATATTCATGCGGTAACCGAAACGGGCCGAACCTTCGACCAGCGAATGCAGCACGTTATTGCCGTCGCCCGTCCAGGCAATCGTCTTGCCGGCGACGGGACCTCGATGTTCCTCGAAGGTCATCAGGTCGGCCATGATCTGGCAGGGATGAGTGTCGTCGGTCAGCGCATTGATGACCGGCACGGTGGCATGTTCGGCCAGTTCCAGAAGGCGCTTGTGATCGGTGGTGCGGATCATGATCGCGTCGACATAACGCGACAGAACCTTGGCGGTGTCGCCGATCGTCTCGGCGCGGCCGAGCTGCATCTCGGTACCCGACAGGAACAGCGTCTCGCCGCCGAGCTGGCGCATGCCCACATCGAAGGAGACGCGGGTGCGGGTGGACGGCTTCTCGAAAATCATGGCCAGCATCTTGCCGGCCAGCGGCTTGTCAGCCGTGCCGGCTTTGGTTGCCAGCTTTCGCACCTTTGCATCATCGAGGATGGAGCGCAGGTCACCCGCCGACACAGCGGAAAGATCGAGAAAATGCTTGGGAGATGCCATTACCTTGTTCCCTAACGGAGGGAACCGGAAGGCGCCCTCTCTACGTATTCTTAAGCGGATTTCTTCAGCTGGTCAGCCGACAGCGTTTCGGCAGCACGCTCGATACGGCGAAGACCTTCGCGCGCTTCCTCGGCGGTGACGACAAGCGGCGGCAGAATGCGGACGACGTTATCGCCTGCCATGACGGCCAGCATATGCTGATCGCGCATTCCGGAGATCAGGTCGCCGGCCGGCACCTTTGCCTTGATGCCGAGCAACAGGCCCTCGCCGCGAATATCCTCGATCACCGTCGGAAAACGATCCTTGAGAGCTGCAAGGCCCTGACGGAAGACGAGTGCGACATCGCGCACGTTTTCGAGGAAGCCGTCTGCTAGCACGATATCGAGTACAGCATTGCCGCAGGCCATGGCTAGCGGGTTGCCGCCATAGGTGGTGCCGTGGATGCCGGGCTTCATGCCGGATGCGGCTTCTGCCGTGGCAAGGCATGCGCCGAACGGGAAGCCGCCGCCAATACCCTTGGCGATCGCCATGATGTCCGGGGTAATGCCTGCCCATTCATGGGCAAAGAGCTTGCCGGTACGGCCGACGCCGGTCTGGACCTCGTCGAGGATCAGAAGAAGACCCTTTTCGTCGCAGATGCGGCGCAGCTCGCGCATGAATTCCTTCGGAACGGGACGCACACCGCCCTCGCCCTGGATCGGCTCGATCAACAGAGCGCCGGTGTTCTCGTTGATCGCAGCGTTCAGCGCATCGAGATCCCCGAAGGGCACCTGATCAAAACCCTGAGCCTTGGGGCCGAAGCCTTCCATATATTTTTCCTGGCCGCCGGCTGCGATCGTTGCGATCGTCCGGCCGTGGAAGGCACCTTCAAAGGTGATGATATGGAACTTTTCCGGGTGCCCCTTGGAATAGTGATAACGGCGGGCCGTCTTGATTGCGCATTCCAGCGCTTCCGCACCCGAATTGGTGAAGAAGGCCTTGTCCGCAAAGGTTGCGTCGACCAAACGGCGCGCCAAGCGCTCCTGCTCCGGGATTTCATAAAGATTGGACAGATGCCAGACCTTCTCGGCCTGCGACTTCAGCGCTTCGACCAGATGCGGGTTGGCATGGCCGCAGGACGTGACAGCGACACCCGCACCGAAGTCGAGATATCGCTCGCCGCTTTCCGTCACAAGCCAAACGCCTTCGCCACGCTCAAAGCGCAGCGGGGCCCGGGCAAAGGTGTCGAAAAGCGCAGATTCAGCCATGGCGGCTCACTCCTAATGCATCCGATTGCGGATATTCAAAAAATCAAAATGCCGCCCTCGGGGCGGCCGCGGCACTATCGCCACTCATCCATGTGATGTCAATAAAACTCACGGAAATCTGGGGTTTCAAGGCATTTTGCTGCAAGGACGCAACCCTGCCGACAGCTGTGACAAAAATGACTCTCCCGGAAAGCAAGTTGGGGAAAACCGGGAAATCGATTCGTGGCGATTCAGGGGACTCTTGTCACGGAGTCTGCGGACCTCTAGGTTAAAGATCAATTACTAGACTGCATGCGGCGGAACTAGTCACCAAAAGCATAGATATAGTGCCTGTTGCGAGATGTATCGCGCGACATTGGTGAGGGATTCTGCATGCCACCAACGTTCAAAGGCGGAGAACGGGCATGAACTGGACGGACGAGCGCGTTGAAAAACTGAAAAGGTTGTGGTCGGAAGGCTTGAGCGCCAGCCAGATCGCCGCACAACTTGGAGGCGTAAGCCGCAATGCCGTGATCGGCAAGGTCCATCGCCTCAACCTGCCGGGCCGCGCAAAGGCGGGCGGCACAATCGCGACGAACCGTACGGCAAAGCGCCCAGCAGCAACGACTACCCGTCCCCAGCAGACATTCGCCACCCGTCCGGCAGCACGCCCGGTCGCTCGTCCGGTCGGCGCAACCGCGCTCAAGGAAGAGGTCGAGTTCGAGGCTTCGCAGGAACTGGTCTACCGTCCCGCTTCCAACGTTGTCCTGCCGATTTCCCGCAAGCTGGCGCTGACCGAATTGACCGAACGCACCTGCAAGTGGCCCGTCGGCGATCCGCTGACGGACGATTTCCACTTCTGTGGCTGTGAGTCCCCGGATAATTCGCCTTACTGCACCTACCATGCGAAGCTCGCCTACCAGCCGGTCAACGAGCGCCGCCGTCCGAGCGCTGCACGGGCCTAAGTTCGGCACCATAAACAACGATCAAGCGGGCTTCGGCCCGCTTTTTTGTTTGCCGTGCTGCGGGTTCTGCAAGTCAGCCTTGCCCGCCTGCACCTTGCCTCCTGCGCCACAAACACCTATTTGAGACGGCGTGAGGACGACCTCCCCCAGAATGGGCATTGATGCCGGGACGACCCGGATAACCCAATGGGGTATAAAATGCGCACGACACGCGACCGTATTCGTCACGCCATCAGCTTCGAAATCATCGGGCTTGCGATTTTCACACCGCTCGCCTCCTTCGTCTTCGGCATACCGGTCGAACATATCGGTGTCGTCGGGATCGTTTCGGCAACGCTGGCGACCGGCTGGAACTATCTCTACAATCTCGGCTTCGACCACCTGATGCAGACGTATCGCGGCGGTACGCAGAAAACCATGGCGCTGCGCGTTGCACATGCCGTGCTGTTCGAACTCGGACTGCTGATCGTGCTGATGCCGTTCATCGCTTGGTATCTGGGCGTGAGCCTGATGCAGGCGCTCGTGATGGATATCTCGTTCGCCCTGTTCTACCTGGTCTATGCGTTCTTCTTCAATCTGGCCTACGACCGGATCTTTCCGCTGCCTGAGTGGCAGGAAGAAGCCAAGGCCTGAAATGCTTCAGCCCGAGGCGGATGACCGCACTCGGGCTGAGAAACCTGCATTCCAGATGCTATCCCGCGTATCAGGATTCCATCGAATAGCCGGCACCGCGAACGGTGCGGATGACATCCTGCATGTTGGAGAAGTTCAGCGCCTTGCGCAGGCGGCCGACATGCACGTCGACGGTGCGTTCGTCGACATAGATATCGTGGCCCCAGACGCCATCCAGAAGCTGGGAGCGCGAGAAGACGCGGCCAGGCGAGACCATGAGGAATTCCAGGAGACGGAATTCGGTCGGGCCAAGGCGTACTTCACGGCTCTTGCGATGAACGCGATGGGTCTCGCGATCCAGTTCGATATCACCGCATTTCAAGACGCTGGAGAGAACCTCGGGCTTGGCACGGCGCAACATCGCCTTGACACGCGCCATCAGTTCCGGCGTCGAGAACGGCTTGACGACATAGTCGTCGGCACCGGTCGCCAGACCGCGAACACGTTCGCTTTCCTCGCCGCGCGCTGTCAGCATGATGATCGGCAGGCGCTCGGTCTCTGGCCGCATGCGCAGGCGCCGGCACAATTCGATGCCGGAAACGCCTGGCAGCATCCAGTCGAGAACCAGAAGATCCGGAGCACGCTCCTGAAGCCTGATTTCGGCCTCATCACCTCTCAGAATGGTTTCGACCTCGTAGCCTTCGGCTTCGAGATTATAACGGAGGAGGACGCTGAGCGCCTCCTCGTCTTCCACGACCGCAATTCTCGGCTGCATACTAGATACACTCCATCAGACAGGCAAAATCAGTCAGCAATCGCGCCGACGGTGTTCGCCGTGTCATCCTTGGGACGCTCGCCTTCCGGCACAGCACCCGTCGTCATGTAATAGATGGTTTCCGCGATGTTGGTCGCGTGGTCACCGATACGCTCGATGTTCTTGGCGCAGAACAGAAGATGCGTGCAGGTGGTGATGTTGCGCGGATCTTCCATCATGTAGGTCAGGAGTTCGCGGAAAAGCGACGTGTACATGGCGTCGATTTCTTCGTCGCGCAGGCGGATCGCTTCTGCCTTTTCGGCCGAACGGCTGGCATAGACGTCCAGCACTTCCTTCAATTGAACGGCAGCGAGATCGGAGAGGTGTTCCAGACCGCGGGCGAGTTTGCGGGGAACGCCATGGCCCTGAACCGCAATGACGCGCTTTGCGGTGTTCTTGCCGAGATCGCCGACACGTTCCAGGTCGGCTGCGATACGCAGCGTGCCGATGATTTCGCGCAGGTCGGCAGCCATCGGCTGGCGCTTGGCGATGGTGACGATCGCCTTGTCCTGGATCTCGCGCTCGGCGTGATCCAGGATCACGTCGTCGGAGATAACCTTCTGGGCCAGGGCGGAGTCACCATTGACCAGGGCGCGCACGGCATCGCCGCACATCTGTTCCGCAAGGCCACCCATTTCCGAGATGCGGCGGCGCAGATACTTCAGTTCTTCGTCGTAGGCCGACAGGATATGACTTGATACCATCTCTTTGTCCTCAAAATCCGTAGCAGCGGGCAACAGGCAACGGCCAATCAGCCGAAGCGACCCATGATGTAATCCTGGGTGCGCTGGTCATCCGGATTGGTGAACATCTTGTCTGTGTCGTTCTCTTCGACCAGCTGGCCGAGGTGGAACATAGCGGTACGCTGGGATACGCGGGCGGCCTGCTGCATCGAGTGGGTGACGATGACGATCGTATAGTTGGCGCGCAGTTCGTGGATCAGTTCCTCGACCTTTGCGGTGGCGATCGGGTCGAGCGCCGAGCAGGGCTCGTCCATCAAGATGACTTCCGGCGAAACTGCAACCGCACGGGCGATGCAGAGACGCTGCTGCTGACCACCGGACAGGCCGGTGCCGCCTTCATGCAGGCGATCCTTGACTTCCGCCCAGAGGCCGGCGCGCTGAAGGCTGGCTTCGACGATCTGGTCCATATCCGCCTTGTTGCGGGCAAGACCGTGGATACGCGGGCCATAGGCGATGTTTTCGTAGATCGACTTGGGGAACGGGTTCGGCTTCTGGAACACCATGCCGACGCGGGCGCGAAGTTCTACGACGTCGATTTCCTTGTCGTAGATATCATCTTCATCAAGGGTGATCTTGCCGGTGACGCGGCAGCCCTCGATCGTGTCGTTCATGCGGTTGAGCGTGCGCAGGAAGGTCGACTTGCCGCAACCCGAGGGGCCGATCAGCGCCGTCACCGTGTTTTCGCGGACATTCAGGTTCACGTCGAAAAGCGCGCGCTTCTCGCCGTAATAGACTGATACGTCCTTGCCAATCATCTTGTACGCGACTTCATTCATCTTCTTGTCCAGCGCCTTCTCAACTGCTGCTTCTGACAACATATTCATTGTGTCGATCTCCTACCAACGGCGTTCGAAGCGCCGACGCAACAGAATTGCACCAACATTCATGACCACGAGGAACAGGAGCAGGATGATGATCGCTCCCGAAGTTCTTTCGACGAAGGCGCGTTCCGCCTCGTTTGCCCACATGTAGATCTGCACCGGCAGTGCTGTCGACGGATCCATCGGCGTCGTCGGATAGTTGGCGACGAAGGCGACCATGCCGATCAGGAGCAGCGGTGCGGTTTCGCCGAGAGCATGCGCCAGGCCGATGATCGTACCGGTCAGGATGCCCGGCATGGCAAGCGGCAGGACGTGATGGAAGATGGTCTGCATCTTCGACGCGCCAAGGCCGAGAGCCGCCGCACGGATCGATGGCGGAACCGCCTTCAATGCAGCGCGGGTGGCGATGATGATCGTCGGAAGCGTCATCAGCGTCAGGACCAGGCCGCCGACCAGCGAAGCCGAGCGCGGCAGGCCCATGAAGTTGATGAAGACCGCCAGACCCAAGAGACCATAAACGATGGAGGGGACGGCCGCGAGGTTGTTGATGTTCACCTCGATCAGGTCGGTGAACTTGTTCTTCGGCGCGAATTCCTCGAGATAGATCGAGGCGGCAACGCCGATCGGCAGCGCCAGGACGAGCACGATCAGCATCATGTAGAAGGAGCCGATCAAGGCCACGCCGACGCCGGCAGCTTCCGGACGGCTGGAATTGCCGTTAACGAAAATGCCGGTATTGAAGTGCTTTCCGAGGGCGCCGGATTCCGCAAGCTGGTTCATCCAGCCGACCTGCTGGTCGGAAACCTTACGGTTGTTTTCCGACACGGAGAGATCGATCTGGCCCTTGAATGCGCTGTCGATATCGCCGGCGGCAAGCAGCGAGACCGTCTGGGTCGTGCCGATGATCTGTGGGTTGGCGACAACCATGTCACGCAGCTGGCCACGAACGCCGTCCGAGATCATCTGGTTGACGGCGCGCAAACCCGAACGATCGGTTTCGGCAACGCCGAGCACCTTGGCGACTGCATTACGGGCGATGAGCGGGTAATTGGCCGTCACCAGCTTCTGCGGATCGGAGGCGCGCTCGTTGTCCTTGTCGATGATCTGTTCGGAGAATTCGACCGGAACGGTGATCATCGTCTGCTGGAAGGCGGTATATCCCTTGGAAACGACCGACCACAGAAGCAGCGCGAGAAACAGAAGCCCGAAGGACAGGGCGGCGATGCCATAGGCGCGGAAGCGACGTTCTGCAGCGTAGCGGCGCTTGATGCCGATATCGCGACGGGCGGGCTTCGCCAGGACGCCGGCGGGGGAAGAAACCACGTCGGTCATTCGTACTGCTCCCGGTATTTGCGCACGATGAAGAGCGCGTAGATATTGAGGCAAAGCGTTATCACGAAGAGCGTGATACCCAGTGCGAAGGCGACGAGCGTCTGCGGCGAGGTGAATTCAAGGTCGCCCGTCAGCTGGCTGACGATCTTGACGGTCACCGTCGTCATCGGCTCGAATGGATTGAGCTGCATGCGGGCCGCCACACCGGCAGCGAGAACCACGATCATGGTTTCACCGATGGCACGGGAGGCGGTCATCAGGAGAGCGCCGACAACACCCGGCAGAGCAGCCGGCATGACGACCTTCTTGATGGTTTCCGATTTGGTTGCGCCGAGACCGAGCGAACCGTCACGAAGGGCGCGGGGCACTGCGGTGATGATGTCGTCCGACAGCGAGGAAACGTAAGGGATCAGCATGATGCCCATGACGAAACCGGCCGTGAGAACCGACTGCGCCTGGATGAAGTTGGCGAAATCACCGGTGGCGATGCCGTTGATGCTGGACGAAAGATCCCGCAGGAACGGACCGACCGTGGTCAGCGCGAAGAAGCCATAGACGATGGTCGGGATACCGGCGAGAACTTCGAGCAGCGGCTTGGCGATCGAACGAAGCTTCGGTGAGGCATATTCCGACATGTAGATTGCCGAGAACAGGCCGACCGGTACGGCCACGAGCATTGCGACGAAGCCGATATAAAGCGTGCCGAGCAACAGCGGGATCAGACCGAACTGCCCCTCAGAGGCGCTCGCACCGGCTGCAGCGAAACGCGGATCCCAGACGGTGCCGAAGAAGAACTCCCAGGCAGGAACGCGGCCGAAGAAGTGGCCGGCTTCCGTCAGCATCGACATGACGATGCCGACGGTCGTGATAATCGCAATCGACGAGGCCACGACGAGCGCACCGAGGATGACGCGTTCGACGCGGTTTCGAGCGCGAAAGCGATGTGAGATGCGGGTGTAGGAAAGACCCGCGCCGATCAGAGCCACGATCAGCACGACAGCCGTCATGATACGGTTGCTGATCTTGTTCATCGCATTCAGATCGCCGGCCGATTCGACCATGTACGGTTCGGGATCACCTGCGAGCGCGACCCCCTTGGAACCGAGCGTGCTGCGAAGTTCTGCCGGGTTGCTGCCGACCCGATCGATCTCGTCGAGCGTCAGAATATCCATGCCGCGGGCGAGCGAACTGACCATTCCGAAAGCAAGCCCCTGCTCAGCTTCTGACTTGGCTTTCACATCCTCGGGGAAACCGCCGCGAATGGTGGAGTTTATATAAAGCGGGCTGGCAATAAGCCATGCGGCCAGAACAATCGCGGCCGGCAGGACGGCACAGATGGCAACGAACGCGCCATAATAGCCAGGGCGGGAATGCAGCTTGGAGGACAAGCCGCCGGCAATCGCCAGCGCGTGTCGCGTCCCGACGACATAACAGACGATCGCAATGATCGCCAAAATCAACAAGATCAGTGGTGTGCTCATCAGAATCCCCCGGCCTACCGCCATCGGCGGCAGCCACTACCGCACAATTCCCATCACCGGAACCGAATTAGTCGCAAATACCCAATCAATTCAGGGTCGCCTTGCGTGGCGCCGGCGGAATGCCGGAAAGAGACCGGCGCCGCCAGAAGCGGCGCCGGATCAAGAATTACATGGTCTTTCCAGCTTCGAAGTCCTTGCGGACCTGTTCGCGCTGATCGTCCGGAGCGGCAACCAGGCCGTATTCGGCGAGCGGGCCTTCCGGGCCAACCATGTCGTCAGAGATGAAGAACTCTACGTATTCCTTCAGGCCCGGGATAACGCCCAGGTGAGCCTTCTTGACGTAGAAGTACAGCGGACGGGAAACCGGGTACTTGCCGGAGGAGATCGTCTCGGTCGAAGCGACGACGTCCGAAACCGTTGCAACCTTCAGCTTGTCCTTGTTGTTTTCATAGAAAGCCAGGCCGAAAACGCCGAGGCCGGTCTTGTTGGCAGCGATACGAGCGAGCGTTTCGGTGTAGTCGCCGTCGATGTCGACAGCAACGCCGTCCTTACGGACTGCAACGCACTTGGCAGCAGCCTGCTTGGCATCGGTGATGGCAGCCTTGATGACGTCGGTGGCGCCGGCTTCCTTGCAGCCTTCAGCCATGATCTTCTCTTCGAAGACTTCGCGGGTGCCGTGCTTGGAGCCCGGGATATAGGCAGCGATCGGGCCCTTCGGCAGGGTAGCGTTGATGTCCGACCAGTTCTTGTAAGGGTTGGCGACGAGCTTGCCGTCAACAACAACTTCAGCGGCGAGAGCCTTGTAGAGATCCTTCGGCTCGATCTTCATGTCACCGTTCGAGCTATCAGCGGCAAATACGATGCCGTCGTAACCGATGCGGATTTCCTGAACGTCGGTAACGCCAGCTGCCTTGCAGGCTTCGGCTTCGCTCTTGTTGATCTTGCGCGAAGCATTGGCAACGTCGATCGTGCCTTCACCAACGCCCGAGCAGAAAGCCTTCAGACCGCCGCCGGTGCCGCCGGATTCAACAACCGGAGCCTTGAAGTTCGGGAAGGTCTCCGCGAAAGTTTCAGCAACGATCTTGGCGTACGGCAGAACGGTGGAGGAGCCGGCAACCTGGACCTGGTCGCGAGCGGCAGCAGCGCCGGCGAATGCGACAGAGGCCACGAGGGCAGCTGCAGAAAGTTTCAACATGTTCATCGATCTCTCCCATGATGGGGTTTGTGAAAGCTTTGATCGCCGGCTTTCGCACCTGCCGGCTTCTTGCCCGCTCCTATTAGCGGCCGTTGACCTCAGCTTTTATGTCACTTCGATGAAACATTTGTGACAAATTAAATATCTGATTTCACTACATAATATTGTTGCACGCCTGTGCAGTACGTATGTTTTATGTCAGAATCTGACGGTAAACTCGGATCCCTTGCCCAGTTCTGACTTCACGATGAGGCGGGCGCGGTGTCTAGTGAGGATATGCTTGACGATGGCGAGTCCCAGGCCGGTGCCCTTTTTCGACCGACTGTCGGCAACGCTAACCCGATAAAAACGCTCGGTAAGTCGCGGAACATGTTCAGCAGGGATGCCAGGACCGCGGTCGACGACACTGACTTCCACCGGCTGGGATGGCTCGTTGCGCAGGAAGACATCGACGAACTTGCCCTCCTGACCATATTTGCAGGCATTCTCGATCAGGTTCTCGACGACTTCCACCAGTTCGTCGCGATCCCCCAGGACCTCGACCTTTTGTTCCGGCAGATGAAGGCGGATTTCGACGCCAAGCTCCTCCGCCAGCGGCAGCAGCGCATCACGGACATGGCCTATAACCGGACGAAGATCGACTGACTGGTCAGGCGCGATATGGGATTTCAGTTCGAGCCTCGAAAGCGACAGGAGATCGTCGACAAGGCGGCTCATGCGGGTCGATTGATCCAGCATGATGCCGAGAAACCGTTCCTTGGCGGCATCATCAGAACGCGCCGGCCCCTGCATGGTCTCGATGAACCCGCGCAAAGAAGCAAGCGGGGTGCGCAATTCATGGCTGGCATTGGCGACGAAATCGGACCGCATGCGATCAAGCCGGCGAAGTTCGGAGATATCCTTGAACGACAGGAGGAAGAGTTTTTCCGCACCGAAAGCGTCCAGCGGCTCCATTGCCGCGATGCGCAGGAGGTAGACGCGCTCGGAGGGGAGCCTTTCAGAATGCTCGATCTGGTTCGGCTCGCCGGTTGCGATCGTCTCCTTGACCATGTCGAGAATACCCGGCGAGCGCAGGCGCGCCGAGAGATGCGAGCCGATCGGCAGCAGGCCAAGCGCCTTTTCCGCCGCCTTGTTTTCCCACAAAACGATCGCCTCGGCATTCAACAGTAGGACCGGGATATCGAGAGCGGAAAGCGTCGCTGTGATACTGGGCAGTGGATCGGACGCCAGCTCTTCTTCCTCAAACTTCTCCAGTTCCGCGACGGGCATGACGACCGGAGGCCGGGCCGAAACCGCCAGGACAAGAATCAGCCAGACCAGAGCAACCCAATACCAGGGCAGACCTGCGGCAATCGCGGCCAATGCAGACACCGTCAGCAACAAGAAGAGACGCCATTCTCTTCTCATCGCGGCGATAAGACCTCCGCCTGCCTGCTCTGCACTCGACGCCATGACAACCCCAACTGGATCCCGGGCCACATCCCGGCATTTTGCTTGCTAAACACGTGGTCATATAAGCCTTCCATGACACTTGTGCATCAGGGCCTATGGAAAACCTATGCCGGAATGCCACCTTTCGGATAGCGTGCCGCCATGGCGCAGCGCGTCGTCATAAGAGATACCGAGGACAAAGAGGAGAGCAGGCATGTCAACGGGTGAAAGCAGGACGGTCGATCTGACAATCGGGGGAAAGAAACGGCGATTTGACATAGACAACCCAACCCTGCCGGACTGGATCGACGACCAAGCGCTTTCTTCGGGCGATTATCCCTATGACGACAAGCTGAACCGGGACAAATACGAAAAGCAGCTTGAGAAGCTGCAAATCGAACTGGTCAAGATGCAGTTCTGGATGCAGGCGACGGGCAAGCGGATGGTGGCGCTGTTCGAAGGCCGGGACGCGGCCGGCAAGGGCGGCACGATCTTTTCCATCCGCACTTATCTCAATCCACGTTCGGCGAGGGTCGTCGCTCTGACCAAACCGACGGAGACCGAGGCGGGGCAATGGTATTACCAGCGCTATGCAACGCATTTCCCGACCAAGGGCGAGATCGTTCTTTATGACCGTTCCTGGTATAACCGCGCCGTGGTCGAGCCGGTCATGGGGTTCTGCACGCCGGCGCAATATGACAGCTTCATGCGGGCGACGCCGCGGTTTGAAAAGCTGCTGGTTGAAGATGGCGTGCATTTCTTCAAGTTCTGGCTCGATATCGGCCAGGAAATGCAGCTGAAGCGCTTTCACGACCGACGCCATGATCCGCTGAAGATCTGGAAGCTCTCGCCGATGGATATCGCCGCGCTGACGAAGTGGGATCAGTATACCGAAAAACGCAACAAAATGCTGGAAGAGACCCACACCAAGGAGGCGCCCTGGGCGATCCTGCGGGCCAATGACAAGCGGCGTTCAAGGCTGAACGCGATCCGCCACATCCTTCTATCTCTCGATTACGAAGGCAAGGACAAGGATGCCATCGGCGAGATCGACGACAAGATCCTCGGGTTCGGACCAAATTATCTCAAATAAAAACGATCGGCAGGCGAAGCTGCCGGGTCACTGACCCGGCAGGGCTCGCACGGAATATATGAAGACCGGGCGATCTGCGCCCTGAATGCCGGTGTTGACGATGATACGGCCGGGGGCATTTGGCGCCATGGTGCGGTCGAAGCTGACCTTGAATAGCGCGTCGAGCTTTTCCTGCGTCGCCGTGAAACGGTGGCGCGAACAACTGCCGAGGCTGCCGAAATCGCAGCGAACCGAAATCTGCGAGTGCTGGTTTGCTGCCGACTGGATGGTCAGCGCCAGCGTGGAACTCTTGCCGGCAAGCTCGCGCAGGATTTCCACCGGCACTTCGATTGCGACATCTCCTGCGGCATCCGGCGTGGCAGAGGTGATCTTGAGCGCCTGCGCTTCGGTGGCCGTTGCGATTTCCGCCCTGGCTTGAGAACCTGCGGTAAAGGCCTTTCCCTGCTGCGGCTGGAAGATGGAAACCCATTCTTCTGAAAAACCTCCGCGCGAGGACAGCACGGATGGACCCTGCCCCGAGGACTGAAGCGCCGACGGACGATTGGCGCTGCGCACAGCATCCTCGATGATCGATTGCACCATGCCCGACTGATAGAAGATGAAGCAGCCAGCAGCGACAATGCCCAGCGTTATGATCCATGTGATCAGATGAGACAGAAAGCCACGTTTCTTCCGGCCGCGGCGTCCAGCCGGAATTTCGGCGGATGGCTTGGCCTTACGGCCTTTGCGCCCCTTCGTCCCGGTGGCCGCTGCAACCTCGTCGACGGGAGAGGCTTCCGGTGGCGTGCCGGGCACCTGTTCGGATCCATACCCTGCCGGCGCGATATCCGGGGCCATCGAGGACATTTCGGAGTGACGGTCTGCGGTCACTCCTGATCGGGTTACACCACCAAGTGCAACCGCCTCAGCCACGTGGGGAGCGGGTGCACGCGGTGCGTCGACAGATACGGAGACGTCGGGGACAACGTGTGATGTGGTCTGGCGGACAGGCGCATCGATTTCGACAAAGGGATCGACATCGGGAGCCGGAACAGGCTGGGCCGACTGCGCCAGGCGGTCGATCTCCTCGTTCTCGATCTCGCTGATCTTGTCTTCCAGCCGCTTTCGCTGCTGCATGATGACGAGATTATCGGTGACGCCCTGCTTGCGCAGGCCGGCATCAAGTGCCTGGCGGGCGGACTGATAGATCCGGGCGCGCACTTGGCCATCACCACGTTCGGCGCGATCCAGGGCATTTCTTATGGCTGTTTCCAGGCCGCTCACTGCCGGTCCTTCCGGTTCATTCCAACTGGCGAGCGTAATCGTGTCACGCTCCGATTTTTAACCTCTCGGTAACGTCTCAGACGCCGAACTGCAAGAAGGCGACCCAACTCATCCCGTGATGAGACGGCCGAAACATGGTGGCAAATCCATGGCGGGTAAGTTCGATCCGCTAAACCGAGGCGACTTCCCCCCGTGAAATTCATCTGATACACCATCTTACGTAAAGGTAATTCGGGAGGTTACTTTCATGCTTCCAGCGGTCCTCAAGGACAGGCTGCGGCTGCCGGTCGTGGCATCGCCGCTCTTCATCATATCGCATCCGCAACTGACGCTGGCGCAATGCAAGGCGGGTGTCGTCGGGGCTTTTCCGGCGCTCAATGCGCGGCCCGAAAGTCAGCTCGACGAATGGCTGGCACAGATAACGGAAGAACTTGCAGCGTATGATGCCGCCAATCCCGACAAGCCATCGGCACCATTTGCCGTCAACCAGATCGTCCATACGTCGAACAGGAGGCTGGAACACGATCTGATGATGTGCGTGAAGTACAAGGTGCCGATCGTGATCTCCTCGCTCGGCGCCGTGCCGGAGGTGAATGCCGCCGTGCATTCTTATGGCGGCATCGTGCTGCATGACATCATTAACAACCGGCATGCAAAATCTGCCATCCGCAAGGGTGCCGACGGTTTGATCGCAGTTGCGACCGGTGCCGGCGGCCATGCGGGCACGTTGTCACCCTTCGCACTGGTACAAGAAATCCGAGAATGGTTCGACGGACCGCTTCTTCTGGCCGGAGCGATCGCTACCGGCGGCGGCATTCTGGCGGCCCAGGCCATAGGCGCCGACATGGCCTATATCGGCTCGCCCTTCATCGCTACGGATGAGGCACGCGCTTCAGAGGGCTACAAGCAGATGATCGTGGATTCGACCGCAGCCGATATCATCTATTCCAACTATTTCACCGGCATTCACGGCAATTACCTGAAGGGGTCGATCACAGCGATGGGCATGGACCCGAATGCACTGCCTGAGGCCGATCCGTCGAAGATGGATTTCGAGAAGGCGACCACCGGCGCGAAAGCCTGGAAGGAAATCTGGGGGGCTGGCCAGGGTGTGGGCGCGATCAAGGCAATCGAACCGGTGGCAAAGCTCGTCGACCGGCTGGAGGGAGAATATTTGCAGGCCCGTGAACGGCTCGGACTTTAGCCCCACCAGACCTGTTTGAGGAAAAACGACAGGATCGCGAAAACCGGCTTGAAATCGGAATTGGTTGCCTGTATCAGCGCATCACTCGCAGATTGGCGCCAGTCGCCACTGCCGGGCCGCTTTAGCTCAGGTGGTAGAGCACATCATTCGTAATGATGGGGTCGCAGGTTCGAGTCCTGCAAGCGGCACCATTTATTTTCCCTAAGCAACTGATAGGCCGCGCTTTTTAGCCAGTGCTAATTCGGTCTATCCACCCACCAATCCCCCTTTTGCGCGTTGATTGAGCTCTAGTTCGCTCCGAAAAAATCTTCTCAACTGAAGTTACCTGAATGTCGCCGCAGATTGATCGGGTAGCGACGGGGTGAGAATCGATTAAGCTCACGCACTGCGGATACGGTAAACCAAATCCGGCTCTGGATATATTCGCGGCGGTCGAACAAAGTGGTCAACCATGACATCAGCTTCATCGCTTCTCGGCGCAGCCGGCGAACACTTCGTAATGTGCCAGCTACTCAGAAACGGCTTCATCGCCGCACTAGCCCCGGCCGGAGTTCCAAATTGCGATATAGTTGTCACGGATGACATAGGGGACCGACTATGCGCAATCCAAGTCAAAACACGACGCGAGATCGGGTCGGACGGCGGATGGCACATGCGCAAGAAGCACGAGACAATCGTTGGGAAGCGATTGTTTTATACGTTCCTTGATTTCGGCACATCCCCAACGGAGCCTCCTACCTGTTATGTGATACCTAGCCAACGAGTGGCCGAGGTGCTGACGTTGGCCCACTCGACCTGGCTGGCAACGCCCGGGAAAAAAGGACAGCAACGGCAGGATGGTGATTTGAGGCGTTTGCTTCCCGACTACGATCGAATGGGCATCAGCATTGGATGCGGGCCCGGTTGGCTTGAGCCTTACAGAGAGGCTTGGAACTCGCTTGTCGAACACTATGGACGAAATCGATAGCTCAACGTCGCAAGCTGATGCTTTGAGCAGTTTTTCTGAGTTTGCACAGATCGATGTTCCCGCCCCTTAGTCCCTGAGGGTAAGATCGAAATGTCCATAGCCCGTCATTCGGGCTCGCGGGGGCAAGGGGGTCGGAAAACCATGAGTTTCGATCGTGTAATCGTAATCGACGGAGATGGTACCTTTGAACCTGTCACCATCAATGAATCCCACTGCCTCAGTGTAGCAAGTGCAGTCGAAGGAAACTGGAAGTTGCATGGCCACCACACCGAATCCTCCAGGAATGGACATTCCACGAGGAGCGCTCACTGTTACGATGTTGGTAAAAAGAGTTGGATTTGCCACGTCTAACGACACATACTCGTCGCTCGTTTTGAAAACAAAAGTTCCCAATCCGACTGCATTATTGATGAGATCAAACGCGCTGTAGGCAGACTTGAGCGTGACTTCAGCTACGATTAAGCCCTCATTGGACCGCTCTACGCCTTTGCCGCTCACGGTTTGCCTCATACCGTTCATGCGGGAGGTGTCGATCGGCAGATCCTTGGACACGTGTTCATCGTATACGACGTCACCGCCGACAATCATCACCTTCGAACGAAGGCCTTCTGCTAACGGTTTGCCTAAATCTACCGGGGACGCGAATTTCTTCTGAAGTGCTTGCGGGCTGAGGAAGGATTTTAGGATCGGCAGCACGTCTTCCGTCTCGGAAATAGTCCATTCAAAAAGCGGTTTTTCCGGATGACTTATCTGAAAGACCTGGCCTAGACGACCATCAATCAGCATGTAGTAAAAAGCGCCGACGTCTGGGTGCGCCGAATATGAGTGGGCTTGCTGCGCATCGTCCAAACTCAACCCGGGCCGCGGTGGCTTTGCTTCGACAGTCCAGCGCGCATATGGCGTATATTCGCAGATGTAGTCGGCACGGCCCTGAAGTTTCGGATCATTAGCTTTTTTTCGACCCAAGAACATTGCATCATAGCGCAGCGTTCTTTCTGTCAGAATGTTGGCTTGGGAGCCCTGTCGGAAACCAAGAGCATGTAGCAACGGACGGATGATTACCTCACGAACATCTGTCTCGTTCATGGTCTCCAAGTCGTAGAATCCGAACATATCCATCTCCCAGCAACACCGTGACGATGCTGTGATTCTTTCGACAGGGCAACGATCCTGAGCCTACGGATAACCCCCTCAGACAGCAAATTCCCCCTCTTATTTGCGCCCATGAAGACAAACTAGGGAAATTTGCATAGTTTCCGTGGTCGCCGAGGCGTCGAAACCAACTTGGAAAACTCCCATGTTTCCGGTTTTCGGACCTGCCGCGCATAAATCTAGGCTGGCAAATCCATGTCCCGGGTTCAGGTTCTTCAGGTTCATTGAGAAGGGATACACACCGGTCACGTACCTTGTGCAGGTGTTCAAGCTTCGTGGATGACAGGCTCGACATGCGGCGCGTAACCGAGCAGCCAAATTTCCATTCGCTCTGGATCATCATCATTGAGGTATGGACAAGAGGATGCCGGCTCACCGCTCTCTCCCGCATCGTGACCCGCATTGAAGATGCCCGCTCGCTCGGATGGAGGAAGGACAGAAGTTTCGACGGAGGCGTACCCCTCCACCCATGCTGGCAGCTCCGTGCCTGTCAAATCCAGATAGGGATTGCTGCCAACGGCTCTGCCTATTCGTGCAGCCCGCCGACCCTCTTCGAAACATCGAGAGAACAGCTCATCTTCGTCAACCATTCTCTTCACTCCGTTGAGGGAGCCTCACCAATCCGTGACCAGCCACTACGTTCCCGCGCCAATGCATTTATTTGATAGCCGCTCACAAACGCCCCCGACCGTATAGTGGGAACAGCTTCTGATCTTGTAGGTTGTGCGTTCTTTGGAGGAGAATGCCATGAGAGACCGGAAGCACACCCACGAGTTGGCCTTCTATCTAGGCTTGAATGCCGCAATGGTTATGCTCATTGTTGCCGTAGTGGCTTGGACATGGCCGCTGCAATGATCGACGGCCATGACTGGAAGAGTGGATGTTTCGAGACCTGAACGGATACTACTCTCGCCCAGAGAGGCCAAAGGGGCCGCGGAAGCTCACGCCACGCGAAGAGAAGGCCGTAATCTGGATTCTGGCCTTCAACGTTTTGGCGGCCATCATAGCGCCGATCGGAGGCGCCTCGGTTATTGAGGCTTTGTTGCGATAACAACCTTAGCAATGGACCGGTAGGCCATCCGGCAGTGGGCGGCACAATAGGGCTTCGCGCGTTCGCTGCGAAAGCCGCAGAATAGATGCTCCTCTCCTTTGGCCGGGCCTTTACAGGCCAACGGCATTCCCTCAGACCCAGGGCGCTGATCGACCTGCCCTCGACTTGGCATCTTATTTTCTGCAGGCGAGCGGGAGAAGTCATCGGCCACCTCTGTCTTTCGAAGCGCGACGGATGCGATCGATTTCACTGCGTTCCGGATCCCAACCGGCGGCGATCAATGCTTTCATGGTCGGCCGGTCGTTGAAGGTTGGCAGATCGCGTATCAGGTCATTTGCTAGCTTGACGCCATGCCCATCGAAATGCAGGCCGGTAGCGTCATAGGGCGACCACTCGTCTTCGGAATGGCAGCAATCCTGCTCGTCGCCGTCTTCGTCGGTTTCCTCGGGCTCCCGTTCATCATCCTCTTCTAAGTCGTCATCCGACGGTAGCGTGTCTGCGAGATAAGGCTCCAGATCCTCATCTCCATCAAGATGATCGAGAAGAGCAATCATCTCCTCAATGTAAGCCTCAAGGACAGTGCGACGCATTTTCAGGACGCTGAAATGAGCGGGACTAGGCACAGCTTCGCCGTTGGCCTGAACGCGTATGTTCGGCATGACAATCACCAGTATTGAAACTTTGGTTAGTACGGATTTCGTCCCGACCTGAGTTAGGCCGCCAAGCTCTCGATGACCTTGAGCATCGTCTCGGTAGCAAGCTCTCCACCGTATTCGCGGCTGATGTGCCTTGCTTTCAACCGAACTTCATCAAGGGTTTCGCATTGGCCATACAGGATACGGTCATCAAGCTCGTTCATCAGATCGGCTAAGCGATCAGCTTCGCGGCAAGCCTCTTTCAAGCCGGTTTCGATTTCCCATAGTTCCCGCTTCGCCTGTCGCCCTTCGAAGACCTCGACCACGCCAGCCTTGACCTTGCGATAATTAGCAAGGTGATTGTCTGCCCATCGGTTGCCCATCATTTTCCGGCTCGCCTCCACGGACCGCTCTTTTTTTTCGAAGAAGAAATCGATCGATGACCTTGAGTGCATTTCGTAGTTTTGGCCGGGGATGGTCATCACTCTAGGCAGATCGGCCGACGTTATCGTCGGAAAGCCAGGGTTGGACGGCAGCTCGGAAAGTCTCTCAACTCCGTCGAGCGCCGCAGTGTAAAGGGCCTTCACCTCCAGATACTGAGCAATGATAGCGGCAAGACCGGCAATAACAGGCGGCGCGAAGGCCGCGGCCGGGGTAGCTACGGCGACGGCTATGCCGCCTCGGAGAACGTCTCTACGGTTCATGACAGCATCCTCGACATTTGAGTGATTTCGGCTTGAATGGCATCGCGTGCCTCGGCAGTCCGGTGGCTGCGCATGCCCCAAGGGCGGGCATCGATCCGCATCAGCTCGGCGGTCAGCTCGCGAACCCGATCAGCGGCCTTTTCGGCAAGCGACTTCTGCGCTTCGGCAACCGCATGCTTTGCCCACATCCACGCATTGCGCAGCGCCTGGGCGAAGGACTTCTTGCGGGTGGCCTCATTGGCTGGACGGCAGCCGACCCACTGGCGCCGATAAATCGACCACGCGTCCCGCATGATCTGCTGTCTGTCAAATTTGGACATACCTTCGGCGGCGGCCTGAACAGCAGTGTTCGGCATCAATTCATTCCCTTTACCCATGGACATTTTGTGTTTATACGTAAACCATATTCGCTAACCATCGTCAACGATATTTGTTTACGCATAAGCAAAAAACGTTCATATGGCGATGAATACGGGGGTTTTGATATGGACGCATCGCAGATCCGGGCCGCCAGAGCCTTGCTAAACTGGTCGCAAACCAAATTAGTGGAGCAGACGGGCCTCTCTCTGACAACCATTCGACGAATGGAAGATGAGAAGATTGGCCCTGAACGTAGCGCCTCAGGGAACGTGGCCACGGTGACAAAGGCGCTAGAGGCTGCGGGAGTAGCATTCCTGCATGAAGGCGAGCATGTCCACGGCGGTGCCGGCGTGCGGCTAGCACCCAACCAAGCGGACACGAACTTCCAGACGTCGGTGAAGTCAGGCATGAAGCCGTCAAGCGAAGGCGGCCGCTCATGATCAGTCGCAGCGCATCGCTGGTTCTATTGTTTGGGTTGTTGGCTGTTTCTTATAGCTCCGCGGCTGCGCAGATGGCAAGCGCGCCGCAGACACGCGCGGAATGGCAGGAACGTGTTCAATATCTGATCGGCAAGAGAGCACAACAGGCTATAAGAACCGGTGAGTATGACGGTATAGTCGGGCACTTCTCAGTGAGGGTTCGTATGACTATCACTTGGAACGGCACAGTTTACGGGATCCACGTCCTAGAGAGCTCAGGCAACCCCGACGTTGATCGAATTGCAGAAATTCTGCCGATCCTTGGCTCACCCTTTCCCAACTTCCCGCTGGAGATGAGGGAGAGGTCAACCCCGCTGATTGCCCCGCTGACGATCGATTTCAAATCGCCCTATGGCGACGCCAGTGCCATTTCGACGCCGAATGCAGACACGCCGTAGCTGCCAATATTCCCAGTAGAGTGCTCGCCCTTACCCGGCGCGGCGAGCCGCTAAGGTGTATTATGGAGAAATTCCCCTCCAATCTTGCTCTTCTTCACTCTGGCCAGCTCGCCTTGAGAGATCAGTCCGTTAAGGTGATCGAGAATGATGAAGACCTATTGATGCATCTCACGATGATCGAGCTTGCGATGGACACCTTCCAGTTCTTTCGGCAGTTCTATGATGAGGTGACCGAAGCGCAGAAAGCTGTGAAGCTTTTAAGTGCCCGCCTTTTCAATTCAACGGCCGCGGCTCTCGACCTGATCTTGATCGGCTATTGTCAAGCCGCCACTGTTCACACCCGGGATGTTCTCGAAACCAGTTTTCTCCTCGACTACTTTTCAACCGACGAGGCGTTGGTGGATCGCTGGGCAAAAGTCTCAGAAGCGGAACGCACCAAGGAATTTTCGCAGTTCAAGATCCGAACCGCACTGGATGCGCGCGATGGCTACACTTCGAAAAAGCGGCATGAACACTACCGCTTGCTATCAAGCATGGGCGCGCACCCCTCATACGAAGGCCTTGGAATGCTTTGGCCCTCTGGCAATGACCTTGCTATGATGGGGCCGTTCTTTTCAGCGCCGTTGATGAAGGGTAGTATCGAGGAGCTGGTCAAAGTCAGCCAACTTTCGATTGACGCTGTGCAGCCTTTCTTCCCAGCTCAGAACGCCCAGCACATGCGCGCTTTCGTCGCCAGAACGGAAGCGCGAGCCTCCTGGTTCGCTCGCTTTTTCGGAGCGGATCGCAGTAAGCAATTGGAAGAGATGCGGAAGGCCGCCGCATCTATAGAGGAGTTGCTGGCTGGTCACCGATGAGATGAGCAATTCGGCTTAGATAACCAAGAGGTCGAGGAACCAAAGTGAAAACACTCCGACCAAGTTCGTGGAGACAGATATGGCAAGACCTGTGGAAACCTCCGCTCGATTTCACTTCAGACCGCAACAACTGGGGGCTAAAGGGGATCTGGCACTTTCGAGATATGGAAGAGCGTGAACGGCGCTGGCGCCAAGGTAAGCGTCCTCCTGTGCCAAAGCGCAATCCTTCCGTAAAGGTGAAGCGGTCTCATCCACCTGTGTTCATTCAGTCTGAAAAAATACACCGCAGACCGGGACGAGTATTTTTGCAGAGTTTAGGTGAAAATCGGGCCCTGACGGGAAATACGGCGTCAATTTGAGGTATTGAGCCCCAGCACGGCACTACTAGACACACTCGATAATTGTGCCACTATGCCCTCATTGGTTGGGGGCAATCATGAAAAAAGCTATTATTTTACTCGGGCTAGCTCTGCTTGCTGGCTGCTCGACGGCGCCGCCGGCGGTCTCGCCGACACCGTACGTCCGTCAAGCCTACTATATCCCGCCGGGTGGTTTTGCGGACACCGCAGCCACTCAGTGCCAGATGACGCTGGACGCTACCGAGTTTGCTACCTGCACTCAGGCAGTTCGTGATGCCCAAGGTGGCCCACTGCTGGTGCAGGATGGATCGATCGGCACCGACACAGCGTCGCCGACAAGCGCCTCCTATGGCAACTCATCCGGTTCGGCAGTCTCTTCTGAGACATATTCCACAACCTACTCGCCGTCCTACTCGGTCGGCCAATACGGTACCGGTACCCGCACCTACACGGGCAACTGCCCTACTCCCGAAAGCCTAGATGCAGCCGGACATCGCTGCGGGGCGAGAAGCGCGGCCTCCAGACCGGGCGGTTACGACGGATATGGCTCATGGGCAAGATCGACGCCAAGCTACGGTGGAGGAACCACCTACGTTCGAGGATACTATCGAAAGAATGGCACGTATGTCCGCCCGCATACCCGGCGGAGGTAGCATTGTTTCGTCCGAAAGGCAGCGCTAGCTCGTGGCCTTTAACAGCTCCAACTCATCGGCCATCTTTCCACCGAGCTCGATAACCGTGTTGTAGTCCGCTAAGATTTGAGGATGGAACACGACATGCGGCGCCTTCTCCTCAAATGAGTGCGTCATCCAAGGTCGAAAAAAGCAGAGCCTACGCTGTTCGGTCATCAGAGACTCGTATTTCTCCGGATCCATCGCCTTGATCGCATTGGTCGCCTGCTTTTCATATTCACGATACTTATCGACGTTTTTCGGATCGACAACATAGGGAGGAATGTAGAGCGGAATACGATGGGCGAGTGCATCTCGGAAGTTTGTGAGATGCGAAAACCATGGACGTCTCTCTACGAGGTATTTTCTGAATTCCGGCCGCATGGACTTCCATACCGCTTTGTTCTGAGCACGAAGACCGATCATTTTAGGCTCCAAAGGCGAGCCGTCAGCCTGAGAGACATTCGCCTCGTGCGCCCAGATCCATGCAAGATTTTCGATACATCCGAACGTATTCATCACTAGGGCTTGGATCGCAATCACAGCGTCGTTTGTGTCATCCTTCGAAGGTATGCGGTCCAAGTCCGGCGGTATGACAGCGAAGACATTTTCGATGCAGCGTCGCATAGTGCTTACACGTCGAGAGAAACCGTGTTTAGCATGCTCTTCAGCAATAGCTGTTCGGTACGGATACGCGAGATACCGCAGTACGAGACTGTCTCGATCGCTGCCAATCTTCGCTAAGCCTTCTGTCAGATTCTCGATATCCTCAGGTTTAAAGAACATCCGCAGCTCGCCTAATGACTCGATTTCTTCGCTGTAGTTCATCAAATCGGTTAGATTTGGCGGCTCAACCGTTTCCGGAACTTTCGCCCTCGCGCGTGCGCGCGTACCTGGTCCGGAAACTCTACGAACTGATGACCACAGTACCTTGTTTAGAAGATGCCATTTTCGTCCGCATACCTGATTATGCGAGAGGCCGTATCTTCCGATGCCCTGATGCCGTCAATAATCCGCTGAAAGACTGCCGCGTCCCAATCCTGCTTTGGCAGGTAGTATTTTAGATCAACAAACTTGCCGATCTTATCAGCTTTTGGAGTTGCCCCTTAAAAACCGGACAGGATCAGGTTTCGGTTTGACGGTTTAAGAACTCACGAGGCGAGCGATACCCCAATGCCTTGTGTGGGTGAAGGGCATTGTAGTGTTCGAACCATGAAGGCA
>Ga0209795_10000322_pt1 | contig 40328 bp, 29 predicted proteins | sample AgamicOrMarz_FD_187166 | JGI IMG/M metagenome (GOLD analysis project Ga0209795, IMG submission 187166) | Agave microbial communities from Guanajuato, Mexico - Or.Ma.rz (SPAdes) (version 2) | ecosystem: Host-associated > Plants > Phyllosphere > Phylloplane/Leaf | place: Guanajuato, Mexico...
CGAACGGCACGCAATTCGAGCTGGTGTGGCGTGGCAAGCTGAACGCGGAGAACGGCGCGGGCACCGATTCGCCCGATGGGTCCGCCAATACCTCGCCTTCCGCTGCGCCGCCAGCGGCGCCCGAGCCAGCACCGCCCTCACCGGTCGATTCGACCGCTCCCGACGACACTTCCGGCAACATCAAGCCATAACGACATGCCATTCGGCTAAACGCGCAAAGGCAAGCGGCGCACCCGAATGGTGCCTCTGACATTCCGCGAAACTTCCGCCTGGCCGCCGACTCTTCATCATCTGATGCAACCGTTCGGCGGGCCGCTGCGCACAAACGCCAGGCAGCGACATGCAACAACCAGCGCCGACGGACTCTCCCACTGCATTCCCCTCGAAGGAGCTTGCATGCAAGTGAACATTAACGGTATCGAGACACGCTACGTGCTGAGCAATGAAGGTGGTGGCCCGTGGCTGACGTTCATTCATCAGCTCGGCGGCGATCTGTCGGTCTGGGACCAACTCGCCGGCTATTTCCGCGACGACTACACGGTTCTGCGCTACGACGTGCGTGGCCACGGCGAGACGGCGGTATCGAAGGAGCCGTTCACGATTGCCGATCTCGCCCGCGACCTCGCCGCACTGCTCGATGCGCTCGGTGCACCGAGCACGCACCTCGTGGGCATGTCGATGGGCGGCATGATCGCCCAGCAGTTCGCGCTCGATCACCCTTCGCGCGTGGACACGCTCACCATTGCTGACAGCAGCGCCGCCAATCTCCCTGAAGCCCGCCCGCTATGGGATCAACGCGCCGCGAGCGCGCGCCGGGACGGCATGGCCTCGCTCGCGCCCGCCACGCTCGAGCGCTGGCTGACGCCTGAGTTTCGCAGCGCGCATCCCGAAGCCGTCGAGCCGGTCCGCGAGGCGCTCGTGCGCACGTTGCCGGAAGGCTACGCCCTGGCGTGCGAAGCGCTGCGCGATTTCGATGTACGGGGTAAGCTGGGAAGCATTCGCTGCGCAACCCTGGTGGTGGCTGGACGCCACGACACGGGCACGGCGCCTGCTGCTAGTCAGGCAATAGCAGATGCCATTGAAGGCGCGCAGTTCGAATTGCTCGACGCCGCTCATCTCGCGCCTGTCGAGCAGTCCCAACGGTTTGCCGCACTGCTTGAAACGTTTCTTGAAGGCCGGTCTAACCGGTAGGTTCGGAACTTTTACATGCGTCAATCCGGACCCACCCCTTGAATTCCAGACCACAAGCTCCACGTAAGGCGCAGGAACGGCCAGGAGCCAACGGAAATAAGGAGTGTCGCCATGCAAATGATCTACAACAGCCCCAACTATTGTGTCGTCGAATTTCCGCCGCAGGAAGGTCCGCTGGCCATGAAATCGGGTGGCTATGAGATCGTCGACAAGAACATGCAGCGCGAGATTTACATCGACGGTGCAATGGCGGCGCGGTTTCGCGAGAGCGTGCAAAAGCTGATCGAAGAGGAACCGTCGCTCGATGAGGTCGACGAATTCCTCGGCCAGTTCGACAGCCTGATGCATCAGCCGGTCATTCTTCACTAACCGCAAGGAGTGCAGGAAGCGCCAAGGTTTTTGGCGTTGCGAGCATCTCGACGTTGTTGGCGACATTTGCCGACGCCGCCGCCCGGCTTCACGGGCGGGCTTCACGAGGCGGTCGGTTTTAATGGAATCGGTTCAGCGGGCTTTAAGGCGCGCTGGACCGTTTTCTTTTGCAAAGCGCGTTTCGCGCGGCCGGGCGCGCCGTATCGCCCCGCGCCGCCGCGTGCCGCCCAGTGCCGCGCCCGGCGCGATAGTCCGGCTGCGGCTACAATGACAGGTCCCAGAAAAGCCGGCCCAAGCCATCGTCAGCCATGAACCAGCCTGCCCAAACCGTCAAGCCTATCCGTCCCGAGCGCGATTACACGCGCGGCGCGACACTGCCCGCGCTGCTCAAGTCGCGCATCCTGATTCTGGACGGCGCGATGGGCACGATGATCCAGCGCTACAAGCTCGACGAAGCACGCTATCGCGGCGAGCGCTTTGCGGACTACGGACGCGACATCAAGGGCAACAACGAACTGCTGTCCATCACGCAGCCGCAGATCATCAGCGAGATTCACGAGCAGTATCTGGCTGCGGGCGCCGACATCATCGAAACCAATACGTTCGGCGCGACCACCGTCGCGCAGGCCGACTACGGAATGGAAGCGCTTGCAGTCGAGATGAATCTGGAGTCGGCGAAACTCGCGCGCGCCGCGTGCGACAAGTATTCGACGCCCGACAAACCGCGCTTTGTCGCCGGCGCGATCGGACCCACGCCGAAGACCGCGAGCATTTCGCCTGACGTGAACGATCCGGGCGCGCGCAATGTCACGTTCGACGAACTGCACGCCGCCTACTACCAGCAGGCGAAGGCGTTGCTCGACGGCGGCGCCGACCTGTTCCTCGTCGAAACGATCTTCGACACGCTCAATGCCAAAGCCGCGCTGTTCGCGCTCGACGAACTGTTCGAAGACACCGGCGAGCGTCTGCCCATCATGATTTCGGGCACGGTCACGGACGCCTCGGGGCGCATCCTCTCGGGGCAAACCGTCGAGGCGTTCTGGAACTCGCTGCGCCACGCGAAGCCGCTTACGTTCGGCCTGAACTGCGCATTGGGCGCGGCGCTGATGCGCCCGTACATCGCCGAACTGGCGAAGCTGTGCGACACCTACGTGTCGTGCTATCCGAACGCGGGCTTGCCGAATCCGATGAGCGATACCGGCTTCGACGAATTGCCGGCTGACACCTCGGGCCTGCTGAAGGAATTTGCCGAAGCGGGTCTCGTGAATATTGCCGGCGGCTGCTGCGGCACGACGCCGGAGCACATCGCTGCGATCGCCCGCGCGCTTGCCGAAGTGAAGCCGCGCAAGTGGCCGACGCAATATCGCGACGCCGCCTGAGCGGCATCAGAAAACAGCCGCCGCTCAAGCCGCATCAGACGCACCCAGGCCGCACCTAACGCACGCATTCGACTCGCACCTACGCCATGACCGATCACACCATGCGCCTTGCCGGCCTCGAGCCGTTCAACGTCACGTCCGGGACGCTTTTCATCAACGTTGGCGAACGTACCAACGTGACGGGCTCGAAAGCCTTCGCGCGAATGATTCTGAACGACCAGTTCGACGAGGCGATTGCCGTCGCGCGTCAGCAGGTCGAGAACGGCGCGCAGGTGATCGACGTCAACATGGACGAGGCGATGCTCGACTCGAAAGCGGCGATGGTGCGCTTCATGAATCTGATCGCGTCGGAGCCGGACATTGCGCGCGTGCCGATCATGATCGACTCGTCGAAGTGGGAAGTGATCGAAGCGGGCCTGAAATGCGTGCAAGGCAAGGCGATCGTCAACTCGATCTCGCTGAAGGAAGGCGAAGAGGCTTTCCGCCATCACGCGAAACTGATTCGCCGCTACGGCGCGGCAGCCGTGGTGATGGCCTTCGACGAGCAAGGCCAGGCCGATACGTTCGAGCGCAAGACGCAGATCTGCAAACGCTCGTATGACTTTCTCGTGAACGAAGTCGGCTTCCCGCCGGAAGACATCATCTTCGATCCGAACATCTTCGCGATTGCCACGGGCATCGAAGAGCACAACAACTACGCGGTCGACTTCATCAACGCGACGCGCTGGATCAAGCAGAACCTGCCGTACGCGAAGGTGAGCGGCGGCGTGTCGAACGTGTCGTTCTCGTTCCGCGGCAACGATCCGGTGCGCGAAGCGATTCACACCGTGTTCCTGTATCACGCGATTCAGGCCGGCATGGACATGGGCATCGTGAATGCGGGCCAGCTCGGCGTGTATGCGGATCTGGATGCGGAACTGCGCGAACGCGTCGAAGACGTCGTGCTGAATCGCCGCGCGGACGGCACCGATCGTCTGCTGGAAGTCGCCGACAAATACAAAACCGGCGCAGCGAAGAAAGAAGAAAACCTGGAGTGGCGCAATCAGCCGGTCGAGAAGCGTCTGTCGCATGCGCTCGTGCACGGCATCACGAACTTCATCGTCGAAGATACCGAGGAAGTGCGCGCGAAGATCGCGGCGCAAGGCGGCCGCCCGATCAATGTGATCGAAGGCCCGCTGATGGACGGCATGAACATCGTCGGCGATCTGTTCGGTCAGGGCAAGATGTTCCTGCCGCAAGTCGTCAAGTCGGCGCGCGTGATGAAGCAGGCGGTCGCGCATCTGATCCCGTTCATCGAAGAAGAAAAGAAGCAGCTCGCGGCCGCGGGCGGCGACGTGCGCGCGAAGGGCAAGATCGTGATCGCCACCGTGAAGGGCGACGTGCACGACATCGGCAAGAACATTGTGTCGGTGGTGCTTCAGTGCAATAACTTCGAAGTGGTCAACATGGGCGTGATGGTCCCGTGCAACGACATTCTCGCGAGGGCGAAAGTGGAAGGCGCGGACATCATCGGACTGTCGGGCTTGATCACGCCGAGTCTCGAGGAAATGGCCTACGTTGCGTCTGAAATGCAGCGCGACGACTACTTCCGCGTGAAGAAGATTCCGCTGCTGATCGGCGGCGCAACCACCTCGCGCGTGCATACGGCCGTGAAGATCGCGCCGCATTACGAAGGGCCGGTCGTGTATGTGCCGGACGCGTCGCGCTCGGTATCGGTCGCATCGAGCCTCTTGTCCGACGAAGGCGCGGCCAAGTACCTCGACGAACTGAAGGCCGACTACGATCGCATTCGCAATCAGCACGCGAACAAGAAAGCTCTGCCGATGGTCACGCTCGCCGAAGCCCGCGCGAACAAGACGCCGATCGACTGGAAGAGCTATCAGCCGGTCAAGCCGAAGTTCATCGGCCGGCGCGTGTTCAAGAACTTCGATCTGAACGAACTCGCGAACTATATCGACTGGGGTCCGTTCTTCCAGACGTGGGATCTGGCCGGTCCCTACCCCGCGATTCTGAACGACGAGATCGTCGGCGAATCGGCGCGGCGCGTGTTTTCGGACGGCAAGTCGATGCTCGCGCGCCTGATCCAGGGCCGCTGGCTGCAAGCGAACGGCGTGATTGCGCTGCTGCCGGCCAACACCGTGAACGACGACGACATCGAAATCTATACCGACGATTCGCGCAGCGAAGTTGCGCTGACATGGCGCAATCTGCGGCAGCAAAGCGTGCGGCCGGTGGTCGACGGCGTGATGCGGCCGAACCGCTCGCTTGCCGACTTCATCGCGCCGAAAGATTCGGGCGTGGCCGACTACATCGGCATGTTCGCGGTCACGGCGGGTCTGGGCGTCGACGTGAAGGAAAAGCAGTTCGAGAAAGATCACGACGACTACAGCGCGATCATGCTGAAGGCGCTGGCCGACCGTTTCGCCGAAGCCTTCGCCGAAGCGCTGCATGCGCGCGTGCGACGCGACTTGTGGGGCTACGCGAGCAACGAGACGCTCGCGAACGACGAGCTCATCGCCGAAAAGTATCGCGGCATTCGCCCGGCGCCCGGCTATCCGGCGTGCCCGGATCATCTGGTCAAGCGCGACATGTTCGACGTGCTGCAGGCGAATGAAATCGGCATGACCGTAACGGAATCGCTCGCGATGCTGCCTGCGGCGAGCGTCTCCGGTTTCTATCTCGCGCATCCGGACAGCACTTATTTCTCGGTGGGCAAGATCGGCCAGGACCAATTGGAAGATTACGCGCAGCGCATGTCGCTCTCGAAGGCGGATGCCGAACGCGCGTTGGCGCCGTTGCTATAAGCCGTTCCGGCAAGGCAGCGTTGAATGCATCGATGAGCCGAGCCGGCGTGGCGCGAAACCCACTATATCCGGCGAGAAAGACTGAATATTTGCGGCAACGTAATTTTCGGCTTTGTAGACTGAGGCGGCTTGACCCGCCAGACGCAACCAGAATGCGTCGGCTCATCTAATTCAACCGTCAACGGAGAGAAAATCATATGAAGAAGCTGGCGCTGTTATTGACCGCTGTTTCGTTTGCCGTGGGCGCTTCGGCGGCGCTCGCACAAACCGCCGCTCCGGCCGCATCGAGTTCGGTCAGTTCGTATTCGCCGCCCACGACGAAACACGTCAAGAAGCCGAAGAAGCAGAAAATGAAAAAGGGCGCGTCAGCTCCCGCGGTTGCTCCGGAAGCCGCAAGCCAGTAAACCGCTTTCGCGTTTCTGGCTTGCAAAGAAAATGAGCCCGCTTCGAGCGGGCTCATTTTTTGGCGCCGTACATACATTGGACACGGCGACAGGCCGTGAGTCACAGCAAGTGCCGCGGCCACGATGGCCGTGTTTGTCGCCCTGGCCACGACAGTCGCCGCTGCCGTCCCGGCGAACCTGCCTCGACTACAGCCCCCAGACGATGTCCGCGTTTTCCTTCTGGGCGGCGCGCAGCATGTCGAGGAACGGATACGCACGTTGCGCAAGACCCGGCGGAATCTCGTGATGCTCGTGGCCTTCTTCGCCTTCGTGGAAATGGCCGTCGTGTTCGGCGCGTTCCTGCTTGTCGAAGTTGATAGCCGCTTCGAGTTTGGCGATCGCTTCGCCGGTTTCGGCGTGCGTAATCACACCGCGCTCACCGAGGCGCTTGCCGACAATGCCGACCAGATACTGCGCCAGATTCTCGAGCATCATCACATCTGGACAAGCTCGGCATTTGAAAGTAATCAGCATGACAATTCCCTTTTTCGTTATGTTGGCTTCACGCGCAAGCGGAGCCGAAAGCGGCCTCTCGCATGTTCCGTTAGCCGCGCGAACAGACGCGGCGGCCACGGCCCTTGCTGGGCTTCTCATTGAACATATTAGCACCTGCTAAAATCCGTCTGGACGGAAAAGCGCGCCGCATTGCACCGCGCGCGGCAAGGCGCAGCGGCGCGGCCGGCCAGCCGGTTGCGGCCTGCATGCCGCAGCGGCCAAGCCTTCGCCTCGCGGCCGAACGGCGCGCTGATTGCATTGCAGGCAAAGTGCCCAACAGCTCGCCTCGTCATGCCGATATGTCATGACAGACCGCGCCGCCGCGCAACCGCCGCTTTCCACGCTTCTGCCGAATCGGCCGCGCTCGAGGCGGCCGGCGCTTCCTCCGTATCACCGGATTGCCTCACTGGACTCGCAACAAGCATGCTGCCCGCACATAAACACACTCTGGAAACACTGCTCGCCGACACGGTGAAGCAGGTCGCTCTCGCCACGCAAGGCGCGACGGAAGCCGCCTTCGTATCGCCCACCATCGCGCTGGAACGTCCGAAGGTCGCCGCGCACGGCGACGTCGCGTGCAATGTGGCGATGCTACTCGCCAAGCCGCTGCGCGCGAATCCGCGCCAGTTGGCGCAGCAAATCGTCGACACGCTGCTCGCGCAGCCGCAGGCGCAAGGCCTGATCGAATCCGCCGAAGTCGCGGGCCCCGGCTTCATCAACCTGCGTCTTGCCGCTGCGGCGAAGCAGGCGGTGGTCAAGGCCGTGCTCGCGGAGAAAGACGTGTATGGCCGCTCGCAACGCGACGCGGGCAAGCACGTGTTGATCGAGTTCGTATCCGCGAATCCGACCGGCCCGCTGCACGTCGGCCACGGCCGTCAGGCCGCGCTCGGCGACGCGCTGTCGAATGTGCTGGCCTCGCAAGGCTGGGACGTGCATCGTGAGTTCTATTACAACGACGCCGGCGTGCAGATCGGCACGCTCGCGCTATCCACCCAGGCGCGCGCGCGTGGCCTCGCTCCGGGCGACGCCGGCTGGCCCGCTTCCGCGTACAACGGCGAGTACATTGCCGACATCGCGAAAGATTATCTGAACGGCGTCACGGTATCGGCGAGCGACGGCGAGCCCGTCACCGGCGCGCGCGACGTGGAGAATCTCGACGCGATCCGCCGCTTCGCGGTGGCGTATCTGCGCCGCGAGCAGGACATGGACTTGCAGGCGTTCGGCGTGAAGTTCGACCAGTACTACCTGGAGTCGTCGCTTTACACCGAAGGCCGCGTCGAGAAGACGGTGCAGGCGCTCATCGCCGCGGGCAAGACCTACGAGCAGGAAGGCGCGCTGTGGCTGCGCACAACCGACGACGGCGACGACAAGGACCGCGTGATGCGCAAGACCGACGGCACATACACGTACTTCGTGCCGGACGTCGCGTATCACGTCGCGAAGTGGGAGCGCGGCTTCACCAAGGTCATCAACATTCAGGGTTCCGACCACCACGGCACGATCGCGCGCGTGCGCGCCGGCCTGCAAGGTCTCGGCATCGGCATTCCGAAGGGCTATCCCGACTACGTGCTGCACAAGATGGTCACGGTCATGCGCAATGGCGAAGAGGTGAAAATCTCCAAGCGCGCGGGCAGCTACGTGACGGTGCGCGATCTGATCGAATGGTCGGGCGGCGCGCTGCCGGGCACCGAGGCAGCCGTCGATCAGATCGACGAAGAGACGATTCGCCGCGGCCGCGACGCCGTGCGTTTCTTCCTGATCTCGCGCAAGGCGGATACGGAGTTCGTCTTCGACATCGACCTCGCGTTGAAACAAAATGACGAAAACCCCGTGCACTACGTGCAATATGCGCATGCGCGGATCTGCTCGGTCATCGCCGAATGCAAAACTCGCTACGGCGCGGACGAAAGCACGCTTGACAGCGTGGACCTCGCGCCGCTGTCGAGCGAGCGCTCAATGGCCTTGCTGAACAAGCTCGCCGAGTTCCCGGACATGCTGCAACACGCCGCCGACGAACTCGCGCCGCACGCGGTCGCGTTCTATCTGCGCGACCTCGCCGGGGAATTCCACTCGTTCTACAATGACAGAGCCGAACGCGTGCTGGTCGACGATGCGGCCGAACGCAATGCACGCGTCGCGCTGCTCGCAGCCACGCGTCAGGTGCTCGCCAACGGTCTTGCGATCATCGGCGTCTCCGCTCCCGTCAAGATGTAAGTCCTCCGGCGCAACATGCATGCGGCCGTCGTTATAATCGGCGGCCGTTCCAGGATTCTTTTTGCAGGTGATTCATACGATGGCAAAACCACGCCGCACAACAAAGCAATCGAAACAAACCGGGGGTACTTTTCTCGGCATCGTGCTGGGCCTGATTGTCGGCCTCGCGATCGCGGTAGTGGTGGCGCTCTATATCACCCGTGCGCCTACGCCGTTCGTGTCGAAGGTCGCGCCGCCCGCGGCGTCGGAGTCGAGCGCGAGCCAGGCGCAATACGATCCGAACCGTCCACTGCAAGGCAAGACGCCGGGTCAGCCGGTGCCGCAGGCCGCGCAACCCGCGCCGCCGAACACCGCGCCTGGCCAGACCAACTCGCAGACGCAGTCGGGCATGCTCGAGCAGCCGCAAATCATCGAAGTGCCGCCGACCCTCGGCGGGAACAATAATGCCGCGGGCAATGCCAACGGCACGGCAGTCGCGCCGAAGCCCGCGCCGGATAACGGCAGCAGCGCCACCGCCGCGGTGAAAAAGCCGCAAGGCTCCAGCGCGCCGGCTGCGACCACAGCGGGTTCAGCGCCGAAGAGCACGTCGTCGGCGGCGGTCGCGAACGTCAAGCCGGGTTCGGGCGCAGCGCCCGCGCCGGGCGACGCGAACACCGGCTACTTCCTGCAAGTGGGCGCGTACAAAACCGCTGCGGACGCCGAACAGCAACGCGCGCGTCTCGCGTTCCAGGGCTTCGAGTCGAAGGTCACGCAGCGCGATGCGGGCGGGGTCACGTATTATCGCGTGCGTATCGGGCCGTTCTCGAAGTTCGAGGACATGAACGCGAGCCGTCAGCGTCTGTCGGACGCGGGCGTTGACACCGCCGTGATCCGCTTCACCAAACAATAAGCAGCGCGGGACCCGCAGGCAGGCGCCGCCGCCGAACTATCGGCGTGCGGCGCCTGTCACAGGAATCGCAAGCAAGATAAGCACAGTAAGCACGATTGAGCATGATTGAGCACGACGGCCGATAGAGCCGTCCAACGCCGATTTGAAAACGGTGACGGGCATTTGCGTGGCGCCACTGTTTTACGCCTACCTGGGTCAAGACAACATGAAAAAACTGCTGAGCATTCTGTTCCTCTCGTTGGGCCTCGTCGCGGCCTCGGCGCACGCATCGCCGACCGCGCCGGTCTCGGGCAAGGACTACACCGTGTTGCCGAGCGCGCAGTCCACCGACGTGCCCGCCGGCAAGATCGAAGTCACCGAATTCTTCTGGTACGGCTGCCCGCACTGCAACGAATTCGACCCGTACCTCGAAGCATGGGTGAAGAAGCAGGGTTCGGACGTCGTGTTCAAGCGCGTGCCGGTTGCCTTCCGCGACGACTTCATTCCGCATTCGAAGATGTATCACGCGCTCGACGCGCTCGGTCTCGCCAACCAGCTCACGCCGAAGGTCTTCAACGAAATTCACGTCAACAAGAACTATCTGCTGACGCCGGAAGATCAGGCCAAATTCCTCGCGAAGAACGGCGTCGATCCGAAGAAGTACATGGACGCGTACAACTCATTCTCGACGCAAAGCGCGTTGCAGAAAGACAAGAAGCTGCTCGAAGACTACAAGATCGACGGTGTGCCGACCATCGCCGTGCAGGGCAAGTACGAAACCGGCCCGGCTGCGACCAACAGCCTGCCTGGCACGGTCCAGGTGCTCGATTACCTGGTCCAGCAGGTTCGCGCGAAGAAGATGTAAAGCCCGAGGCGCCGGAATGAGCTCACCGTTGAAAGTTTTCATTACCGGCGCTTCGAGTGGAATTGGCCTCGCGCTCGCCGCCGAATACGCGCGGCGCGGCGCGACGCTCGGCCTCGTTGCCCGCCGCGGCGAAGCCCTCGCCGCCTTCAAGCGGTCTCATCCGCAAAATTCCATCTCCTGCTATAGCGTCGACGTGCGCGACGCCGAGGCGCTCGCCGAAGCGGCCGCGCAGTTCATCGCGGAACATGGCCAGCCGGACATCGTGATCGCCAATGCGGGCGTCAGCCGCGGCGCGGTCACCGGCGGAGGCGACCTGCGCACCTTCCGCGAAGTGATGGACATCAACTACTTCGGCATGGTCGCCACCTTCGAGCCGTTCGCGGCCGCGATGGTTGCCGCAAGACGCGGCACGCTCGTCGGCATTGCGAGCGTCGCGGGCGTGCGCGGCTTGCCGGGCTCGGGCGCGTATAGCGCGTCGAAGTCGGCGGCGCTCAAGTATCTCGAAGCGTTGCGCGTCGAAATGCGCCCGCACGACGTGGGCGTTGTCACGATCGCGCCCGGCTATATCCGCACGCCGATGACCGCGCACAATCCCTACACCATGCCCTTTCTGATGGACGCCGACCGCTTCGCCGCGAAAGCCGCGCAGGCCATCGAGCGCCGCACCGCTTTCGCGGTGTTTCCGTGGCAGATGCGTGTCGTGGCGATGCTGCTGCACGTCGTGCCGCGCTGGCTCTACGACCGCGTGTTCGAACGCGCGCCGCGCAAGCCGCGCGCCGTCGTCGAGTAAATCATGTCTGCCTGTGCGGTCGATGCAGCCGGCGTCGCGCACGAAAAAGCGGGTGCCGGCGCGCGCATCGTGTCGCTAGTGCCGAGCATCACCGAACTGCTGTTTGCGCTGGGTCTAGAACGCCAGATCGTCGGGCGTACCGGTTTTTGCGTGCATCCGCGCGACAAGGTGCGCAATGTGCCCAAGGTCGGCGGCACGAAAGCCGTGAAGGTCGACGCCGTTCGCGCGCTGCGGCCTACTCACCTGATCGTCAATATCGACGAGAACGAGCGCGATACCGTCGAGCAACTGCGTGCTTTCGTGCCGCATGTCGTCGTGACTCATCCGCTCACGCCGCACGACAATTTCTCGCTGTACGCGCTGCTGGGCGCGATTTTCGATCGCGAGCACGAAGCGCAGCGTCTCGCCGATGCGTTGCAGGCGCGTCTGCATGAAGCCGCCGGGCATGCATTCGCTGCACAAAACGTGCTGTATCTGATCTGGCGCGAACCGTGGATGACCGTCGCGCGCGACACCTACATCTCCGCGATGCTGCGCGTCGTGAACTGGCAGACGCTGCCGGAGGTGCAAGGCGGCGCGACAGGCGCGGGCCGTTATCCATCGTTCGAATTCGACGACGCCGAGCGCGCGCCGTGGCTTGCTAGCGTCGACCGCATTCTGCTTTCGAGCGAACCTTATCGCTTCACGCAGGCGCATTGCGATGCGCTGAAAGGCGATCCGCGCATGGCCGGCAAGCGCATCGAGTTGATCGACGGCGAGATGGTCTCGTGGTACGGCGTGCGCGCGATCGACGGCATCGCTTATCTGATGCAGCGTGCGAGCGCCGCGTGAAGCCAGCACGCGCACGGCACAGGCTCCATACGATCCCATATGGATATGCGGATTATGTTGTTGTCGCGCGAACTGCCCTTCGATAAGCTTTCGCGAAGGCCGGCGCGCACGTGAGCCCGCATTTTGGCGAGCATGCGCGAGCCCCGGAAAGGTATCAGAATGAAGTCGACGGCGAGGCCATAAACGTCGCTGTCGCTCGTCAACGGAATAACCACACAACCAGACGCACTGCCTGACTGCGCTTGTTATCGGAGATCTTATGCGCTTCAAACTGCTCGCAGCCGCCGTACTCTTCACGGCGCCCGCGCTCGTGCTCGCCAAACCGCTGACCGTCTGCACCGAGTCGAGCCCCGACGGCTTCGATGTCGTGCAGTTCAACTCGCTCGTCACGACCAATGCATCGGCGGATGTGATTTTCAATTCGCTCGTCTCCTACGATGAGGCCGCGAAGAAAGTGGTGCCGTCGCTGGCCGACAAGTGGGACGTGAGCGCGGACGGCCTCACGTACACGTTCCATCTGCGCCCGAACGTGCAGTTCCAGACCACCGACTACTTCAAGCCGACGCGGCCGCTGAATGCCGACGACGTCGTCTTCACGTTCGACCGCATGCTCAACGACAGCAACCCGTGGCACAAGGTGACGGGCGCAAGCGGCTTTCCGCATGCGCAGTCGATGGGCTTGCCCAAGCTCATCAAGGCGATCAGCAAGGTCGACGACAACACCGTCAAGTTCGAACTGAACGCGCCGGACGCAACCTTCGTATCGATCCTGACGATGGGCTTCGCGTCGATCTACTCGGCTGAATACGCGGATCAGTTGCTGAAAGCCGGCAAGCAGGTCGATCTGAATTCGAAGCCGGTCGGCACGGGCCCGTTCGAGTTGAAGAGCTACACGAAAGACGCGGTGATCCGCTACGACGTGAACCCGACCTACTGGGGCTCGAAACCGAAGATCGACCGTCTGATCTACGCAATCACGCCCGACGCCACCGTGCGCGCGCAAAAGGTGAAAGCCGGCGAATGCCAGATTGCGCTGTCGCCGAAACCGCAGGATCTCGCGGATGCGAAGAACGACAAGTCGCTCGCCATCGTGCAGACGCCCGCGTTCATGACGGCGTTCGTCGCGTTGAACACGCAGAAGAAGCCGCTCGACAATCAGAAGGTGCGCGCCGCGCTGAACATGGCGTTCGACCGCGGCACGTATCTGAAGACCGTCTTCGACAACACCGCGACCGCAGCGGTGAATCCGTATCCGCCGAACACGTGGAGCTACGACAAGGCCGTGAAGGCCTGGCCGTACGATCCGGCCAAGGCGAAGAAACTGCTCGCCGATGCGGGCTACCCGAACGGTTTTGAAACGACCATCTGGGTGCGTCCGAACGGCAGCGTGCTGAATCCGAATCCGAAAGCGGGCGCCGAGCTGTTGCAAGCGGACTTCGCGAAGATCGGCGTAAAGGCAGACGTGAAGGTGATCGAATGGGGCGAGCTGATCAAGCAGGCCAAGCAAGGCCAGCACGACTCGCTATTCATGGGCTGGGCCGGCGACAACGGCGATCCGGACAACTACCTGTCGCCGCTCTTTAGCTGCAATGCGGTGAAGTCGGGCATCAACTTCGCGCGCTTCTGCGATCAGGATCTCGACAAGCTGATCGCCGACGGCAAGTCCACGCCGGACCAGGCCAAGCGCACGAAAGCGTATCAGGCTGCGCAGCAGATCATTCACGATCAGGCGCTGTGGATTCCGCTCGGTTATCCGATGGCGGCGGCTATCACGCGAACCAATGTGAGCGGTTATCACGTGAGCCCGTTTGGGCGGCAGAACTTCGGGGCGGTGTCGGTGCAGTAATACCGCACGAACATACCGCACGAACCCGAAGCAGCAGAAGCCCGGTCGCGCAATGCAATGCAGTGCAAACGCGCGACCGGGCTTTTTTATGCGTAGGCCACCGACACCGAGCAAGGGCTCACGCCGAAAACCGCATCACCCCATCCGCATCGTGCGTGCGCTTTAACGCGCCCGCCAGCCACAGCAGATGCAAATGCGCGAGCGCCTCGCCCATCGCGAACGTCATCTGGTGAATATCCAGCGCGCGCTTGAACATCAGCGGCACGATGTCCGCCGCGCTTTGCGGCTTTTGCGCGCACGCCTCTCGCACTTCGGCGAGACGCGCATCGTGATGCTCGCGCAACTGCTTCACGCGCGTACGCACGCCGCGAAACGGCTTGCCGTGCGACGGCAACACGAGCGTGTCTTCAGGCATCACCTCGTAGCGCGCGAGCGACTCCAGATAAAGCGCAAGCGGCGAGCCTTCGGGCTCCATCGCGAACACCGACACGTTCGTCGAAATGCGCGGCAGCACCATGTCGCCGGAAATCAGCACGCCCATCTCTTCGCAATGCAGCGCACAGTGCTCGGGTGAATGGCCATAGCCCGTCACCACGCGCCACGTTTTTCTGCCGATCCGCACGCGGTCCGCTTCACGCAAACGCCGGTATTGATCGGGCACGGACGGCACCAGGTTCGCGTAATAACTCTGCCGGCTGCGCAGCTTCTCGAGCGAGTCCTCGTCGGTGACGCCGTGCAGCGCGAAGTGCCGCGCCGCCGCTTCGCCGCCCGCGTTGGAGCCGTCGCCGGCCGCCATCACGCGAGCCTGCATGTATTCGCCGAGCGTCATCCACAGGCGCGCGTTCCAGCGCTTCTTGTCGCCGCCGCTGCAAACCCAATCCGCGAGACCGACGTGGTCCGGATGGCAATGCGTGACGATCACGCGCAGCACCGGCAAACCATCGAGCACCGACTCAAACACCTTTTCCCAGTTCTCCCGGATCGCGTCCGACGCGATCCCGCAGTCGATCACCGTCCAGCCTTCCTCGCCGTCGATCTGATCGCGCAGCAGCCACAGATTGATATGGTCGAGCGCGAACGGCAACGGCATGCGCAGCCAGAACACACCGGGCGCGACTTCCTGCGCGTGGCCGGGCTCGGGCAGCGTGTCGTTGAACGGATAGTCGAGTTGATGTTCGAGTGCATTCATTCGGTGTCTTCCTCCACGCTTTCCGCGTACTTGCCGCAGGTTGCATTCAACCCAAGTTGACGATAACGTAAACGTCGATTCTATCGTTCAATCTGACTTTGTGCCCGGCCAGTGAATGCCCCGATGACCACTCAATACACGATCACCGAACTCGCGCGGGAATTCGACGTCACGCCGCGCGCCATACGTTTCTACGAAGACCAGGGTTTACTCTCGCCGAGCCGCGAAGGTTCGAGCGGCTTGCGGCGCGTCTATTCGGGCCGCGACCGCACGCGCCTGAAGCTCACGCTGCGCGGCAAGCGGCTCGGCTTCACGCTCTCCGAAATTCGCGATCTGCTGGACGTTTACGAATCGCCGACAGACACCGTCCCGCAACTGCACGCGTTTCTCGGCACGGTCGCGCGTCATCGCGAGGTGCTGGAGCGGCAACTGGAAGACCTGAACGCGACGCTCGAAGACCTCGCGCAATACGAAGCGCAGGCGCGCGCGCTGCTCGAAGGCGGCAAGCATGCGGCTTCCGAGGCACGCAAAGCGACGGAAGCGCAAGAAACGCAACAAGGGCGACGAGCGCGCGAAGCCAAGCCTGCATGACGAGACCCGCGCACCAGGTGAAGTCGTGAACGAAATTTTTTCTTGCCGCAATTTGAGCCGTTTAACAACGCCGAACCAGGGCATTGAGCGCAGTTGCCCGGAAAAGTCCGCAAATGCCCGGCACCGCTCACACGGCGCCGGCGCACGAGCCGGTTGACGCAATGCGTCGCGAGCGCACCCGACGATACAATCACGGGTGTCTTCACGACACGAGACGAATGCACGGTCGACATGAATCACTTCCCCAAACTGTTGTCGTCGCAAATCGGCTTTGACGTCGCGCAAACCATGCTCGAAGGATTCAACCGGCACTACCGGATCTTTCGCGACGCGGCGATTCATGCCAAGACGCTGTTCGAACACGGCGACTGGCATGGTCTGCAAAAGCTCGCGCGCGAGCGCATTACTTCATATGACGACCGCGTGCAGGAATGCGTCGAGCTGCTCGAAGACGAGTACGACGCGGAGAACATCGACAGCGAAGTCTGGCAGCAGATCAAGCTGCACTACATTGGCCTTCTCACCACGCACCGTCAGCCCGAGTGCGCGGAAACGTTTTTCAATTCGGTGTGCTGCAAGATTCTGCACCGCTCGTATTTCAACAACGACTTCATTTTCGTGCGCCCGGCAATCTCGACCGAATATATCGAGAACGACGAGCCCGCGGCGAAGCCGACATATCGCGCGTACTATCCCGGCAAGGACGGCCTCGCCGCGACGCTCGAGCGCATCGTCACGAATTTTCAACTCGAGCCGCCGTTCGAAGATCTGACGCGCGACGTCGGCTGCGTGATGCAGGCGATCCACGACGCGTTCGGCACCTTCGACGAAGCGCCGAACTTCCAGATTCATGTGCTCTCGTCGCTGTTCTTTCGCAACAAGTCCGCGTATATCGTCGGGCGAATCATCAACGGCGACAGGCTGCTGCCGTTCGCCGTGCCGCTGCGTCATGTGAAGCCCGGCGTGCTCGCGCTCGACACCGTGCTGCTGACGCGCGAACAGTTGCTGATTATCTTCAGCTTCTCGCACTCGTACTTTCTTGTGGATATGGAAGTACCGTCGGCTTACGTCGAATTCCTCGGCATGATCATGCCGGGCAAGCCGAAGGCGGAAATCTACACGTCGGTCGGCTTGCAGAAGCAGGGCAAGAATCTGTTCTATCGCGATCTGCTGCATCACCTGTCGCATTCGAGCGATCAGTTCATCATCGCGCCCGGCATCAAGGGGCTCGTGATGCTGGTGTTCACGCTGCCCTCTTTTCCGTACGTGTTCAAGCTCATCAAGGACAACTTCCCGCCGCCGAAGGAAACCACGCGCGCGAAGATTCAGGAGAAGTATCAGCTCGTCAAACGACACGACCGCCTCGGCCGCATGGCAGACACGCTCGAATATTCGAGCGTCGCGCTGCCCATTTCGCGGCTCGACGAAGCGCTCATGCGTGAACTGGAGAAAGAAGTGCCGTCGCTGCTCGAGTACGACGGCGACAACGTGGTGATCCGCCATATGTATATCGAGCGCCGCATGGTGCCGCTGAATCTGTTCCTGCAAAACGGCAGCGACGACGACGTCGATCACGGCATCAAGGAATACGGCAACGCGGTGAAGGAATTGATGCAGGCGAACATCTTCCCCGGCGACATGCTGTACAAGAACTTCGGCGTGACGCGCCACGGCCGCGTGGTGTTCTACGATTACGACGAGATCGAATATCTGACCGACTGCAACGTGCGTGCAGTGCCCGCGCCGCGCAACGAAGAAGACGAGATGTCGGGCGAGCCGTGGTACTCGGTCGGACCGCACGACATTTTCCCGGAGACGTATGGCACTTTTCTGCTCGGCGACCCGCGCGTGCGCCGCGCGTTCATGCAGCATCACGCGGACTTCTTCGATCCGGCGCTGTGGCAAAAGCACAAGAATCATCTGCTGAAAGGCGAACTGCCCGACTTCTTTCCGTATGACAGCAGCGTGCGTTTTTGCATTCGCTATCCGGAGCGTTTTGTCGATGCGGCATCGGCGGAGTCCAACGCAGCAGATGCTATCAGCGCCGCTGAACCCCAGGCCGACGAGCGCAGCGTGAGAGTTGCCTAGCGCATGCATCACACCGAATCCAACGTAACGAAACCGGCCGCTGAAAGCGGTCGCTTAACCGCCAGATAACCACTGAATAACCGTCGATTAACCGCCAAGACGCATCATGAACATGAACGCTTCCAACCCCGCTCATCCGCTCGCGCATCTGTTCGATAACAACGACGCGTGGGTCACGCGCAAGTTGTCCGAAGATCCCGAGTACTTCTCGCGCCTCGCGCATCAGCAGACGCCGGAGTATTTGTGGATCGGCTGCTCCGATTCGCGCGTGCCCGCGAATCAGATCATCGGTCTGCCGCCGGGCGAAGTGTTCGTGCATAGAAACATCGCGAACGTGGTCGTGCATACGGATCTGAACTGCCTCTCGGTGATCCAGTTCGCCGTCGATCTGCTGAAGGTCAAGCACATCATGGTGGTCGGCCACTACGGCTGCTCGGGCGTGGCCGCGGCGTTGCACGGCCGCCGCGTGGGTCTCGCGGATAACTGGCTACATCACGTGCAGGACGTGCGCGCGAAACATGCCGCACTGATCGACGAGTGGCCCATTGGCGAGACACGTCACCGGCGTCTCGTCGAACTGAACACCATCGAGCAGGTCGTGAACGTGTGCCGCACGACCATCATCAACGACGCATGGGCGCGCGGCCAGGAACTCACGGTGCACGGCTGGGCCTATGGCGTGCACGACGGCAAGGTGCGCGACCTCGGCATGACGATCAACAACGCGGCCGCGCTCGACGAAACCTATCGGCGTTGTGTGGCCGGCGTGTCGGCGAGCACCGCGCATACGGCGGACAACGACGTCGTCGCGTCAGACGCGGCGCAGCTTGGCGACGTGCCGGCGATAGTCCAAGGCGTAATCAAGGAGCTAAAACATGAGTGAGACGAAGACAAAGACAGAGACGAACGGCATGACGGCCGATCCCATTGTGATCGTGAGCGCGGCGCGCACGCCGATGGCTGCATTTCAGGGCGATTTCGCATCGCTGACCGCGCCGCAACTCGGCTCGATCGCGATCGAAGCCGCGGTTCAGCGCGCGGGCCTCAAGCCCGAGCAGATCGATGAAGTCGTGATGGGTTGCGTGCTGCCCGCGGGTCTCGGCCAGGCACCCGCGCGGCAAGCCGCGCTCGGCGCCGGCTTGCCGCTTTCGACCGGCAGCACGACAGTCAACAAGATGTGCGGCTCGGGCATGCGCGCGGCGATGTTCGCGCATGACATGCTGGCCGCCGGTTCGGTCGACGTGATCGTCGCGGGCGGCATGGAGAGCATGACGAACGCGCCGTATCTGCTGCCCAAAGCGCGGGGTGGCATGCGCATGGGTCACAGCCAGGTCATCGACCACATGTTCTACGACGGCCTCGAAGACGCCTATGAAAAAGGCCGTTTGATGGGCACGTTCGCGGAAGAATGCGCGGCCTCGTTCGACTTCACGCGCGAAGCGCAAGACGCGTTCGCCGTCGAGTCGCTGAACCGCGCGAAGCGCGCGAACGAAGACGGTTCGTTTGCGTGGGAAATCGCGCCGGTGAAAGTGCAAAGCCGCAAAGGCGAAGCGACCATCGACCACGACGAACAGCCGTACAAGGCGAACCTCGAAAAAATTCCGGCGCTCAAGCCCGCGTTCAGCAAAACGGGCACGGTGACGGCCGCGAACTCATCGTCGATTTCGGACGGCGCAGCGGCGCTCGTCATGATGCGCGAATCGACGGCGAAGCGTCTCGGCGTCGCGCCGCTTGCGCGCGTGGTCGGCCACTCCACGTTCGCGCAGGAGCCGGCGAAGTTCACCACCGCGCCGGTCGGCGCGATCCGCAAGCTGTTCGACAAAAACGGCTGGCGCGCGGACGAAGTCGATCTGTACGAAGTCAACGAGGCTTTCGCCGTCGTGACGATGGCCGCGATGAAGGAGCACAAGCTTCCGCACGACAAGGTCAACGTGCACGGCGGCGCGTGTGCGCTCGGCCATCCGATAGGCGCATCGGGCGCGCGCATTCTCGTCACGCTGATCGGTGCGCTGAAAAAGCGCGGCGGCAAGCGCGGCGTCGCCACGCTTTGCATCGGCGGCGGCGAAGCGACGGCAATGGGCATCGAACTCGTTTGACGCGTCGTTCGCATGTTCGGGCGCGTCACATAGTCGGAGGTGATTCATGAAGACAGTGTTGATTGTCGGTGCGTCGCGTGGCATCGGCCAGGAATTTGTCCGGCAGTACAAGCAAAGCGGCTGGCGTGTGCTCGCCACCGCGCGCGACGGCGCCGCGCTCGACGCCCTCACGCAGCTCGGCGCGCAAACCTATTCCGTCGACGTAACCGAGTCCGCGGACATCGCCGCATTGGGCTGGAAGCTCGACGGCGAGCATGTCGATGTCGCCATCGTCGTGTCGGGCGTGTATGGTCCGCGCAGCGACCGCATTGAGACCATCACCGCCGAAGACTTCGATCATGTGATGCACACCAACGTGCGCGGCCCGATGCAACTGATGCCGATCCTGCTGCCGATCGTCGAGGAAACGGGCGGCGTGCTGGCGGTGATCTCGAGCAGGATGGGCAGCATCGCCGATTCGAGCGGCACGAGCGGCTGGCTGTATCGCGTGAGCAAGGCCGCGCTGAACGACGCGCTCAAGCTCGCGTCGCTCGAAGCACAGAGCGCGACGTGCGTGTCGCTGCATCCGGGCTGGGTGCAGACGGACATGGGCGGCGCGCACGCGGCAATCGATCCCACGACGAGCGTCGCCGGCATGCGTGACGTGCTCGCGCAGGCAGCGGCCTCGCGCGACGCGTTCAATGGCCGCTTCTATCAATACGACGGCACGCAGCTGGAGTGGTAGCACGAGCGCGTGAGTGGTCTGGTCGGCCCTTATGCACGAGGCCAGAGTGAGGAGGCAGATTCATGGTGCTTGATCAGGATCATCTGATGGTCCGCGACGCGCTGCGCACCTTCGTGCGCGAAGCCGTCAGACCGCACGCGGCGGCGTGGGACCGCGAGCGCACTTTTCCAAAAGAAGTGCACCGACAACTCGCGGAACTCGGCGCGTACGGCGTGCTCGTACCTGAAGAGTACGGCGGCGCCGGCATGGACGCGCTCGCGCTCGCGTTGATTCTCGAGGAAATCGCAGCCGGCGACGGCGGTACATCGACGGCGATCTCCGTGAACAATTGCCCTGTGTGCAGCATTCTGCTGAGTTACGGCAACGACGCGCAAAAGCGCGACTGGCTCACGCCGCTCGCGCGCGGCGAGATGCTCGGCGCGTTCTGCCTGACCGAACCGCAGGCGGGTTCCGACGCCTCGGCGCTGCGCACCACCGCAACGCGCGATGGCGACGCCTACGTGCTCAACGGCGTCAAGCAGTTCATCACGAGCGGCAAGAACGCCAACGTCGCCATCGTGATGGCCGTCACCGACAAGGCCGCCGGCAAGCGCGGCATCAGCGCGTTTATCGTGCCGACCGACAGCAAGGGTTATCTGGTCGCGCGGCTCGAAGAGAAGCTCGGCCAGCATTCGTCGGATACCGTGCAAATCATTTTCGAAGATTGCCGCGTGCCCGCCGCGAATCTGATCGGCGCGGAAGGCGAGGGTTATCGCATTGCGCTGTCGGGGCTCGAAGGCGGGCGCATCGGCATCGCCGCGCAAAGCGTCGGCATGGCGCGCGCGGCGTTCGAAGCAGCGTTGAGTTACGCGAAGGAGCGCGAGAGCTTCGGCCAGCCGCTGTTCTCGCACCAGGCCGTGCAGTTCCGTCTCGCCGATATGGCGACGCAACTCGAAGCCGCGCGTCAGTTGATCTGGCACGCGGCGTCGTTGAAAGACGCCGGCCAGCCCTGCCTCACCGAAGCCGCGATGGCAAAACTGTTTGCGTCGGAGGCCGCGGAGCGCATCTGTTCGGCGGCGCTGCAAATTCACGGCGGCTACGGGTATCTGAGCGACTTTCCGGTCGAACGGATTTATCGCGATGTGCGCGTGTGCCAGATTTACGAAGGCACGAGCGACATCCAGAAGATATTGATCGCGCGCGGTCTTGGTTAGGAGTTCGATGAGCAAGCACGAGTCGTCCACACAGCGGCCCGCCGACTGTCCATGCGGCGGCGCGGCGCCTCGCCAGTCCGCGGCCGCGAAAGCACCGCGTTTCGCGGCGTGCTGCGGCCGTTATATCGACGGCGGCGAACTGGCGCCGCGCGCGCTCGAACTGATGCGCTCGCGCTACAGCGCATACGTTGTGGGCGCAACGGATTATTTGCGCGTCACGTGGGCGCCCGCCACCTGCCCCGCCGATCTCGACGCCGACCCTTCCGCGCCCGACGCCCCGCGTTGGCTCGGACTGCAGATCAAGGCCTTCGCCGAAACGGATTCGCAACACGCAACCGTCGAGTTCGTCGCGCGGTACAAGGTGGCCGGGCGCGCGCATCGGCTGCACGAGTTAAGCCGTTTCATTCGCGATGATCGCGGCCACTGGCTCTATGTCGACGGCGATGTAAGCGAATAGCTTTTTAAGCGTCAACGGAGAATCCGCCGTCATCGCATATGGCCCCTTAGCGGGGCCGCTTTAAGGCGTTGGCTCGACGCGACAGTCCAGTCGGCGCGCTATCGCGCGATGCAAAGGCGAGCCCAGCCAACGCATCGCCTCGATCCGCCGATTTAAGGCCCTTTTCGCGGCTTTATCGCCCACACCTGCGCGGGTTTTCACCGCGCGTCTTGCTCATTGAGCCTGCCGCTCTGCCTCTCGCGCGACGCGGCAATTTTTTCGTCAGGGGTTCTCCTTGATTGCACAAAACAAAATTGTCGTGCCAGGATGAGGCCGTTGCTTCGTGACGCCATCAAGCGAGGACCCGCTGGTAAGGGTTCCGCAAGTTGCGCCGGCGCCTGCCGATAACCAGTTAACGAGGTTATGGCAGCGGCGTCCGGCAGCGGAGGTGGCGTTCATCATCGGCGCGTGGGGTCGCGTCGGCCGTTGGGTTTATCCCGTGCGATCTCGATTGGCGTGCGTGCGCTTCGCGCAATGCGTACGTGAGCATGTTTTTGTTTGTCGCAAACGCGCGTGCGAAAGATAAATGTCAGCCGCGCGATTCGATGAACAGACACGAGATGTCGAGGCAGATTTTTTGAGGCAGGTGGGTGAATGGCGTTGAGCAAGGTTCTGACGAAGTGGGCAGCGATGTGTGCAGCAGCGGCGGCGTGCGCTGTCGCAGCGGCGCACGCGACCCCGCTCGCGGACGCCCAGCCCGGACCGCTCGCCCGCGCTCACGTGCCGCGCATCGCACTGCCGGACGACGTGTATCTGCCGAGCGCGCGGCTGAACGAACAGATTATCCGCGTACCCGTCGATGCGGACGGCGACGTCACCCTTCAAACGACGATCTACAAGCCGGACGGCCCAGGCCCGTTTCCGATGATCGTCTTCAATCACGGCAAGATTCCCGGCGATCCGCGTATGCAGGAACGCAGCGACCCGCTGCCGTTCGCGCGCGAATTCGTGCGCCGCGGTTACGTGGTCGTCGCGCCGAACCGCCAGGGCTTCGGCCAGTCGGGCGGCGTCTATCAACAGGACGGCTGCGACGTCGAACGCAACGGCATGTCGCAAGCCGGCGACGTCGCGGCGACGATCGATTACATGTCGAAGCAGCCTTACGTCGACGCCACGCATATCGTCGTGGCGGGCACGTCGCATGGCGGCCTGGCGACGATGGCCTACGGCACCGAAGCAGCGCCGGGCGTGCGGGCGCTCATCAACTTTTCCGGCGGCTTGCGCCAGGACGCGTGCGGCGACTGGCAGGGCAATCTGACGCGAGCATTCGGCGCGTATGGCGACAAGACCAAAGTGCCGTCGCTGTGGATGTATGGCGACAACGATTCGGTGTGGAATGCGCCGCTCGTGGCCGGCATGCACGCGGCGTACGTCGCGCACGGCGCGAGCGCGAAGATGGTCGACTACGGCACGTATAAGAACGACGCGCACCGGCTCGTCGGCGACCGCGACGGCGTGCATGTCTGGTGGCCGGCTGTGGAGTCGTTCCTTGCACGCGTGGGCATGCCCACGGGCGTGCAGTATCGCGTGTCCGATCCTTCGGCGCCGAAGGCGAGCGGCTTTGCTTCCGTCGATGCCGTCGACGCGGTCCCCTACGTCGATGAAGCCGGGCGCAACGGTTATCGCAACTTCCTGCACCAGTACCCGAGCCGTGCCTTCGCGGTGTCGGACACGGGCGCGTGGTCGTGGGCCGAGGGCGGCGACGATCCGATGTCGGTTGCGATTGCGAATTGCCAGAAGCAGAGTTCGGCGCCTTGCCGGTTGTACGCGGTCGATAACTCCGTTGTGTGGGGTGATCAGGGATCGCGGACGGCTGATAGTGGCGCGGGTGGGGCAGGTTCGGTTTCTTCTTCCTCTGTGTCTTCCGATGGTGACGTGCGACCGGCTATTGCTAGTCGGGAGTGAGGCCCTTCCCGCTAGAACTGCGCTGTCGCCTGGAAGCCAAGCGTGACGCGCGCGGTTGGGAATGCTGCCGGTTTGTAGACGGGCGTGCCGGCGAACACGTCATAGGCGAATCCGCCGATCCGCGTGCCGACGTTACCGCGTAGGCCGATTACCGCGCCGGCCAGTTGTGTGCCCGCCAGGAAGGCCGTGTTCGGTCCGAATACGCGCCCGTAGTCGATTCCCGTGTAGAGCGTCTGCCCTGTTTGGCCTAGGGGCATCTGTAGTTCATTGCGCCAGTAGAAACCCTTCTCCGCCGCCAGCATCGTCTCGCCATCGAAGCCGCGTACCGTGTAGCGGCTGCCGATCGTCAGGTCGTCTAAATAGAACAGCGTGTCGTTCGTGAACTGTGCGTGAACGGTTGTGATGTAGCGGAAGTTCTGTGTCTTGACTGCAAACGGCACCGACAGGTTTGTGTCCAGCACGGCGAGGTGGTAACGGTACGTCGGACCGCCCGGGTGCGGGTCAGGCGTCGCACCCAGTCCGCCGATGCCCTGACGGTACGCGAGCGTCCCGTCGAGCTGTGCCGCGCCGAAGTAATGCCGGTCGGTCAGCCCCGCCTCGATGAACGTGTTGTTGCGGCGCTGCGTTGGAATGTCAGTGCCGTCGATGAAGGTCTCGCCGAAGCGCTTCGATAGCTGGAATTCCACGCCGAACACGTCGGTCTGACTGCGTCTCAGGACACGCGCGAGTCTCAGCGCGGCGGTCTGCGAATTGCCGCTCGACACGAAAGTCTGATTCACACCCGCAATGTTCTGGTAATAGGTATTCGCACTGCCCGACAGTGTGGCAGTCCAGTAACCCCACGGCAGCGAGTACGATCCATTGAAGCCGTGCGAGCCCAGACGCTTGTCGCCGAATTCGAGATCCTGACTGGCGCCCGCCGTGAGAACGTCATTCAGTCCGAGCGGGTTGTCGATGCCGACGCTGAGATTGCCCTGTAGCTTGCCGGTTGCCCGCGAGCCGGAATTGTCCACCGATGCGACCACGCTCCACGGCTTTGCGCGTTTCATCGATATGACGACGTCGCTTTCGCCCGGCATGTCGGTCGGCTCGATCTTCATGTCGACGTCCTGACTCGCGACGCGTTTCGACTGTTCCAGACCCTGCTCTAGATCGCGGAGATTCAGCAGGTCGCCGTCGCGCGCGGGGAATGCGGTTTTCCATGTGCCGCGCGTGTCGGGATCGGCATAGCGCAGTTTGCGAATGACGCCTGGCACGAGCGCGAATTTCAGGGTGCCGGTTGACAGATCCTGTGCGGGTAGCAGCACGCGGGTCGTGATGTAGCCCTCGCTCAAAATGGCTTGCTGCAATCCTTTCGTGAGGACATCGAGCCCGGCCTTGCCGATGCACTGGCCGCGGTAGTGCGCAAGCCATTCGCGTGCGAACGCGAAGCGGTCGAGCGGCAGTTGCGAGGCGCCGTGACTGCGTACTGCGTCGGGCAGATTGGGCGGCACGTCGAGTGAAAAAGAGTCGATGCGGAAGCACGGTTGCTCTGCCGGCAGATCGGGCCAGCCTTGCACGCGTGGGACTTCGGAACGCACGACTGGCGCCTGCACTGTTGCGTCGCGCTGCTGGGCGTCGCGTTGCTGCTGGAGTTGCTGGTTCTGTTCTGCGTTGGCGCGTGCCGCGGCGGCTGTGTCCGCTGGAGTGGGTGCCTGCTGCGCGTTGGACGCGAGTGATACCAGGGCTGTGAGCGGGAGTGCCGCCAGCCTCTTGCTGAGTTTCATCATGTGGCTCTGTCTAGATGACTAACGCGTCAAACATCCGCGTACAGCTCTTTTATTTCGGTGATAAGGGCGATGTTCAGACCGAGTTCCAAAGCGTCCCACGTTCTCAAATTCAAACGTTCGAGAATCTCGTCCAACTTGCGCGACGAATTGAAATACGTGGCGCTCCACACGATATCCGTGTCGAAGTGATTGTCTTTGTCGCCATTGGTCAATAGGTCTGCGAGCAGGCGGGCTCCGTCGTTCCCGGAAATGTCCTTTCTGTGGGTGGCCTCAAGAAGTCCGCATCTGACGTTGACACATAAGAACTCGATTACTTCACGCTTCCACATGTCGGGGTTTTGCCCGAACTGCCCACCGTAGACACCGGGAAGCGCTGCATTGGGCGAAAAATCATCTAGACCAGCCGTGATCAGTTGTCTTTGGTAGTCGATTTCGTGGAAAGAGTTCATGTCTAACTCGTTTCCTCGGGAACCTGAACTTCGGCACGACGCCATTGCTGGTGGCTCCTACCGCTGCGTTCCGGACGTGGCCCGTCTTTGTAGGCTCCGCAGTCTTTGACGATGCTGTGCGTCGCCTTGTTGCCGGATCGGCTAGTTCTGCTCGGCGTTGGTTCGTGCGGCGGCGGCTGCTTCCGCGTGAGTGGAGCCTGCTGTGCGTTAGACGCGACTGATACTACGGCTGTCAGCGGGAATGCCGCCAGCCTCTTTCTGAGTTTCATTACTGCGTAGTCCTTTTTTCGCTACGTGTGGCGCGCGTTACTTAAGCTACGATCTTTGCAAGGACAGTCGGACTACCCAAAGCCAAGAGTCCGATTTCAGGATCGTCAAAGAACCCGGTCCGCTGCATCACAATGCCATCAGCGGCGGCTATCGACTTGATTAAGTGACTGTCTTTGTTCCAGAGCCCTAACCACCCCGACGAAAGAGGAAAATTATGGTCACTCCCGTTAGGCACAGCAACGATGTATGCGCATGGGCGCGGCGTCATGGTCAGTTCCGCCAAGGGAAGAACTGATTCATTGAGTCTCACAGCGCCAAAGAACTTGATCTTCCCGTCCATTTCAACCGCATCTTCGAAGCGATCTGCAACGGATTCAAAATCGATCCCTTGCATCTTGAGTGATCTGAATCTTTTTCGGTAACGTGCGAGGTTCGTGTCTGGCTGCCATGCTGTACTTCCAGTAAGCAGCCAGAAACCGTAGCCTTCTAGCCGTTGCGCCGCATGCTCGAAGATAAAACTTAGAACACTCAAAAATGGCTGCACGCTCGCGATTCGATCGGTCGTCCACTCGACAGCCGCAATTGCAGTTTCATCACCGAATGCCTCACGGTCCAATGCAATCAACTCATTGTGCGAAAAAGCGTCGGAACTCGACTGAACTTTAATTTCAGTAGTCATAGTGATTTCCTGCAGGGTCATTGAAGTGCGGCCCACGGTTTTGTCCTTGATAGCGAACTTCCGCGGCGCTGACCGCGGTCCCCGGCTCTTCGCCATCGGTGCGCTCCTTACCGTCACAGTTCCAGGTCCTTTTGCTCGCAACTTCGCCACCATTTTCCTCAACGTCGTTGTGACATGGTCGACCAGCTTTCAGCAACGTTCACGGGTGCGCATAGCCGCTCGTGGCTTGAACAGGCCGGCTACCCGCAAAGCCGACATGGGTGACCGCGGTCCACGATGGTGTCGATGGTCGACGGAATGAGACGCTGTTAAACCGCTCCCCAATACCCATTGAACGGACCATCTGGCGCTACAAGCCTCCAGACATCTCCGAATTGCATACAGCGGAACCACTTTTCATCAAACATTTCTCCCGCATATGAGTCTTGAACGGCCACTTGCTCCGCCAAGCCATGAGCCACCTGATCACCAATCCAGGCGTAGAAACGTCGATATTCTCCGAGCGAGGAGAACTCGCCTATTACTTCCCAGTTACACGCGTTCATGGTTCGTTAATCCACGATGGATCGATCTTGACGCCCTTCGGAAATAGCACGTGACTGCCACCGCCAACAGGTCCGTCTTGCGCAGCGGCAGCACCCTCATAAATTTTCGTTCCAGCGAGAATTTCTATTGCTAACAAATCCGGGAATCGGAGGAGTGCCGTGATCGTCGTCAGCGAGACGTACTTGTTCTCCGCAACGCTAAATCAGCGAAGCTGCAAGGACTGAAGCAATATCCTCCGTCGATTCCATTGACATCACAGGGTCGTCGTAGCCTCCGATGTTCTCGCTTAACCACTGTTCGGTCGGACGCTTCACATGGAACCTGGCACCAACGCTGAGCTCGTCGGCACTAACAATCGCAATCAATGTCAGCCTCGGTGCTGATGTATTCCAGACTGTCAAAACCCGCACGGCAAACTGTATCGCCTGAATCAACGGCATCCTGGTCTCGTAGTCCTCCACGTGCACAGAGTTGACGAAACATTCATACGCAGTGCGATCGTAGAAGGTGTCTCTTCGCGCATCCTTAGCGAGTGCTAAAAGGGCTCGAAGAAGATGACAGTCATCCTTCCGTTCGAATCCGACATCTGCGATTGCCTTCAAACCTGGTTCAAGTAGCTGGTCAAACTTTGCCCCCTTCAGCTGCTTCTTCATTGCCGACTTAATCTTCATCAGTTACCTCCCAGATGTGCGTTAAGACCCTGACGGATCAGACGGACGAGCCCTGCCGTCGTAGTGGACGCGCTCACGCCGATCTGCTGTCCGCTATACGCCGCATGATTGTCGATATCGCTATACGTGAACGTGGCCGTGGTCAGACCGTTTACATCGTTCTGCACTGCGGTATCGCTGCTGCAATCACGCCGCCTTTCAGGTCGGCGTTGCCCTGGACGTTGACCTGGAACCCGCCGTCACCCGCCTTGGTGCCCGACTGCTGCGTCACACCTGCGCGGTCGCTGTTCATCCTGTCCTGGCTCAAGTGCCCGACGCGCTGGACGGTCCGTTTTCAAGGCGGTGTTTGCCGTTTATTGAAGGATGAACGACCTTACTACGCATTCGATCACGTCGCCTGACTGCATTTCAAACTTCGCAGTAACGGCGTCTCCGGTACTCACCTCAACTTTATTAATGCTTACACTCGGCCCCCACGGATGCTGACGAGGAAGAATCAAAGAAACAAGGTCGCTGCCAATCCAAACGCGACGCATCGACGCTTCATCCAGCATCTCTATTTGCAACTCTCCAATCAGCCAGTTGACGCTAAGGCCGATCAGAGTCCAATCGTGACAGTTGTTCATATTCATTTCAGTGGTAAATGTGCGTCTGGTGACTCGGGCGGCACTCGATTGCCATTTATATCGAGTCTAGCCCCTGATGAATCATTCACATGGCAATGAGGACATGGCTCGTCAGGATGGATCAATACGCGTTGTTGCCCCGTGACAGGATCAACGTAAGCACCTTTTCCATTCATTGGGTCCGGTCCTTTGGGTATTAGCCCTTGATCTATTGCCTGTTGAGCAATGTCTTGAGACGTCTTTCCCGCGACATCAGTCGGATCGATTCGAGGTGATGTCTGATTAGTGTTCTGTCCGTTGTTACCGCTATTGAGAGTAGCACTTCCCGGCATATATCCGGGCGCCGTAGCCGCCGCGCCCATGGCCATCGATGCACACGCGCCCGCGTTGCCTTCTGCGCAAGCCGCCGCAACAATCCCGGCAAGCACAGGCGTCACAACCGCCCCCGCCGCTCCAGTCGGAGGCTTACCACCGTTCATCGCATCAGCAAGCGGGTCCGCATCCGCTGGTGGCGTTTGGCCGTTACTGCCCACTACCTTGGCCGCGAAATCTTTGGCCCAGCGTGTAATGTCCTCGACCGGGCTTCCATAGGTGCGCTTCGCCCAGCCTACGACCGAAACCTGGTTATTCTCCGCCTCAATCTGGCCCGCACCCGTCGCCGCATTGGCACCAGACGCCGCCGCAACCCCCGCAACCAGACTGTTCACCAGATTCTCACGCGCCTCGCGGTCAGCCGCCGACATGTTCGTCGTCGGCGACAACAGCGAGCCAATCACCGAACTCGCTGCCGCGCCCATCGCGCCCGCGCCGCATGCCTGGCTCGATGCAGCAGCGCCAGCGCAGCCGACGATCGCGTGCAGGGCCGCGCGCGCCGTCTCGCCTGCGTCGGTGTTCTCTTTATCAAGGGAATCCGCGATCTGCTTGACCGCATTCGCCCCCAGTTCCTGGATATACGCCACCGTCGCGTTCTGCGCAAACTGGCCCATGCCGCCCGTCACATTGCCGCCTGCCGCAACGGTGAGCGCAGTCAGCACCTGACGGTATGACCCACTTGGTCCCCACTCGGCGTTAAGCTGGTCGGCCCGCTGCTGCGCCTGCGCACGCTGCTCCGGCGTCAGGTCCGGATTGCTGGCCGCCGCTTTTGCCGCATCCGCTTCCTTCGCCCGGTTGTTCACGAACGTGCCCGCCTGATTCACAAACTGGCTCGTGATATCGAAACCCGCTTCAATCTTGTTTTTGTCAAAGATCGGCGCGAGGGTCGTCTGCATTCCCGTCGTGTCACGGCTGATACTCGCAACTGCGTCATCCGCCGTTTGCCCGGTCAGTTGCTGCTGCTTTGTGCTGTCGGTGATGTGGATCGCGCCGCCACTGATCGCGCTCCTGGTCGTCGAACCGGCCTCGTCAGATGCGCTCAACGCAACCGGTGGCGCCGCCACGATTCCGTTCGCGCCGCTTCCACCTGTGCTCGGCAACGTCGTGCCGGGAACCGGGTTGACGTTCGTTGCGGTGCCTTTCTGCGTCTTGCCGATGTCGCCACCGTAGCCGCCGCTCACACCAATCTGCTGTCCGCTATACGCCGCATGATTGTCGATATCGCTATGCGTGAGCGTGGCCGTGCTCAGGCTGTTCACATCGTTCTGCACAGCCGTATCGCTGCTTGCAATCACGCCGCCTTTCAGGTCGGTGTTGCCCTTGACGTTGATCTGGAACCCGCCGTCACCCGCCCTGATGCCCGACTGTTCCGTCACACTCGCGTAGTCGCTGTTCAGCTTGTCCTGGCTGAAATTGCCCGACGCGCTGGACGCGCCATAGCAGATCGGCGGAACGCATACGCTCACCGACACGCCGCCGCTCGTCTGCTTCGAATCGTAGTGGGTCGTGTCCTGAAGGCTTTCGATGTTCAGGTCCCCGCCGACGTTCGCCACGACCTGCTGAGCATCCGCCACCGCGCCCTTGAGGTTCGTGTCGCCGCCCGATTGCAGCGTGAGCGTGTTGCCCGCGTTGACGTGCGAGTTCGTCCACGTCGTCGCGTCCCCGTTGCCGGTGCCTTTGGTGCCCGACACGCCGGCCTGGAACGAGATGCCGTTGCTTTCTCCGAGGCCGAACGTCACACCGATGCTGCCGCTCGAACCACTGTTGTCGCTGCGCATGCTGTCCGAGTTTTTCGCAGCCTGGAGGTTGATGTTGCCCTGCGCGTTGAGCGTGGCATCGTGGCCCGCCGTGATGTCGCTGCCGATCACGCTGATGTTGCTGTTCGCGCCCGCGCCCGCGCCCGCCGCCGCAATGTTCACATTGTGGCCGGCGCTGAGCGTGCTGCCCGCCGCCGTGGTGGACGACTCCGACGTGTTGCTGTGACTGTGATTCGTGCCAAGCGACACACTGATCCCGACGCCGCCGACAGCGGTGGGGTTGCTGGCGACCGCATCATAGGCGTTCTTTGCTGCAAGGCCGGTGGTGGCTGCGGCCAGCGCGTCGAGTCGCGCATCGCCGTTGGTCTGTTTGACGTCCTTGCGCATCTGGTTGGCGGTCTGTGCCGCGGCAAGGACGGGGTTGCTGATGCTCCCGGTGATCGCCGTCTGGCTGAACGACTGCTGTTCGTTCTGCGTTGACGTGTTCTGTGCGGCGTCGATCGTGACTGTCTTGCCCGCGAGGTTCAGATCGTTCCCCGCATGCAATGTGCTGCCGGTCACATGCAGATCGTTGCCAGATACGACGCTCAGGTTGCCGTTCAGCGAACCGATCATGCTGCCGTTGTTCGTGACCTGTGTCGCCTGCTGCGCATCCGTCGTCTTGCGTACCCCCGTCGAATAGCCCTGCAAGCCGCCGTCGAGCTGGTTCACCACGGTGAGGCCCGAGAGGAACCCGTATTCGCGCTTCTGGTAGTCGCTCTGTGTGCTTTGCGTGTCCTGTGACGTGGTGATGTTCACATCCCGCGCCGCACTGAGCGCAACATCGTTCGTGCCGACGATGTTGCTGCCCGTGACGTTAATATCCTTGCCGCTTGCGATGGTCACGGCATCTGCTGAAACCATACTGCCCTGCGACAACGTCGTCGTGCTGTTACTCGAACTCGACACTTGCATGCCGCTCACCACATTGCTGTGCTTGTGCTGCTCCTGCGAATTGTCGACGTGTGTTTCCGTCGCCGCGCCGATGTTGACGTTGCCTGTCGCCGCGAGCGTCGCGGTTCCCTTGTCGAGACTGATTGCGCTGCCCGTGACGTTGATATCCTTGCCTGACGCGACCGTCAGCGAGTTGCCTGCATTAAGCGTCGTCGCAGTAAGCGTGTCGTCCGACCGGTGCAAGGACTCCGAATAGCTGCCGTGGCTATCGCTGCCTGAACTGTTGCTGTTCGTGGTTGACGTGGCTTTTGCAGCCTGCAAGGTCACATTGCCGTTCGCAGCGAGCGTTCCGCCGCCCGCGAGGCGGATGTCTGCGCCGGTTGCAGTCAGGTCGCCGCGCACGCCAATCTGCGAAACGCCACCGACCTTGATGGAACTGCCGGTCGTCTGGTTAAAGTCGGTGTTCGACACACCGTTCGCGCGCTCGACAATCTTGTGTTCGCCGGTCTGCACCGAACCAAGATCATAGTTGCCGCCCAGGGCCATGCCGAGGTTGCCGCCGACGTTCAGATTGCCCGCGTTCTGTTCGACGTTGCCGCCCGTGACGATGACGGCGTTACCCGCCACGTTCAGGTTCGCAATCGGGCCGAGCGTGGTCGTGGTGCGCGTGGCGCCGGTTGCGCTCACCTGTTCGACCGTCTTGACCGCCGTGTTCAGCAGCAGGTCGCCGCCCGCCTTCAGCGCAAGACTGCCCGCATTCACGGTCGCCGAGGTCAGGTCAATATTGCCCTTTGTGTTCAGCGTCATCAGGCCGCCGCTTTGCAGCGTGCCGAATGCGTTGCTGATCTGGTTGCCCTGGATCGACAGCGTATTGCCTGCCTGCACCGTGCCGCTGTTCGTGAAGGTCTGCGCGTTCTGGATGTCGATGTCGGTTGCGGCGATCAGCGGACCATTCATGTTCTGCTGACTGGCCTTCGCGAGATAGACGACCGGCACGAGTACGGCCTGGCCGTCGACCATCTCGGTCTGCATGATGACAACGTTGCCGGTGAGCGCGGCCACCTGCTCGGGCGACAGGCTCATGCCGAGCGGCAGGTTCAGCGACTGCGAGAGCGAGGCGCCCGCGGCAAGCAGCGACTGGTACATCGACTGGAGATCGGTGTAAGGACCGAGCACGGCCTTGCCAGTCAGCGACGTCACCTGGTTGCGCACGAGCTGCTGCTCGTAAAAACCATCGCCGAGACGCTTTTCCGTCGTCTGCGGATTCACGCCAAGCTGTTGCAGGTAGTAGTCGCTCGAAATGAACGTCTTCTGGTTCGTGAAGGCCGGGTTCGTTTCGATCAGATAACCGGCGCCCGGTGCGCTCGCCGGTCTGAACAGTCCGCCCTGCGGAACCGTCAGGTTTTGCAAAACGGTCTGCGCCGTCGCACTCGCGATGACCGGATTGACCATGCCCGCGCCACCGTTGACCGACGCCGCCCCGGACTTCGCACCGCTCGCATTGCCGCTCAGGCCGCTGATATTCACCCCGGACATGGCCTGGCCAGGTGCGAGACCGATCGACGGAATGCCCGCGTTGCCCGCCGTGTTATTGATGCTGATGCCCGTGCCCGAGAGCGTGCCGCCCGCGACAAAGCTCGATTCGTAACCCGGCAGCGCGTAATAGCGGATGTCGGCCGGCGCCGCCTGCGTGTAGCCGCCTGGCCGCTTGCCGACGAACGGCGCATCGCCGAACGGCAATTGCCAGTCGTGTTCGCTGTTGTCGTAGTTGTTGTAGTGGTACTCGCCGGAATACGTGACCTGCACCTGGGGCGCCGTCTGACCCTGCCAGCTATTCTGGTCGAGTGTCATGGGCGCGGCGATGTTGCCGACCGCTGCCACCGCGCTCCAGTGGTTCTGGAACAGTCCCACGTTCGACGCGTCGAGATTGCCGCCCGCGATGATCTGCGCCTGCGGGCTGATACCTGCGATCAGGTTCGCCAGCGCGACGCCTGTGTAGGTGGTGTACTGGTAGGTCGAATTCCATTGCCCTCCGTGTGGCGGATCGGTAAAGACGCCACCGATGCTGTTCGGGTCCTGTATGCCGACCTGGCCAGTGCGGCCGGACATGCTGATGCCAAGTTCGCCCAGCAGCGCCGGGGCGACCGGCTGGTTCAGGCCGGTCGTCGTCATCGTCGTGCGCGTGTTCGTCACCTGAGCGGCGTGCAGTTCCATGTCGCCGGCCGATTCAATCAGCGCTGACTGGTTGCGGATCAGGGCCGCGTTCGTGTAGCTGCCGTCTGCATTCTTGCCGCCCGCCAGTATCACCTTGCCGAGACCGTAAATCGCCGTCGTCGCCTGCGTGTCGGTCGCCGTGGTGTCGTCGCGGTTTTCGATGTCGTTCGACAGCAGTTCGAGCGTGCCGTTACTGTCGGTTGCGCCAATCAGCGCAGTCGGCCCCGTGTTCGTCAGCGATTGCGTCGCGTTGAGCGAGACGCTGCCGCCGACCATCGTCCCGGTGTTCTTGAGCGTATTCGAGTGCGTCGTGAGCGTGCCGCCCGCCATCATGACACCGCTGTTCTGCACGTCGGCCGCGTTGATGTTCAGGTTGTTCGCCGCTTCCAGCGTCGCGCCGTTGCTGAACGTGCCCGGCATCGTGAAACTGAGGTCATGGCCTGCGGCGAACTGCAGGTCGGGCGTCGGCGTGAAGTCGCCCTGCACGCTTACCGCTACGTCGTTGGCCGCGCTATATGCGCCGCCGCCGGTGAGCGCCGCCGCATTGACGGCCAGGTTGTGTGTTGCACCAATCTGGCCGTTCGTGTTCGTGACCGCGCCGGTCGTCGTGATCGCGACATCGCCATTCGAGCCGCTCAGGTTGCCGATCTGGCCGTTGCTGTTGTCAACGGTATCGCCTCCCACCGTGACGCGCGCGCCGCTGATCTGACCGTTCTGCGTGTTGACGAGCGCCGACGTATCGACGGCAACATTGCCGTTGCCCGTCATGACGCCGCCGCTGTTCACGGTCTGGCTGCCACCTTGCACGGTCATGTCGCCCGTGCCGAGATTACCGACGAGCCCGTTCGTGTTGTTGACCGACGCGGCCTGAATCGCGAGCGTGCTCGCGTCGCCAGCCGCGCCCGTGCCGGACTGGATCTGTCCGTTGGTGTTCGTCAGCGTGCCGCCGCTCGCGAGCGTCAGCGACGAGAGCGAGCGAACCGAGCCTTGCGTATTGTTCACATCGCCCGCGATGTTTGCCGCGATATTTCCCTGCGCGGCGAGCACGCCGTTCGCGTTGTTCAGGCTGCCGGCCTGCGCAGCGAGTTGCCCGGCCGTGATGATGCGGCCGCCGACGTTCGAGAAGGCACCCGCGCCATTGCCCGGTGCAATCGTCAGCGTGCCCGTGCCGGCGTCGAGGATCGTGCCACCGTCGTTGACGAGCGTGCCAGGCGCGAGCGTGAGGTCGGTGCTGTTGGTCTGGAATGTGCCGCCGTTTGAATTGTCGAAGGTGCCGCTGACGTTAAAGCCCATCGACGACGCGCCGTATTGCGTGATCGTGCCGCCGTGGTTCAGCAGGTCGGTCGCGTTCAGCGCAAGCTGGTTCGCCTGGATGTCGCCGCCGCTGTTGTCCAGTGTCGAGCCGATGGTGAGTGCCAGGTTCGGCGCGACAATCGAGCCGCCGCTGTTGGTCAGCGAGCCCGTGCGAATCGTTTCGTTTGCGCCCGCGCCGATCTGGCCGCCGTTGTTGTTCAGCGCGCCACTGGCAAGGCTCAGGTCCGTGTTCGAAAGCAGCTTGCCGTTGGTGTTGTCCAGCGTGCCGCCGACGCTTGCCGTGAGACCGTTCTGGCCGATGATTGAGCCAGCCGTGTTGTCGAGCGTTCCGGCCTGAAGCGCAGCCTGGCCGTTACTGGCGATCGTGCCGCCCCTGTTGGACAGCGTCCCGGTGCTGACGGTCAGCGCGCCGGTCCCGGCATTCGCGATGGTGCCGTTGTCGTTGACGAGCGCGACAGCAGGCGCGAGCGTCAGGCTCGCGGCGTTGGTCTGGAGCGTGCCGCCTGTGTTGTCGAGCGCGCCGGATACATCGACCGTCGTTGCGCCCGTTCCGGTCTGCGTGATGGTGCCGCCGTGATTGACGAGGTTCGTCGCGTGCAGTGTGAGTTGGTTCGCGCTTGTCGAGCCGCCGCTGTTATCGACGGTCGCGGCGCTGATGACTGCCTGCTGGCCGGCCGTGAATGTGCCTGCGTTCGCGAGTGTCGTGCCGGCCGATGCGTTCACGTTTCCGTTGGCGGCCAACGTGCCGTTGCTGAACAGGCTTTGCGCCGCAGCCGCAGTCAGGTTCTGCACCGCGGTGATCGAGCCCGCGTTCGCGATCTGTCCGGCCTGCACCGTCACATTGCCGTTGCCGCCGATGGTGCCCAGACCCGTGCCGCCCGCGCCGTTATTCAGCGTGCCCGCAGTAGAGAGCGTCAGGCCGTCCGCATTGAGCGATGCGATATGGCCCGCGGTGTTGTCGAATGACCCAGCGTTCGCCGTCAACGCACCCGCGGCCTGCATCGTGCCGCCCGTGTTGGACACGGCCCCCACGACGTTTGCATTTAAAACACTGCCCGAAACGATCTGGCCGTTGCTGTTCGAGAGCGCGCCCACATTGACCGTCTGCGTGCCACCCGATGAAAGCGCACCGCCGTCATTGGTCAGCGAGCCCGCTGCATTAACCACGAGCGTACTGCCGGCGGTTGTCGTCGCGCCAGCGGTATTCACATCACCGCCCGTCGCGGTCAACGCCATGCTCCCATTCGCCGACGTACTGCTGCCCGCGAGATTGACCGACGCGCCTCGCAGATTCGCATTCCCACCCGCTGCATTGCGTCCGGTCGACGCGAGCGCACCGCCCGCCGTCACTGACAGATCTCCGGAGCGTCCCAGGCTGCCATCGCTGTTCACGCCCGCGCCGAGCGTACCCGTCGATGCCACGCCGCCCGCATTGACCGTGGTGTTCTGCTGCGCAGCCAGCGTGCCGCTATTGCTCAGCGCGCCAGCCGTGCTCGCACTGACATTCTGCTGCGCGTAGGTCGTCCCGCTATTGTCGATCCCGTCACGCGCATTGATCGCGATGTTCCCGCTCGCGTTCGTCTGCCCGCCGAGGACCAGCTTGCCCTGCGTGGTCAGCGTCACGTCACCCGCCTGCGCAGCGAGCACGCCCTTCGTCGACACGCCCACACCGTTCTCGGTGCCCACCAGAACGATCCGGTTCGCGTACATGCCACCAAGACTGCTCACGTCGATGGACACACCCGGCGCAGCGCCACTACCCGCGATGGCCGCCGCGTTCAGCGTCCCATAATCGACACGGTTCGCGCCCGTGACGACGTTCAGGTTCTTCGCGTAGATCGCGGCATTCGCCTGCACGGCGCGCGCAATCAGATCGACCTGATCGACGTCGCCCGCATTCAGCCCCGCGCCCTGCACGGTGATATTGCCGCCGCTCACGTTAAACCCGGTGAGGCTGCCGTCCGTGCCGTAGTTCGGCGTGCCGGTGGTGAGCGTCGCGCGCGACGTGTTGATGAAACCGCCACCATTCACGCTGATCCCCGAGCCGTTGGCGATCACGACCTGCGCCTTCTGCCCGGCGACTTCGAGATAACCGTTAATCTGGCTCGCCGCGCTGCTATTAACCTGGTTGACGATGATCCGCGCGGACTGTCCCGGCGCGAAGTTCGGATTGCCGTTGATCATGCCCGCCTGCTGCGTCTGCACGATCGTCGGCGAGTTGTTCAGGATCGCGCCGCGCTGCTGCACGTCGAACCGGTTGTACGTGTTGACCGACACGCCCGCGCCGGACGGCCGGTTGATGTTCACCTGATTCAGGCCGTTCGGCGTCATGATGACGCCTGGCGCATTCGGGCCACCCGGCACGATCTGCGCTACGGTGAAAGCGGGCAGGGCGCCGAGCAGCACAAGGGCCGCAAGTGCGATGCTTCGCAGCGCGAAGCTGTGCTGCTGCGTGCCGGATGGAGTCGCGAGCACGCGCCTCGTTGCAGCGGTCTCGCCATTACCCTTGCCTGTTGCCGTGGCCGATTCCTCGACGGCAACCAGCATTGCCCTTAGCCGGCTGAATACCAGCCTGAATGCCCTGCGGTTCATCTTTTTTCTGTTGCGGATTGGTAAGAAGGCCGTAACGTACCGAACCGCGCGAGGCAGATGTGTCAAGATTCGTCAAGGTCAGCATCGACACAACGATTGCCACAAAATAGGTCATATCTGATTGCGAGGCCCCCGAGCGCCCATCTTTTGCTCCACTCCCCCCCAATACTTTTCCGTCGCTAATTCCGCCCTTCTGCGCCCTTCACGGCAAAACGCAAATCACCTGCCGCGAACAGCGCGGAACCCCGCGCCGGCAGCGTAAATTCGCCGCCAAACCGCTAGTGCAAAGCCCCGAAGAAACCGCTAATCTCGACCCCGCACGCTAGCCGTAGGGTCGCGCATCGCTGGAAAACACGACGCACCGCGCCCCAAAAACCTGACAAAAAGAACCCACGGCGGCCGCAAAAAAGCACCCTGGAGTACGCCTTGGAAATGTCAGCAACATCACCCACATCCACGGAAGACTGGATCGCCCGAAGCCTGCGCGCGGTCTGGCATCCCTGCACGCAGATGAAGCATCACGAGCGTCTGCCCCTGATCCCCGTCGCGCGCGGTCTAGGCGCGTGGCTCTATGACCAGTCCGGTCATCGCTATCTGGACGCGATCAGTTCGTGGTGGGTCAACCTGTTCGGCCACGCGAATCCGCGCATCAACGCGGCGCTGAAAGATCAGCTCGATACGCTCGAGCACGCGATGCTCGCCGGTTGCACGCACGAGCCCGCAATCGAACTCGCCGAGCGCCTCAACGCGCTCACCGATCACACGCTGGGCCACGCGTTCTTTGCATCGGATGGCGCATCCGCCGTCGAAATCGCGCTGAAAATGAGCTTCCACGCGTGGCGCAATCGCGGCTTCGCCGACAAGCAGGAATTCGTCTGCATTGCGAACAGTTACCACGGCGAGACGATCGGCGCGCTCGGCGTGACCGACGTCGCGTTGTTCAAGGACGCCTACGACCCGCTGATTCGCAACGCTCACGTCGTGGCTTCGCCGGACGCGCGTCTTGCACAACCCGGCGAAACCGCAGCCGATGTCGCGCGTCGCGCGCTCGAAGCTGTGCGTTCGCTCTTCGAAGCGCGCGCCACCAAAATCGCCGCGCTGATCGTCGAGCCGCTCGTGCAATGCGCAGCCGGCATGGCGATGCACGACGCGTCGTACATCGCCGGTTTGCGTGCGCTGTGCGATCAGTACGGCGTGCATCTGATCGCCGATGAAATCGCCGTCGGCTGCGGCCGCACCGGCACTTTCTTCGCTTGCGAACAGGCCGGCATCTGGCCGGATTTCCTGTGTCTGTCGAAGGGCATTAGCGGCGGTTATCTGCCGCTTTCCATCGTGCTTTCACGCGACGAAATCTTCGAAGCCTTCTATCACGACGACACAGCTCGCGGCTTTCTGCATTCGCATTCGTATACCGGCAATCCGCTCGCGTGCCGCGCGGCGCTCGCAACGCTCGACCTGTTCGCGAGCGACAACGTCCTCGCGGTCAACGCGCAAAAGTCGGCAACGCTGAAGGCCGCACTCGCGCCGCTCGCGGAACACGCGAATGTGCGCAATCTTCGCCAATGCGGAACGATTTTCGCGTTCGACGCAGTCATCGAAAACGAGCAGCATGCCAAAACCTTTTCGCGCCGCTTCTTCGAAAATGCCTTGCAGCGCGAGCTATTGTTGCGCCCCATTTCGACCACCGTGTACCTGATGCCGCCATACATTCTCGACGACGAAGAGATCGCGCTGCTCGCCTCGCGCACGCGCGAAACGT